>Ga0247808_10000745_pt1 | contig 15708 bp, 16 predicted proteins | sample UWRJL089202R1_FD_179914 | JGI IMG/M metagenome (GOLD analysis project Ga0247808, IMG submission 179914) | Plant litter microbial communities from Arlington Agricultural Research Station in Wisconsin, United States - UWRJ-L089-202R-1 | ecosystem: Environmental > Terrestrial > Plant litter >... | reverse complement strand
AGTGCTAGAAGTTAAACATTAAACAAGTTAGAGAACACTCCAGGGGCTATCATTCTGTTATTTTCATGCCCAAATATATCCGTGATCTTTTCTACTAGGTATATTTGCAAAATTGGCTGTGGCGTTCCCTTAATTTCCCCGTCTAGCTAGACTCCGGCGTTCATAACAAAACTGCAATGTACATATATGAGACTAAATGTTGGTATTCCGCTTAAGTGGTTCCCCGAATCTAGCGTCTTCATTCTTTTGTTCTTACTTTTGTGAGATCCGACAATCAATCAAATAGATGTTTGCTACTAGTTGATTCTTATCTAAAGCATGCAAGTACCTCACTGATATATTCCTCATGCTGACTACTAGGGTGGCATGTTTTAGTATCGCTTATCCCATATATTTAAACGAGATCGTAATTTTGATACAGTTCTAGGAACAGTGGACTAGCGGATATCAAAGCTGGGGTTCGATCTTGCTCAGCATCCGAGATCTGTACCGGAGAATTATGTATTCTCAAAAGTTAGCTGATAAAAACGCAAGATGTCAAAAATGATTTTTCGTTATTGATCACCTACTTTTATCTAAGCAGAAAAGGGATTCGACTTGTTTCTTTATTTAGATCTAGCGTCTTTGAGACGTCCCCGTTCGGAAACCATTTCTGCCATCCGAAGGCCACTTTCAGATCCGAGACCTTGAAATCCCTTGATAACACCCTCCCGGTCTCCCTTAGACGACTCCTGACTCATCTTAAATTTCCCCTCCAAGCGGTCAATAACAATTTCAATGCCAATGATATTTTTCTTTAACAGTTGGGTATAACGTTCCGGAGCATCAGACGGCATCCATGCCGTCGGCTTACTATCAGTGCCAGTATATCCCATGATTGATTCTTCAGCGTGCTGGGACAGATCAGATATTTGTTGTGATAGGAATGCTGTGGTTTCGTCTAAGCTGGACTCATAATAAATCTTGGCGCGGCCATATACTTGTGCGGCAGCATAGTTCCAAGTTGGTACAACTTTACCGGTGACGGGCTTGGTATCGGTATAGAATTTCGGAGTAACATAGTGGTTTACTGGTGAGTTGAACAGGATCAATACTTCTTCTTCAAGGAAATTGGTGTGTGCTTGTTGTTGCGACTTTAAGGAGTCGATGATGGCCTTTGCTTGGGGGTTCTGACGAGCTAAATGTCCCCTCAAGACACCCTTCTCAGCCTCATCAGACTCATCCTGGACGTCCAGAAGAAATGGAATGTGGCTGGATTGGAGTAGTGGGTAAACATGGGAAGAAATAGCAGTTGTGAGAATACCAAGAGGGTGTTTGCGAATTAATTGCCGTAGCATGGGTATCGTCGCGTCCGCATGGTCAGCACGAAGGTACATGGTGGCAAATAAGAGGTCGCAAGAAACTAGTTTCGTAATAATTCAATTTCTTGACGGGTTGGCCTTCTTTTTAAGAAGGGAAGCAGCAGGTTGAGATTAGGAGGGGGAAAAATACAAGCAAAACGGCGTAATAGTGAGTGGGTGATATCGGTTCTAGTCAAGCGGAGCTCGGTGCTCGGTGCTCGGCGTGCAATATAGACTCGCCTATTGATTCTTAACAGACTTGGCTAAACCTCTGCTCCCGTGTTGATAGTAGAACTGGTACACAAAACTGACCAATGGTGTCAATAGTAAGCTCGGAATTCATTTGCCATTTCTGATAGTCTTGGTGACCATAGGTCTTGTGGGGCACAATGGCATAAAAAACATATATTATGGTCGGCTGCCATGTGGTTTCCTATTTCTCTAAGATACGAATTCACAAAATTCCAACAGGTTCTGTTTCTGTCTCATTTTCAAAAGGGAGACATGGCAACCAGATCTCAGCAAACAATTGACATCCGCCCAGCACAAAATAATGACGTTGCTCAAGTTGCTGAACTCGGAGCGCGTGTTTTCTCTATCACTTTTGGGCACTCTATTCCATTACCCGAGCTTCAGGCGTACCTCAACAAATCCTACAGCATAGAAGCCACCACTAAAGATCTTGAGGATCCCATGAGGAACATGATTGTCGCAAGAAACCAGAAAGCAAATATTGTCGGCTTCGCCCTCCTGACCCGTGGTACCACCGAGTCATGTATCACCCATCTTGAAGGCACGATAGAATTGCAAAAGCTGTATGTGGATCCTGCTTATCACGGGTATGGAATTGGAAAGCGTTTGGCTAATAAGTTAGAAGAAATGGCAAAGGACCAGGGTTTTAGGAATATTTGGTTAGGAGTGTGGGAAGAGAATTACAAGGCTCAAAAAGTGTATGAGAAGCTAGGATACAGTGTAATAGGGGATCATGATTTTACGATAGGAGAGGTTGTACAAACAGATCTAATTATGTACAAAAGAGTTTAGATCTTATTTGGCGAGTCAATATTCAAGGAAATAACCCAATAACGTTGCAACTATAAGCTAGGCAGATCACAGCCACCGAACGGATCGTCTAGGAAACAATGTCTGCTTTCTTTGTCAAGGAGGATATTGAACAATGTCTCAATAAATTTGGCATCAGCAGTAAACTATTAGCTGATGATTATCCGGTTTGAGTCGATTTGAAATCACAACTCCAGTAAACACTGCCCTAGTTTGAAGTCGTTTCGGAAGTTGGGCCAATTGAGTCACAGTCATACAACTCACTAGATACTATGTTTGAATATACAGCGCCTACTCACTAATTTAATTTTATTAAGAATACATGATTCATATGAAACACCATGTACCATCCTGTCACCTGGTTCGCATGAATCATTTCATATATCTCCCTAACTAATCAAATCTTAACATAACCAGCCACACGAATATCAATGATGTAGGCTAGAATCGTATTGAAAACGCCAGATCTTGCCTATAGTGTAAAATGGCCGTTTACAGTTAGGTAGCATTTCGGGCATTGCTAGCTTCATTGGAAATCCAATCAAAGGTATCCAGCAGGTCGAAATTAAAGAACTCGTTCATATCTGTATGGAGATCCAGACTCGTGTTCGCATTTAGCGTCTGGTCAAGTACATTCTTAACTATACCCCTTACAGCCCTTGCGAGATCCCTATTTGGTTGTGAGGGTCCAACCCATTCAAGGAATCCAATAAGAAGGCTAAGCTGCTGGATTATTGAAGATCGCGTGAATGCGGTACCTGCACATTCACCTAAATTCGCATTTGCTAGTACTAGATTTGGATTCACTAATTCATTACAGAGTACACCTGCAGCAGGGGCTCCGTGGCCGATAACCTATGTAAGTATTAGCACAATGTGGCTCTATTCATAATTGAAATACGGTACAGCACAATAATAAATAGGTCATGATTATGGGCAGAAGGCAAACAACTTACTAGCCACTCGAATTCGCCTTGGAACCCTGCTAATCGGTCCTTATGTGTCCACAGTATTGTCGTTAATGACAGCATTTCAAAGCTGATAGTAAGGAGATCTCTGCCTCCAATGCTTTTGGATTTGTCTGACAACAATCTCTCTAAGAAAAAAAGATTAAGAAGATGCTCAAGTCGAATCAATATTCTAGTATAGAAAAGCGGTGGCTTAATCTGCCTAGAGTCCTCGTGGAAATTGTAAACCAGATAGACTGGCAGTTGAAGATACATTTCCTGTTGCCGTGATTTTAATTGCCTGTAAATCGTTTAGTCAGACAAGAAGGTAAATAAATAGAAGAGACTGCTTACATGATACTATCACAAGTGTAAAATTCGGCACGGCCAAGGGCAATCTCAAGTATTTCCTCCCGAGCAATGGCTATCATAGTTCGGGCTCGAAGAATAGTGCTAGCACGTAGCTGAGGACGCTTATTCCATCCATAGCGATCCAAATGTTGAAAGGTTTGCTTTAGATCTGCGCTTTTGGATAAAAGTTGCTCGTCATCTAAATCGAGCGGCAGCGGAGTTGTACAGTATTTCCACGCCAGGAGAGGGGGACGGCCGACAAAGGTTGCTATAACTTTATCCATAATATAAATCTGGCAAAACAAACGCCTGTAAACCTCGGATGAGGCTGTTGGCTCACATGGGTCTAATTTTGGTTTCGTTTGGACATGTAAGCCAACAAACGTCAGCATCGCAATCGCCGCCGTGTGGGCATTCCAGTATGCGAAACCTGCATTCAATTAGACATGTTAGCCAAAGGACTACTACCAGCGTTTGTCTAACGTTATCGGATTCATAGATCCTCAATAGTAAATGAAGTAAGGGCAGCACAATACAGATTGAAAACAGTAGTCTTGGGGAGCTAATGACTTACTTGCTTCTCCACTGATACAGGCTTCAATTATAGACCGCTTGTACAAAGCATACACCAGTAAAACGTTAGCATTTGTACTCCCATCTGCCCACGAGATACACAAAGAACAACATTCCTTAGAAGCGAGAAGGAGGTTCCTCGATTCTTCTCCGGGCAACGAAGAGGCGGTGGCTCCTAGCACAAGATAGGCGAAAATAATTGCCAATGATTCCCATCGAAGATTATGGCCAGAAAACGTCTCGAACCACATCCCTAGATCACTGCTCTCTTCCAATTCTATGAAAGGTCGGTGGGTATTGCTGAAGATGATCTCGGCCATTTCACGTAGTCTATTTTCAGACAAGTAAGACCCAAACGCCTTCCACGTACTAATAATTGAATTTTCACCAGCCATGCGAATCCAGCCATCATTAGGATTCAAGTTTTGCCTGAAAAGAGCCAGCGCCGTTCGCTCGTCGGTAGGAAGAGTCTGGAGGACTTCAATGGCACGCAGAACTTGGGTTTCAGCCAACTTTCCCTTAACGCTAGGCATTACGCCATTTTCAGTACAGCCACCCGTGCTTAAGAAACCTGGGGCGTTTACGGAGAGACTCTCTGCTGATGTTAGATTACTTTGGGCTTCCTGAAAAAAAGCAGGGAAACTGGTTCGGCCAAGATAGCCCGCTGACGAAAGGCCTTCCAAAGTACCGGGACTAGGCAGTACACTTTCATGATCGATTTCTGATTGCCGTGAAGCTTTTGCAAACCTTTCAATCTCTGGATACGAAGCCAGAGACGAAGATTTGGTAACAGCGTAAACGCAAGATACCTCCTGTCCTTTTCTCTGGCACCGGCTACAGACCGGGTAGGCATGGTTGCAGGCTACTTTGCGTCGCCGGCACGGCTCGCATGCCTGTTGCTTCCCGTTACGCTGGGTTATGACTTTGTTGGGGAGCATTTTAATCAAGAGGCTGAAGGATTGTCGCTAAGCATAAAAGGAGCGTAGCTTGCCAAAATCATAGTGTCTCTTTTGCCGCTATATTTTGAACATCACACTTAGTGTCGATATTAGTAGCATCTCATTCTATCTAAAGAGATGGCTAAAACTTGTAATTTAACAATAATGGGAGTGACGATGATCATGGCAGCCGAGTTGGGTGCACAGTAGATTCAAGTGTTATATTAACAATATTCAAGAATTCATGAGGGTAAGCGCTTATGTAATAGACCCACTTAAAGCGATTAGACTTCGTACGCGCGCGAGCCGCATCTGTGCATTTCTTTGCCATTACCAACATTATGAGCGTTGGTATGGCATGTCAAATAATTAATTCTAGTTAACAAGTGATTCTGCCTGTTAATTTCTCTACAGGAAGACGGATTATGTGACTACTAATCGACTCTCGCCACCATAATATTTAATATGTAAAGCCCTAATATCTCTTTCAATTATCTCTTATTTATGCCTGCAAAACTTTTCTGAGAAAACCTATGTAAAAGTTTGATGATTGCGCTTAATTACTAAGTGGTTGGTTATAGATCAGAGAAGCTAATATATGAGACGAAACATGATTTATGCCAGAAGTATATACTCAGTTCTTGCATCAGACTTTCGCAGCTCGATATCTGAATCCGTAATTCCCACGCCTGCTCTACAATGCGGTATAATTTTTTCCATCCATATACCCATATATGTAAGCATCGCCTGTGATTTGAAAAATTAAACTGACCGTTGTATAGAGATACCAAATGAGCTTCGGGTTCTTCTGAATGATGAATGGCGTACGACCATCTCAACGGAAAAATATTTCATTTGCTGGACCAAGTCCAGTGTTACCACCTTTAGTGACAAAGAGCCTGCGCCATTTTTTTGCCAACTGTATCGCAGCATCAATGCTTGGAGGGGTTTTCTCTCGATCCAAATATGCGTTTGAATCTCCGAAGCCTTTAAACTTCACGTCCTAGAATCATTGCTAAAGTTTTTCAATATATTGAGAATATTCCCCGAATCATTGAATGATCTATGTAATAATCAATTCATGATTGTTGTTAGTGACTGATCGAGGGATGTAGGCCACTCTATTTGAGCCAATTTGGATTCTGTCGGCACGGAGAATTATTCTAAATATCTCTCCTAGACAGCTTGTGTCCAGAGAGCTGGAACGGAAACATGTGTGTAACCAAGCAGCCCCAAAATAAATTATTGATCCAGCTGCCTTCACTAAATAATGTGTCACCGCAGTGGCTGAGATTTTATCGCGACGTAGCCCAGTAGTCCAATCATGCCATTGTCATAATTCGCAAGACATGTCGCAATACCATCTACAGAATGCATCAAGCACAGTATTAATATTGCCCGGAAGGCTAAGATCAGTATCCTTATTCATGAAGAGCTTGGCGTTAGCGTGCTCTAATTTCGTTGCTAAAACTGTTGATCCAAGAACGACCGATAGAGTGAGATGGAATTTGGAATATATAGTTACAGGAATCGACAATTATTGATGATACAAGGTCAGCGAGGTATGAGTAAAGGGCTACAACAAAAGGCCAAAACAACTCCTAAATTGCGGGAAACTTTTAAGCTATGATTGGAGATACTCGCCCTTAGCTCATATCAAGACAGCCACTGTGTACGTGTACGTCTAAAGACTGGAGTATATCTTTGAAACGTCATATACTGGTAAGGAGAAGAGACTTGGGTCGTACAAAAATACAGACCCCAGACACTGGTAGCACAAGTTTCACGTTGCCCATTTCCCCGCATCATATCCACTCCTGAGAGACTGAGGAACATCTTCCAATCACTTTTGTCACATTTCAACAGTGCGGATGATTCTCAAATAACGTAAACTTTTCATTCAGTTGGTATCGCAGCTGCGGGTAGGTGTCGCGCAAAGGGTTGATGCTGAATATGAACAACGCTCATCGTTGCTGTAGCTGAGTCAATTCAATCTTGAGAACGTCAGATCTCCGATACATTTATCCAATATTGATAGAAACCGTTTCCTTCTAGCCTTTAGCTGTATCGGTCATCAACTACCATGGAAATTTTCGTTCGCGATGTGCCCAGTCATTGTACGGATGCTAGATTCAAGACATCATTGGAAGATGCTATGCAATGTATGGATATCGAGGACTGGACATATGACAGGTTTGGACAGAGAGACCTAGCAAAAATTGTTTTCCTTAAGGAGTCCGACTGCTGGAAGTTTTACCGTACATACGGACAGGTTGAGAATCCTTTTGGTAACAACATCGACGTGCCAGGTCGTATACAACTCGAGATAGATGGTCAACCGATTAAGTGTACCCTCAACAAGAAGCAATTAGATCCCTTCGCAATTAAAGGCCTCGAATATGCAAGGGAAATGAGGCCAGAGCAAGAAAACAAATTGAAGAATAGGCAGAAGACTATTGCTAGTAGCGATTTTCACAATTACGATTGCGAAAATATCTGTTGCGGGATCTGGGATTATAAAAGACCCAACTTATACGTGCAAGGTTTCTTTCAGTTGGAAAAATCAGCAAAATTGGTTTTTGGGTCGAGGAATGTTTCTTTCGAGACGTGTGATTCAGGCCGGCTTGATATTGCCTATTTCAGTATCGAATCGATAGCTAGAGGCAGGTCTAGTCTGCTGTTCACTTTACGGGAAGCCCCTCGAATATCCCAAGCTTCGAAAGGGGAATTGAATGGATCTATCGGCAGAAAAAGAGTAACTGGTTTGGACGCAGATCACGAGGGAGTTTCAGGAAGCTGCCTCGTATACCGAATAGGGATCAAACCACAACTCGACTTGAAACAAAAGCTACCATTGCTTAGACAGATACGAGGCCTCCCCCATCTCTCACATCGTTCAGTTACTACCACAAAAGTAGGAGAAACTTACGCTAGTGCTCTGAAAGGCTTACGTGATGCGTTATTACCACGGGGGAAAATGCGTCTTCCTTTCTCAGTCAGATTTCAGGTACAAAAGCTTGCGCAGAATGGCTACTTGTCCCCAAAAAGTGTTCTGCTACTTGTGCCTGCTATTAGCGAAATGTTCAACAGGTCTGGCGAGCTAGTCACGACCGCAGCGGTGCGAAAGCTATTCAGAGTTATCCCCTATGCAGGACCAGACGTGGAGCCCGAGCAATTCTCCACAGACTCACTAGTGAAACTGTTGAACAAGCTAGAAGCCGAAACAAGAAGTGATAGCTTCGAAGTAGAGCATTCAGGTCAAGTCGCCATGATTCACAAAGCGCAGGTTACGCCGACTGGCATCTATCTGTACGGACCAGATGCAGAAAGCAACAATCGAGTGTTGAGGAAGTACTCCAAGCATCATGATTGTTTCTTGCGTGTTCAGTTTAGTGAAGAAGATGGCTCGCAAGTGAGATTCAGCCGAACCGTTTCGAACAAAGATCTTTTCCAGAGGTTCAAATGGATAATGAACAGTGGCATACCGATCGCCGGCCGGACATATTCGTTCCTAGGATTTTCTCACTCTTCACTACGATCCCAGTCTTGCTGGTTTATGGCACCGTTTTCCCATGAAGGTGGCCTTCTGTATCACCGTCAACTCATCAAAGGCTTAGGGGATTTTTCGCACATTCGCTGCCCCGCAAGGTGCGCCGCACGTATTGGACAGGCTTTCTCAGATACAAGAGAAGCTATCCCTTTGCCACCAAATATTGCGCGGGAAATTCCCGATGTGAAGAGGAACAATCGCGTGTTCAGTGATGGCGTGGGTACTATTTCCCAGCAAGCCCTAGATCTAATTTGGGCTGGTCTTCCATCTGGGAAGAGGCCGACGGTGATTCAGTTAAGATATCAAGGTATATCCTCTTGCGTGATGAGATACGATGTAAAACTCCATTCAGAGGTATGATCTCTACATTAAGGCATTGCACTGACTGTCTATATACAGGAGTCAAGGGGATGGTTGCACTAGACAGTCGAGTTCAAGGACTGCAACTGTGCTTGCGAGAGTCAATGACTAAATTCAGAGGCTCTGACTCTACAGATCTCGAAATCTGTACAGCCGGATACAAGCCGATTGCATTATACTTGAATGAGCAAATGATACCTATATTAGATAAATTGGGTGTCTCGCACGAGTGGTTTTTTGATCTACAGAAACAGGAAATTGAGCGGCTCTCCTTGGTTTCATCTACGGCAAAACATGCAGCAAAATTTCTAGCTTCGCATGCAATCGGTGATAAGCTCAGACTGCCTTGGTTTATTGAGAAATTGTCTCATATCGATTTAGCCTTTCAGCAGGATGAGTTCTTGACTCGCGTTGTTGAGGCCGCAGTCCTTGTCCAGCTCCGGAACTTGAAATACAAAGCACGCATTCCCGTGAAAGAAGGATTTACACTTCTGGGTATCTTAGATGAGACTGGAATCCTTAAAGAAGGCGAGGTGTTCTGCATTGCTGATATTGACGGGGTAGCAAAAGTAATCACAAGTCAGCGAGACGAGAAAATAATAGTCACCCGATCCCCAGCTCTGCACCCCGGAGACATACAGACAGCTGTAGCGGTGGAAGTGCCAAATGAATCACCACTGATGAAACTTCGTAACTGCATAGCGTTTAGTCAGAAAGGTCCCCGCGATCTTCCAAGTATGTTGAGTGGCGGTGACCTCGATGGTGATCTCTATCACATCATCTTTGATCGAAAAGCTCGATTGAACAGGCCACCTTTCGAACCAGCCGATTATCCTCGCGTATCTCCACGGGAACTTCACCGTGAAGTTGAAAAATCAGATATGACAGACTTTTTTGTTGAGTTCATGGAAGTCGATCAGCTCGGCCGCATTTGTGTTATGCACAAAATCATAGCTGACCAAAGCGAAGAAGGAGTATCTGATGCACGTTGCATAGACTTAGCAGAGATGGCTTCTACGGCTGTCGACTTTTCCAAGACTGGTCAGCCGGTGAGTACAAGGTCAAATCTTTACACAATAGCTTCTTACTTTCCCTCAGGTTGATATGGATAAATTTAGAATGATCAAATATAGTCCAATGCGACCACACTTTATGGCTCCAGGCCCGAATGTGGAGATTATGAGAGACAAGCCGATCTCTTTTGACCCCGATTCAACCGGGACTGACGATGACGAAGCTCCGGATTATAAGTATTACAAGAGTACCCGTATCTTGGGCAAACTCTTTGATGCAGTTGATGAGTATGAGGTATTCAGGCGGCTGAAAACGAACAGAAAAGACTCGGTGGTAGGAGCCAGGAAACAAGACTGGGAAATGTCGACATCGCTGTTGAAGCACCTTTTGAAAGATATCAGACAACAATTCCAGAAGATAGATTGGAGAACCGAGATATCCCAGGCAAGATGGATTCGTGATCAGTTCGTCCCCTAAATCTGTAATGAAGTTTCAAATGCTATCTCTCACTAACTGTGTCACAGATATGAAAATTCTGTATTTGACCTGATGTATGAGTATGGACCATCTCCACATCGTCCTCTCTCTGAGGTAGAGGTCTTTATTGGTTCTATCATTGGTAGGAATGGTGCTCCGACAAACAGACAGAGAGAGATGGCTATGAGCATGAAAGATCGCTTTGAGACGATCATGGCTGCGACAGTTAAACTCATTACCGCACAAAACCAACCGATTGAAGGTGAAAACGAGGAGAGAGGGGGTGCTTATGACGACGAGCACAACCAGGAATTGATGCTTAACAAAAGTATATCAACCGGGATGGCCTGTCTATGGGTTGCCATCAATATGGGAGCGAGGCAATATGCAGATGGAAAGATATTGCGAGAGGGGCTGAAGAGTTTTGGATATATAGCTGCCGCATTGACACTAAAGTCGATAGATAGTCTTGAAAAGTTTCTTGCTACAGTTGACAGTTAGTGAGGATTTGAGTTGCCTTCCTTTACGGAATATGGTTTATTCTTCATGTGTTATGGTTTTCCTGGGTAAAAGAAGTTTGTTGGGAAACATGCTATGGTGGTCAGATTGTTTCATAGTGCTCTGGTGGTTTTAGGCTGCTCGAGTAGGGGCCTCCAACAAGAAGTATATATGACGAAAGCAAATTTCAAATCTACTTCATCGCATGCATCATCTTGGCTTTCCAAATGGAGATCAGGTTTATTTGTATAGGTCTATTATTATGTATGCTTTTAGGAAATTGGCACATCTTTTAAGGTCGATGATATAGATGCTGTTTTTTATGATAAAGACGTGCTATTGTGAAATTATGCTGATGTGTAATACGCTATCATAAAAGAAACCTTAGAAAACAGGAGCAAATGGTTTTTAGCATACCTAACGACGTTAATTCATTCTCAGTCGCATTCGCAATCGCGTTCGCAACCTCATCTGTGGTGCTTTGAGAGGCATATTTAAATAAGCACAACAAAGTAGCCAAAAAAAGATATCTATGGAGCGTGGGTTCCTTTAAAACTAAGTCTCGAGTGTAGTTTAGCATGAAATTTATTGAATTAGCAAAAGCATCGACTTGTGGAACTTATAGACCCGCGCGATTGCTGATCCTACTGTTGTGATTCGGATATGGCGACTGTGGGATGGGGAGCACGTGACTTGTCTTGTTGCAAGGAATAAGCACATATACGACATATCACGCGGTACCATCTGTGAGACTATAGATATAATGCTCTCATCTCTATATCTATATTTACCACAACATCTCATCAATCCTCCCCTCTCTTCTTGATGAGTGATCTAGGGTTGCTTATCATTCTTGACTCTGGCTTAGGTAAACATTGGTGGTTGATTACCACTCAAGCGGGATCCAAACCCGACCCTCGGCGCTGAGGAGGGGACGCTAAGCTTACCCGGCGCTCCGCTGACTCGGAGACTGATCATATATGCCACATGCCATTTATTATACACATACAAATATACTACACCACCACTACCACTACCACTACTCCTCACATGTCTGCCACGCCCTCGCAATAGTATATCCTCCAACTGGCTTCCCTTCTCACCATGCCCGACCTCCACCCTTCTCAGTGGCATCCCGCCGTCTCCTTTCATTCCCCCTCGCCACAACCCCACTCTCCCACCGAGGAGCAGGACGAAGTCCCCAAACTGCCGCCATTCTACTCTCCTCGACCCATACCGGTGTCGCGCAATATTTCAGAATTAGATCTCGATCTGGCGTCAATCGGAGAGCGGCATACGCCCTTTCAGCAGCACAATCACAATCACAACCACAATCACCACCATCATGAATCAGAGCCCGAAACCGAATTACCCGGCCTTGTTTCTCCCCAGTTCACACCACCATCTACCCCAGGGATATCAACCCCCTCTTCACAAAACGATCCCTTAAACCGGCTGCCCAGAAGCGTACCCGTGGATTCTAGTCTCAGCAATGGCGGATGCGGGTCGAGGAAGCCCAAGCTGCTCGAGAAACTACCAGATGTGAATTGTGTCGTGCGGGCACGGATACCTACCACTACAGGAACAGAAATGTTCCTACATCTATACCAAAATTCAGAGGATAATAAAGAGCACTTGGCGATAGTCTTTGGAAATCAGATACGCTCGCAGAGCTTGGACAGGGTGCGAGAAGGAGAGACGGAGATGGATCGGCTAATACGCGGGGCATATACCGGCAGATTATTTCCGGGACGGACGACGAGTAGATTACCTGATGATGGAAAGCAGGACAAAAACGAGAATACAAATAGAGATGTGAACATACAGGCACCACTTGTGAGGATACATTCGGAGTGTTATACTGGTGAGACCGTATGGTCAGCACGTTGCGATTGCGGAGAACAACTGGACGAAGCTGCGCGATTGATGTCTCTGCCCTCGTCGCCCTCCCATACCGCTGGTGGAATCATAATATATTTGCGCCAAGAAGGGAGAGGAATTGGACTTGGGGAAAAGCTCAAGGCATACAATTTACAGGATCTAGGCAATGATACCGTGGAGGCAAATCTACTATTACGACATCCAGCAGATGCGCGAAGTTATGGCTTGGCGACAGCTATGTTGATGGACTTGGGCGTGAGCGATTTGCGTCTTTTGACAAACAATCCCGACAAGGTGCGAGCGGTGGAGGGCCCGAATCGTGAGATTATTGTCAGGGAGAGAGTAGCGATGGTTCCGATTGCATGGAGAAAAGGTGGAATTGGAGGAATACGAAGTGAGGAGGTGGGTGGGTATCTTAAGACAAAGGTATGTGCTCGGAGTACTAATATTTGCGGTCGTTTTGCTGACAGGGAATAGATCGAGAAAATGGGGCACATGTTGCAGATGGGCGAGAGCTCTTGATAGGGTGAGAATAGAAATACCTAGCAGGTGTCGACTTGGTTGCAGCCACACTTGAAAGAGAGCAGACCAAATGGAAAGCAATCTAGTGTGAAGGATCTGAATATACGAACGGCAGGAAGTATATGGATTATGTAATGGAATGGTATTGTCAATTCTCTGGAAAGGGAAAATATCCAGAGGGCATAGCCAAGGCGTTTACTGATAAGTGGGTTAACCACAAGGTCCCAAACGAAAGATAAATAAAATAGACCGTATCATCATTACGTTCAAAACACAAGAGCATTTTCAACATTAGTTATGTCGCGCCCATTTATAAGTGGAGAGAATCACACAATGGATACTCCCACGTGGACATCTACTCACTACCAGATACTCATTTACACAAGAAAGATGATGATGATTTTAACAAATACAAGCCTTAATCTCAAGCGTCAAAAAATGTTACTTATATTGGTATGTAATCTCAATGTAGGGACTATGTATTCCTCTATGTTCCTTCATTGTTATACAATAGATCCCCAACTCGTTGCAGCAGGTGATAGCTTCGGTAGGGCGCTCATTGATATCCAATCATGCCACTCAAGTGTGTATCGCTTACATCTTATGCTAGGATTAGCAGCAAGCTCTTATCGCAGCGTTGACAGGGGAGCTACCTTCTCGACCAATTCCAGCTTCATATCCATGAAGCCATCGCTCAAGGTCCAATTGTCGTAGAGACAAAGCACATACAAGAGCTCGGCCTTCCCGCGCGTCATGTGTCCTACTCTTTCTTCGTTTTTTAACTTGCATCTTTCTTTGACACTTGCTCTATAATTAATATAAGACTAGGGTCTAGTGGTCATGAGTGCAGCAGCAGATGTCGTTGCGACAGCTCCCGTCGAACGGAGAGCAAGCAGACTGTCAACCGTAGATGCGCAAGATGAAGAAGTTCTCGCTCAGTTGGGATACAAGCAAGAGCTGAGGCGAGATTGGGGATTGATGCACAATTTTGGAATTTCCTTCTCTATTATCGTATGTTTTACTCCTTCTGCCAATGCTAGTTCTAAAACCAAACCTTGCTAGTCGGTAATTACGGGCATCACAACACTTTTCCAATATGGTCTTACCACTGGTGGCCCCGGCGTGATGTCTGTGGGGTGGATTGTTATTTCTACATTTACTATGTTTGTTGCTCTAGGCATGGCTGAGATTGTATCCGCGATTCCAACCGCTGGAGGTCCGTATTACTGGGCTGCAATACTCGCACCAGAAACGCATGCACCATTCGCGAGTTGGGTCACAGGCTGGTGAGTCTTTACATCTCTCTAACTTGGTTACGACTTAGTTCCATGTTAATGGTTACAGGTTCAACCTCCTCGGCCAGGTTGCAGTAACAACTGGCATCTCCTTCGGCTGTGCTGGTTTGATAAGCGTCACCGCAACGGTCAAGTCCTCTTACGAAGCCACTCCTGGAAAGACTATTGGGATATATGCTGCAGTACTCATTTCTCACGGCATTGTAAATACGTTCGGCGTTCATGTCCTGCGCTACCTTAACAACACATCCATCGCTCTGCACTCGCTCGGCATAACGGCGATCGCAATCGCCGTCCTCGCAAAAGCACCAACTCACCAAAGCGCAAAATTCGTTTTCGCGACCTTCTACGACGGCACGGGGGACCCAGGATGGAGTGTTCGCGCTTCTCCTGCCTACGTCGCTTGCTGTGGTGCATTGATGTCCCAATATACATTAACTGGTTTTGACGCCTCGGCCCACCTCTCTGAAGAAACTAGGAAAGCAAGCTGGAGTGCACCCATTGGTGTAATCTCATCTGTTGGCTTCAGCTCGCTGTTTGGGTTTTTCGTGTTGATTAGTTTTCTGTTTAGTATCCAGGACTTCAGTCGCACCCTTGGATTAGCAGATGATTCGATAGGACAGCCAGTATTGCAAATCTTTGTTGATGTTTTCGGGGCTGATGGAGCAGTGGTGTTGATGTGTTTAATTTTGATTTGTGTTTGGCAGTAAGTTATCATAATACTCAAAGCCCATAGAATTTGCGAGGGACCATAAGCAGGAGAGCAGGAAGATGCACTACCCACATCGCTGTGCTGATCATTATCAACCAATTAATACAAAAACTCCGCAGTTCAAAGCTAACACCACTCAGCTGCGGCCTCTTCTCAATGACCTCCAACTCTCGAATGATGTTCGCCTT
>Ga0247808_10000744_pt1 | contig 15718 bp, 14 predicted proteins | sample UWRJL089202R1_FD_179914 | JGI IMG/M metagenome (GOLD analysis project Ga0247808, IMG submission 179914) | Plant litter microbial communities from Arlington Agricultural Research Station in Wisconsin, United States - UWRJ-L089-202R-1 | ecosystem: Environmental > Terrestrial > Plant litter >... | reverse complement strand
TTCACCCAGCAGTTCCACCTGCTTTGCCGCATCAGCAATAATGATTTCCATTTTTGTAAGTGAGGCCACAATCTTTTCTCTGAAAAGTGCGCCACCTCCACCTTTGATCAGTTGCAGGCGACTTGTAAACTCATCTGCACCATCGATTGTAAGATCGATGACGTTGACCTCCTCCAGTTTAAGCAGCGGGATATTCAATGATGTCGCCAGGTTCGCTGTCTGAATAGATGTAGGTACGCCTTGAATATGCAGTCCCTGAGCAACCAGTCTCCCGATTTCTAAAATGGCATAATATGCAGTAGAACCTGTCCCAAGACCGACAATATCATTGGGTTTTATAAATTTAACAGCCTCTAAAGCGGCCATTTTTTTCTCTTTTTCTGTAGGGCTAAGCGTTGCTTCCAAAATCAATTTACTTGTGAATCAGGTATTCCATAAATCTGATGAACGAAATTAATTCATTTTACTGAATACCAGGTACGCCTTTCTCTTTTTTATTACAAAACATATTCTTCGTTGATTGGCAGCACCGGATCCGGGATGTTTGTCGCACCGATCATCTCCAGCAGATTAATTTCAATGCCTCGTGTGATCTGATTCAAAGGTATTGCCGTTGCGTTATTCTCAAAAGGATTAATCAGACTCATGCCGTTGATTTGAGTAGAAACGTAAACGAAGCCCACCAGCCAACCTAAAAAGATAGAGGCTAATCCGGCATACTGACTAATCACCAATGTCAGGGAAACCACAAACAGCCAGATAAATATTTTAGTAAAATAATTATAGGTTGTCGGAAATACCGTGTTCTTAATTCTCTCAGACATGCCCATACCGTCGCAGAACTTGACGATCAGCTGGTTCATCTCCATAAACCGGAAACCATCAATCATACCTTTTTGGGAAAGCATCTCCAGGTCACAACTTTGCAGCCCCAGGATTGCATTGGGTACATTCTTATGCAGATTGCTCTCCACATCCTCTTGCTTATCCAGGTATAAATGATAGGTCTCATCTGTGGCTCCCCTTAGATTGGCCTTTAAAGCATAAAGAAAAGCAATGTGCCGGCGTACCATTTTGATTTTGATCGCTTCAAATTCCGCATCACTCATGTCGTTCTGGGAGAGATAACAGGTCACGCTACGCGCCCAAGACCTGGAGTCATTCACGAGTCCGCCCCAGATTTTACGCGCTTCCCACCAGCGGTCGTAAGATTGGTTGTTGTTAAAACCAACAAAAAAAGCAATCGCAGTACCTAAAACTGTTGGTATAATCGCAGGAACTTCAAAATGGTGTCTGAATAAAAATGTACGCAACAGATAAGCGGCGGTGCATGAAAAAATCATAATCAGATCTACCTGCCAGGTATTGCGAAGGATCCGGCTTAACCGGATATTTTGTACTATGAGCATACTCTAAATTAAGATAGGATTACAAATAAATACAGAATTTGTTTGACCACGGTAAATTATGTATTTTTAAATCTAAACAACGCGATTATGAAAATTTTCAGACTAAGTTTATTTATTCTGCTTTGCGCTTTTAGTGCTGCTGCGCAGGATGAGGGCACATTTACCAAAATCGGTGATGCTGTTCCAGCGTTTTCCTTTGAAACTGTTAAAGGTAAAACGGTCAATATCAGTGACTACAAAGGGAAGCTGATCCTGATCAATCTTTTCGCCACCTGGTGCCCCCCTTGTAATATTGAACTCCCACTTGTACAATCCAGGATCTGGGATAAGCATAAGGATGATGCAAACTTTGCTTTTTTCGTGTTTGGACGTGAGGAAGGCTGGGATAAGCTGGATCCTTATAAAGCAAAAAAAGGCTTTACATTTCCAATACTGCCCGATGCAGATCGCAGTATCTTTAAGAAATTTGCCAGCATCTCTATCCCCCGCAACATTCTCGTGGATGAGCAGGGTAAGATCATTTACCAATCTATCGGCTATTCGCCGGAAGAATTTAATCAGTTGGTTAAACTGATTGATACCCATCTGAGTAAGCTGGCCAAGGCAAAATAATGAGCCTGATTAACGCAAGAGTAGTATTCAGGCAACTAAAAAAAGATCTTATCGGGAAGGATGCTTATCGGGGGGTTACGCTGACCTATGCCTGGCTGGCCAATCAGTTCGGACATTTTGCCCTGGGATTTATTCCGGCGATAGTCATTTACAACATCATCAGGGAAAAACCCGGCATCCATTATCCGGAACTATGGGCCGCCCTGGGTACCTGGTCTGCCTGGATTATTTTTGAACTCTACAATTTTCTAGGTCCGCTGGTAAAGTTGCCCTCTGCTAAAAAAGAGTTGAATAATCCGGACTATAGCTTTCCGCCGGCCTGGGGAAATGTTGCTTTTGATACCTTAACAGACCTCTTCTACTTTGGCATCGGTGCCTTAACAGCCAGTCTGGTGTGCAGTTATTCTGGTATCGTTTTGCAAGTCATCATTGCTATGCTGCTGCTCGTTGCCTGGCCTGCCTATTACTGGTATACCACAAAAATGTATATTCAGTATGCAGAATATCCTTTTCAACTGCGACTTAGTCAGTGGCAACAACCGATTTCGGAGCTGAACAAAAAAGCGATTCTCGATTATATCGACAATACGGATAATGGCAAGCATCTGCTCCTGTTTGGTTCTAAGGGCAGTGGCAAGACGACACTTGCTGTAGGTTTAGCCACAGAAGTATCCATAAAAAGAGGTTGCTGCAGCTATATTACCGCAGTAAAACTGTTGAGCCTATTTTACGAGCAGGATAACCATCCCAACGTGACCACACATATGCTCTGGAACTGGAGAAGATCTTCCCTGCTGGTCATAGATGACATCAATCCCGGAAACCCGGTGAAGGAAGATATCCTGAGTACCACCATATTTTATGATATCCTGAATAATCCAGTTTTTGGACCCCATAACATGCAGCACATCCGGGAAAAAAATATCGTATGGGTTATGGGCACTGAAGATCCCGCGACTCAGCTGGAAGAGAACTGGCAGACTTTACTTCTCCGTATCGGCATCAGCAAAGAAAATATAACGACGATAAATCTGGATAATACTTAGGGCAGGATATTATTATCGTAAGCAAAACTCACCAGATGCGTCAGACTCTTCACGTTAAAGCGCTTATATAATGGGTTAAGTCGTTTGTCTATTGCGGAATGAGAGACCTTCAGTTCACTGGCGATCTCTTTGAAGGAATATCCTTTGGCTACAAGCGATAACGCCTCCTTTTCTTTATCGGATATGGCAAGATGTGCGAACAGCACTTTATTCAATTCTTCTTCAAAGGTTTCCTTTTCAGGGCCGTATGCTGCATAGCGCATAATTTTTCCAAAAATCAGGCTTCTGTTGATCTGGAAGCGTCCAATGATTGCCGTGATCTTCCCATCTTCGGAATCATAAACCCCTACCCTGGCCAGAATAGGAACAAGGCTGCCATTCTTATGGATCTTTTTCAGCTCAATAGTAAAACTATACTGCTCCAGGTTCTTAGTCTTAGCATGAATAAAACGCAATGCTTTGTCATTCAGATCATGGGAAAAAGGCGCGAACTCTGGCGCCGACATGTTTACGATAGCTAGCATGTTGATCTCTTCGTCCTTATATCCAACTACCTCTTCCCAGCCGGCAGCAAAGATCATTCGCCCTTCTTTGAATGAATAAATATAAACCGCCTCTTCCGGAAACCTTGGTATAGATTTAAGAAAATGTTGATACACCTCCTGTTCAGGATTTGCGGGGGTATCTGTGATAAAATTCTTTGAATACTTTCCTAGTTCCATCTCTGAGCGCTTTATTGCTTATAACCAGACAAAAACTACGTATTTACGCAGTTGACAACACAGATACACCTGATTATCTTTACGACAAGTTTAAATAAAAAATTGATGAATACGACATTTTATGGAGTGATTCTCTTTGTAAAACCTTAAAATCATATCCATGCACCCATTCAGCTTTCGAAATTTAAACTCACCCCGTTATATTATCCCTCTCTTGCGAATTATTGCGCTGACGCTCCTGATTCTATGCCTTTACCAGGCTCTCATCCAGTCTGGTGGCTTAGAGCATGTGTTATAGTGTGACATGAACGACCCTGCATCTACCAAACAAACAAGGAACATGGCCCGCTACATCCACTACATTAAAGACAGATTAGACTATATGATGCTGATCTTGAAAAAGATTTCCTGAACTCAGTATTTGTCGCTTCATTTGAGCAACAAGTAAACATTGCTCGCTAAAATTGGCGCAGCAACTGTAATGGCGCTCTGCCCCGGTGCTGCTGATGAGGAAATACCTCGATCTTTAAATTTCCAGATCGGCCTATTATCAAAGGTTGGGCTCAGCACTGTGGACAGTCCCCATCAAAATGTGATTTCACGGAATCTGGTGCAATTAAATAATTCTCCACAAAAAATATAAAAGCATAAAAAAAGGTCTGCGTTGACAGACCTTTTTTTATGCTTTTTGAGCGTGATTACTTACCTGAATTTTTCTTCTCAGTTACTTCAGTACGGATGTCCTGTGCTAAAGTTTTTAAATCTTGCATTGCTTTACGCACTCTGGTACCAGCAGCACCGTTACCTGAGTTGTAAAATTTGTCTGCATCAGTCTCCACTGAAGCCACTAATTCTTTAAGTTTTGAAAATTTTTCCATGTTCTTTTTAATTAATATTTGATTATGGGTTTAAAGATAATAATTATTGAATTTCTTGCAAATGAATTATGCATAAAAAGCGCTATTTTTTATCCAGCCGCGGTATTTTAAACCATTTAGCAGCCCGTTTGTTTAATAAATGCCGGTTATTTTTAAAACGCTGGCCTATATACCTATGGAAAATCTAGATCCCAATCATCCTGAGCGTTCAACAAAACCAGCATTTAATAGTACAACAGATCACCGACCTACAGAGCAAGTACCTGGGGTAGAGAACTTAAACCAGGATTCAGCAGACAGAGAAGTTCCGGAAAACGATGAATCGCTTTTCGGAACTCCGCATAAAACAGATCTTGGAAATGGCGATCGTGATCCCGATGAAAAAGACGATGAGAAACTAATTGAACCTTAATAGTTTCCGGATACACCCAACTCCAGTCCACGAAGTTCTGCCAGTCCGCGCAACCGGCCAATTGCCGAGTAGCCCGGATTGGTTACTTTATGGAGGTCATCCAGCATCTGATGCCCATGATCAGGCCTGAAAGGAATTGGCTGGGTTCTGCTTTCATTCTCGGCAACCACCAGCTTCATGATCTCATACATGTTTACATCACCGCCAAGGTGATCAGCTTCATAGAAATTACCATCCTCATCCTTGGTTACATTGCGTAAATGCAGGAAATACACCCTTTGCTTAACGGCTTCAAAGATTTCGGGCAGTACATTCGATACGCCCGCTCCCAAGGAACCTGTACAGAAACAGATACCGTTAAAAGGTTTATCAACGCTTTTTATGATGTATTCCAGATCAGATTTTGTACTGGCTACCCGTGGTAACCCCAGAATAGGATACGGCGGATCATCAGGGTGAATGGTCATCACTACCCCACTCTCCTCGCATGCTCCTGCTATTTCATTTAAAAACCAGGTCAGATTACTTCTTAAGCCTTCAGCTCCAATTTCCTTATATTCACCGATGCTGTTTCTCAGCGCCTCGAGTTCAATTTCCTTTTCGTTTGGAATGCCCATCAGGACGTTGATACGCAGGTCATCCAGATCGGACGTACTCATTCCTGCATGTCTTTGTTTTGCTTTTTCCAGCAACTCAGGGCAATAATCAGCCGAGGCATTTTTACGTTGCAGGATGTGAATGTCAAAAATAATCAGATCAATCCAGTTGAAGTATAAGGCCTTTGAACCGTCAGTCATCGTCAGGTCCAGCTGCGTTCTGGTCCAGTCGAGCACGGGCATGAAGTTGTAGCAAATTGTCTTAATGCCACATTCAGCAAGGTTTCTGACAGAGGTTTTATAGTTTTCAATATATTTTCCTGCATCGGCGCGACGCGTTTTGATTGCTTCATGCACAGGTACAGATTCTACCACTGCCCAGTGTAGTCCGGAAGCCTCAATGATCGCTTTCCTTTCCAGGATGTCAGCTACTGGCCAGATCTCTCCATGCGGGATATGGTGTAGTGCGGTCACGATGCCCACAGCACCGGCTTGTTTAACATCCTGTAAACTTACAGGATCAGATGGGCCATACCAGCGCCAGGTTTGTACTAATTTATGTTTTTTGTCAGCCATGATTTTAATTCAAAATCAATGATACTTAAATTTTAAGCATCGGGTGCCGGACGGCAGGAATAATTTCACGAAAACGTTTTCGTATTGTTGGCTTAAATGGATATCAGCGTGGTGCCGGAAGTCGTTACCTCCAGGCTGTGCGGCATACCACATCTCAGCGCAGCATTGTTTTTCTGATGTCCGACGGGAAAATCGAAACACACCGGGTAGCCGTAGCCAGCTACCTTTTCCATAACGATATCATAAATTGTCTTGCCAAATTCTTCACCCGGATCATCAGGCTTCACTTTGAAGCCCCCAATGATCAGTCCGGCAAGCTTATCTAATTTACCACTACGTTTCAGGTTCCAGAACATCCTGTCAATGCTGTACAGGTATTCGCCTGTATCTTCAACAAAAAGAATTTTACCCGCTGTCTCCAGGTCTGAATCAGAACCAGCAAGCGTCTCTACGAGACTGAGGTTACCCCCTACCAGATTACCTTTTGCTTTACCAGCCTGGTTGGCTGCATTAAAAGGTGCAGCGTAATTCATTGCAGATCCAATCAGTGCGGATCTGATCGATTGTATAGTTTCCAATTGAACCGGCTCAGCAAGGTTATTATCGGCAGGGAAGCTGTTACACATCTTGGAATGTATAGATGCAATACCAAAATTCCTGTCCAGATGACAATGAATTGCGGTGATATCGCTGAAGCCAATGATCCATTTGGGATGAGATTTGAAATAGCTAAAGTCTAACTGATCTATGATGCGCACTACCCCATAGCCTCCTCTGGCACACATGATGGCCTTGATATCCGGATTATCCAGCATCTGCTGTAAGTCGGCACGGCGCTCTTCGTCAGTCCCACCGTACGTAAAATCTCTCAAACCTACAGTCTTGCCAATAACAATGTTAAAGCCCCAGCTTTCCATAGTTTTCAAAGCTGGTTGAATCCCGTCCAGCGTGATAAAACCTGCAGGACAAGTTATACCGATGGTATCTCCCGGTTTTAAGAACGGAGGAACCTTTGTCTTTTTATCGGCCCTGGTAAGCGCAGCAGCATAGCTGCTACTCGCTGTAACAGCCGCGCCGGCAGTAAGTATGGAAGAAATGAAATGTTTCCGATCCACAACCAAATAGTTTAAATTCTTTTGAGCATGAAATCTGTTGGCAGATCTACAATCAAAGGTACCTTTTCCACAGTAACGAAACTCAGATCAAGTCCAAATCCCTTTTCTTCAGGAACACTGAAGTTTTTAAGGATGCGGTAATAGATCATGGTACAGCGTTCTATGAACTGCAGGCTATAAGACGTTGACAGTACTTTTTCTACAACGACAAACCGGAAATCTCCGGCAATCTTATGCTCGTTTAAGGAAGCATATCTGCTGGTAATATCGATCTCACCGTTCTTAACCATTTCTTCAACTACTTTTCTAAACAAGACATTGATGCGCTGTTCTACTCTAAAACCCAGTCTGAAATCTACACGGATCAACTTGCCCTCGATTAAAGGAACAACCTTATATTCCATGGTATGCGGTTCGTCAGTCACATCAACATGCAGCAACCAATACACATCTGCCCGTTTAGGTAGCTTCTGTATCATGGAATACATGATAGAAGATTCGATTTCTGAGTTGAAATTGGCACTGGTCAGATAAACCAGCTGTGAAGCATATTTTGGGATGGTCTCATCAACAGAGATCTTCTCAATTATTGAATAGTATTTCTCAATATCGATAAACTTCATATAGCGGTTCCTGATCCTGCGACCGTTAAACCAGGCCCACATGATAGAGAACAGCGAAGCCCCCAGGAGTACAGTAAACCAGCCACCATGCAGGATTTTAGCTGCATTACCGATTAAAAAGGTTAACTCTATGATACCATAAATGGTTAGGAATATCACAATCAGATAGGTTGGCACCCGCTTGCGCATCAGGAATACAGATACAAGTATCGTGGTCATCAGCATGGCTACGGTAATAGAAAGCCCATACGCCGCCTCCATATTTGTTGATTTTCTAAAAATCAAGACCACGATGATACATCCAATGCACAATACCCAGTTCATAGAGGGCACATACAATTGACCTTTTTGATTACTTGGGTAGTTGATCTTAACCTTGGGCCAAAGATTCAGCCGTACCGCCTCTGCAATTAGGGTAAAAGAGCCCGAAATCAGGGCCTGACTCGCGATCGTTGCAGCAACTGTCGCGATTGAAATCCCGGTAATCAGGAACCAGTCTGGCATCAGGTGGTAAAATGGATTAATCTCACCAAGTTTTGTACCTTGTAATTTCCAAAGCCACACACCCTGTCCCATATAATTCAGTACAAGACAAGTTTTTACATAGATCCAGCTGATGCGGATGTTTGATCTTCCGCAGTGTCCCAGATCCGAGTAAAGCGCTTCCGCTCCTGTAGTACATAAGAATACCGCACCGATAATCAGGAAGGCTTCCGGATTGGTGGAAAGGATATGGTATGCGTAATATGGATTGATGGATTTTAATATCTCAGGGAATTGCAGAACGTAGACGAATCCTAATACAGCGATCATGGTAAACCAAACCCACATGATAGGCCCGAATGCCTTTCCCACGAGGGAGGTTCCAAATTGCTGGAGAATGAAAAGTACAGCAATGATTGCAATAACGATGGGTACAGTAGGCAGATCAGTGTAGATAATTCCCAATCCTTCAATGGCTGAAGAAACAGTTACGGCTGGTGTCATGATGCCATCGGCAAGCAGCGCTGCTCCCCCGATCATTGCCGGGATAATCAGCCATTTCGCCCTTCTTTTAACGAGAGAATACAGGGAGAAAATACCACCCTCACCTTTGTTATCCGCCTGAAGCGTGATGATAACATATTTGATGGTGGTTTGTAGTGTTAAGGTCCAGAAGATACAGGAAAGTCCCCCGAGTATCAGATCAGCTGTGATCAACCGGTCGCCAATGATGGCTTTGAAAACATAAAGCGGTGATGTACCAATATCGCCGTAAATTATTCCAAGACTAATTAATAAACCCGCTGCTGAGAGCTTATTGACATCTTTATGATTTGACATTTTTGTTTTTTGAGGTGGGCAAATGTAAATACAAAATGTACAATTTCAACTTTTTGTTTCAATAATTTTAAAACTGGTAAAAAACTCAGTTAGAACCTTATAAAGCCGGTTTTTGAACCCAATTTAGCATGAAGTTAACGGCACATTAGTGTAAGGACGACACTGTTAAAGCATGCCTTTAAGAACTGACCATACATTTTCAGCAAGAATTGCATGTCCCTCGGCAGTTGGGTGAATTCCATCCGCCTGGTTCAGACGGCTTATTCCGCCTACATCCTGGAGTAAAAAAGGAACAAATTCGAGCTTGTTTTTCGCTGCCAGATCGGTAAACACTGCTTTAAAACCATCTGCATATTTAGCGCCCATACTTGGCGGAACCATCATGCCCGCCAGCAAAATCTTACAATCCGGATTTTTGGCTCTCACGCGATCTATAATTACCTGCAGATTTTTTGATGTCTCTGTCACGTTCAATCCGCGCAGCCCGTCGTTGGCTCCAAGTTCGAGCACAAAAATGTCCATCGGCTGTTTCAGCAACCAGACAATTCTTTCACGACCACCAGCTGTGGTCTCTCCGCTCAACCCGGCGTTAATTATCGTATATGGTAGTTTAAGTGAGTCGATTTTCTGACCAATCCTTGCAGGAAATGCAGTTTCAGGATCTTCAAGTCCATAGCCGGCGGTAAGACTATCACCAAAAAACAAAATAGTCTTGACTTGCTTTGCTGGCTGTTTGGTTGTTGAATTCACTTTAGTATCGTTTTTTGATTGATTTCCGTTTGAACATGCCCCCAATAAAAAAAGTAAGGGTAAAACGAGCAACTTGCATCTTATTTTTGTCATCATTGTCCTTTAAATTGTGTTTTGAAAACATAAAATGCCAAATTAGGTTTTATTTGTTTCAGTTTATATTCAATTCAAACACTTTGGGCATATTAACAGTAGCTAACCTGGGCAAATCGTACCCATCCGCAGGACAATCCTTAACCGTTTTAAAAGGCGTAAATTTTGATATCACAGCTGGATCGTCGGTTGCTATCGTTGGCCCTTCGGGCAGTGGCAAAACAACTTTATTGGGTTTATGCGCAGGACTCGACCGCTCTACAACGGGAAATGTAGTGCTCAATGGTATTGACTTCAATAACCTTGGCGAGGATGCACGTGCTAAAGTAAGAAATCAATATGTCGGCTTTATCTTTCAGAACTTCCAGCTGTTGCCTACTTTGACGGCACTTGAAAATGTCATGGTACCACTCGAATTACGCGGAGAGTCCAATATCAAGGCTCGTTCCTTAGTATTGCTGGATAAGGTAGGGCTTGCTGATCGTGCAAACCATTACCCGACCCAGTTATCTGGTGGCGAACAGCAACGCGTTTCATTGGCCAGAGCATTTTCCAATAGTCCGCAGATCCTTTTTGCTGATGAACCAACAGGAAACCTGGATACAGAAACCGGTGAAAACGTAGAACAACTGCTGTTCGATCTCAATAGAGATGCGGGAACCACGCTGATCCTGGTTACACACGATTTGGAATTGGCTTCCCGGACAGAGCGGGTGATCAGACTGAAAAGCGGAGAAGTGTGGAGTGATGAACCTAGCGTACTGCAACATGGCAGATAAGCAAATCCAGCTGAGCTGGCTTTTTAAAATGGCCTGGCGCGACAGTCGCAAAAACCGGTCTAGATTATTCCTTTTTATTTCCAGTATGATCCTGGGCATCGCCGCGTTGGTCGCCATTTTCGCATTGGGTGATAACCTGAACAGAGATATCGACAACCAGGCAGCGACTTTAATTGGCGCCGACCTGGATCTGAGCAGTAACAGAGCAGCAAGCACCGCAGCTAAACAATTGATAGACTCCATTAAAAAAGAGGCTGTTGCCTACTCAGAAGAGCAGCGCTTTGCCTCTATGATCCTATTCATAAAAACCGGAGGAACCAGGCTGGTGCAGCTGCGTGCACTGCGTGGGGCTTATCCGTTTTACGGCGTTATGGAAACGAGCCCCATAAAAGCTGCCGCGGATTTCTACGCCGCAAAAGGTGTTTTAGTTGATAAAACACTGATGCTTCAGTTCAAGGCGGCTATTGGTGATAGTGTCCAAATTGGCACCCTGCGATTTGCAATTGCCGGTATACTGAACCAGGCCCCCGGTCAGTCAGGCTTTGCCAGCACCCTCGCTCCTGCGGTATTCATGCCACTGGATGCGATCGCAAAAAGTGGGTTATCACAAAAAGGAAGCAGAATCAACTACCATTATTACTATAAATTCAAACAAGACTTCCCTACCGACGAACTGGTTAAAAAGCTAGATCCAAAGCTGGATAAGAGAGATCTGAATGCCGATACCATCAGCTCAAAAAAGGAAAGCACCGGAAAATCATTTGCTGATGTCACTAAATTCCTTTCATTGGTTGGCTTTATCGCCTTATTATTAGGCTGCATTGGCGTAGCAAGTGCAGTACATATTTACGTGAAGGAGAAAGTAAAGAGCATCGCTATTTTAAGGTGTCTTGGTCTAAGTTCTACTCAGGCCTTTCTCATCTATCTCATTCAGATTGTCTGCATTGGTTTTCTTGGCGCTGTTGCAGGTGCAATACTGGGCACATTGATTCAGCAACTGCTACCGGTGTTGTTCCAGGACTTGCTGCCAATTAAAATGAGTACTCTGATTTCCTGGCGTGCTATTGGACAGGGCTTGATTCTGGGTGTATTTATCGCCTTCCTTTTTTCTCTCTTACCACTTATTTCTATCCGAAAAGTATCTCCCTTGAATACCCTCAGGGCGGTTTCTACCGACAATAACCAGGCTAAAGATCCATGGACCTGGCTGGTCTATATGTTGATTTTAACCTTCATCACCTGCTTTGCCAGATTACAACTCAGCAACTGGACGCAGACACTGGCCTTCTCGGCAGCTATCGTAATTAGTTTCGCCCTATTATATGGTATATCTGCACTGGTCATTAAACTGATCCGGGTATACTTCCCCAGCTCCTGGAAATATACCTGGAGACAGGGACTATCTAACCTATACCGCCCAAATAACCAGACTACGATACTCGTACTCTCTGTAGGTCTGGGCACCGCTTTTATCTGCACCTTGTTTTTTGTTCAGGGGATGCTTACCTCCCGTATCACACGCTCAACAGACCCGACACAGCCTAATATGATCCTGTTCGATATCCAGTCTTCGCAAAGGGCTGCGCTTACTGAGCTGACAAAAAAAGCAGGCTTCCCAATACTGCAGGATGTGCCTATTGTGACCATGCGACTTCAGGAAATCAATGGTTTTAGCGCGGCTGATGTGCGCAAAGACAGCAGCTCAAAATATTCGCCACGAGCGTTCAATAGTGAACTCAGGGTAACATTCCGTGATAGCCTCACTGCAGCCGAACAATTGCTTTCCGGAAAACTGCAAACCCGTGTTACAGGTGTTCAAGATACCGCCCGCATTTCGCTAGAGGAGAGTTATGCACGACAGGTTCGCGCAAATATCGGAGATAAACTGTTGTTCAATGTGCAAGGTATGCTCATCCCAACGGTAGTAGGCAGCATCCGTAAAGTGGACTGGAATAGAGTTCAGACTAACTTCAGACTTGTGTTCCCTCTGGGCGTTATTGATGATGCTCCACAATTTCATGTGCTGGTTACCCGTGTACCCAATGCTACGGCCTCTGCCGGCTTTCAGCAGCAGGTCGTATCCAGTTTTCCAAATGTATCTATCATAGACCTTGCCCTGATTCTAAGTGTGGTAGACGAAATCCTGGACAAGATTGGCTTTGTCATTCAATTTATGGCTGCATTCAGCATCATCACGGGACTGATTGTATTGATTTCTTCTGTTATGATCAGTAAGTATCAGCGTATTCAGGAAAGTGTACTTTTAAGAACGCTGGGGGCCAGCAGAAATCAGGTATTTGCCATCACTGCCCTTGAATATTTCTTTCTGGGTGCTATAGCTTCCCTTACAGGAATTGTAATTGCCCTGGCGGGAAATTGGGGACTGGCAAGATTTAGTTTTGAAGTTCCATTTCAGCCCGACTGGCTGGCGGTCTTTTTAATTTTTCTGAGTATTTCAGGTCTGACGATGCTGATCGGCATTTTCAACAGCCGGGCTGTGTTAAGCAGACCGCCACTGGAAATCCTGCGAAAAAACAGTTAACCTTCTCTGTTCTTGTACTTGAGCTCAGTTATCTCGAAATACAGCACACCATTTTGCTCTGGTATGCTGATGAAGTTGTAATATAAATCCAGGTGATCTATTAAGGCCACGATCAGGTATACGCTATCCTTGCTCAGGTCGTAAAAAACACGATCCCCGGCAATCAGTGTAGGTTCGAAATTATTATAAATGAAACCAGTAATAAGTGAATGAGGCGTATAGTCCATTTAGATAAAAACGGCGTTTTTGATTATTTGGTTTGTTAAAAAAGGTTAAACTATCCCGTTAAAATGCCATGATCTAAAGGAGATAATTATTTTATCCGCAAGGAACAACAGGCAATAAACGCGTTGAAGTTAAATATTTATTCCTGAATTACCAATTTAACGCTCAGATTCAACAGGTTAAATATCCTTTGTAAAAAATATTTATCGGGTCTATCGTCAAAAAGTTGTTAGCGCACCTGTCCATCTCCCCTAACAATCCATTTGTAACTCGTAAGCTCTTCAAGCCCCATCGGTCCACGGGCATGTAGCTTTTGCGTACTGATCCCGATCTCCGCACCTAAGCCAAATTGTCCGCCATCTGTAAAAGCAGTAGATGCATTGGCATACACAGCAGCCGCATCTACCGACCGCAAAAACAAGTCAATAGATATAGGATCTTCAGCAACAATAGCCTCACTATGTTTAGAGCTAAACTCAGCAATATGATCCAGGGCATGGCCAATGTTCTCCACGGTTTTGACAGCTAATTTCAGGGATAAGAATTCCGTTCCAAAATGCTCAGGCGCTGCCTCAAACAATAAGGTCGGGGGGTAGCTGTGCGCTAAAGCAGCGTAACTGCGTTCATCAGCATAAATTATCACCTGCTGTGTAGCCAGGGGTGCAAAAAGAGCGGGCAAGTCTGCTGTTCTATCCGCATGGATCAGGACACAGTCCAGGGCATTGCATACACTGACTCTTCTCGTCTTGGCATTGCAGATAATTGCTGTCCCTTTACCAAGATCTCCTGACTGGTCAAAGTAAGTGTGCACAATTCCTGCACCAGTTTCAATCACAGGTATTTTACTATGCTCCCTAACATAGCAAATCAACTGCTGACTACCCCTAGGGATGATCACATCCACAAATCCGCTTGCCTGCAGTAAAGCCGCCGTAGCCTGCCGCTCGGCAGGAAGCAACGTGGCAATGTCCAGGTTAACCTGGTGAACCGCTAAAACCCCATGTAAAATCCTGATCAGGGCAATATTAGAATGCTCAGCGTCGGCGCTGCCTTTGAGCAGTACAACATTGCCTGTTTTGAAACACAACGCGAATACATCCAGCGTTACGTTCGGCCGCGATTCATAAATCACGCCAATGACACCTATCGGAACGCGGATCTTGGAGAGCTGCAGGCCATTGGGGAGTACACGCGCTGTAAGCAGCTCGCCCAGGGGATGCTGAAGGTTTGCCACACTGATGAGATCAGCCGCCATGGCTCCAATCCTTTCTGGAGTAAGCTGTAGCCGGTCATACTTTGGATCATCAGGCGCCATCCGGTCAAGATCCAGCTGGTTCTGTTGTATTAATAGTTCCTGTTGACTTACCAATGCTTCGGCAAGGTCTGTCAGCACTTGGTCTATCGTTGCCTGGTCCAGATGGACAATAGCACGCGTCGCCTGTCGGGCGTTTTCAAAATAGTGATGATAAGACATGGTCAGGAAGTTTGATAAAAGTAGTCGTAATGCACCAGTGGTTTCAGTTTCTTTTGCCCCAGCAGTTCTTGAGCCTTATCGGATGCATATTCTGCGAGACCATAGCCAATCTTGTTGCCGTGGGCATCAACAAGTCTGATGATATCACCTTTTTTAAATTCCATCACAATACGGACAACGCCTACCAGCAAAAGACTAGCTGCTTTTTCGGCCGTGATAGCTTCCCTTGCACCTTCATTAATCTCTACGGCACCGGTAACAGCACTTTCAGAACTGGCAATCCATTTTTTAATATTAGAGGCACCTTTACGGGGCATGAATTGCGTATGCGTGAGTGCTCCGGCGAAAAGTTGTTGCAAGACATTTGGCGTCATGCCATTTGCAATATGCACAGGAATGCCTAAACGAGCTGTCTTCTGAGCCATCGCAGATTTAGTGACCATGCCACCTCTACCAAACTGGGATTTAGCGCTCGCCACAAAATCAATTTTATTCAGCTGCTCACCTGTGACCTGCTCGAGCAAGACAGAATCAGGGTGGTCG
>Ga0247808_10000743_pt1 | contig 15730 bp, 15 predicted proteins | sample UWRJL089202R1_FD_179914 | JGI IMG/M metagenome (GOLD analysis project Ga0247808, IMG submission 179914) | Plant litter microbial communities from Arlington Agricultural Research Station in Wisconsin, United States - UWRJ-L089-202R-1 | ecosystem: Environmental > Terrestrial > Plant litter >... | reverse complement strand
TATTGATTTTATGGATTGTACTTTGCCTTCTGAATCAACCAAATTTACATCTGGTAAAGAGTTTCCTGTCTTTAAGGATTGAATGGCATTTCCAATTTTTACAATTTCATTATGTTGGTCTTTATCAGTTGATAAAGCGTGGTATTTGTCTAAAAACTTCTTGTTATTTACGATGTTTTGGTCTTCCAATAAATAAGTGAATGCAATGTTATTCAAAACAATATTCTTTATTTCCTCGTTCTTGAAAAGCGTGTCGGCAATATTCAATTTCTTGATGTTGACTTCAAGTGCCTTGTCAATTTCCGAAACATTTACAAACTCCTTGTCGGTAGCTACATTGTTCATCATATTGGATAAGTATCTTACAAAAGGAGAAAAATTTGTAAAAGCAGTGTTGTTGAAATCTACATTGTTTCTAAAATCATAATAATCCTTGGGAAGCTTGTCTTCAATATTTTCACCAGTTCGCATTTCGTGTACCAACGGATAGATTTCCTTTTTGGAATAATGAAAGAAATCCAGCGAAGCTTTTGCATATTTATCAAAATCTTCACTCCATTTTATCTCCTCTTTTTTCTTGTTGTAGAAGGCTTCTTTTGACTTATAGGAAGAATCGATATTGCTTGAGAATTTTTGTAAATCATAGTCAAACACCTCAAAGAGTTTGTTCTTGTCGTCTTCATTCTTAAGATACAATTCCATCATAAAATTGTTCTTTTCTTCGCCTCTTCCGCAAAAAATAATCGATTCGTCAAAATCCTGAGAATTGATTCGAACCATCAAGCTGTCATTCTTGTCAAAGTAAACGTATTGGTATTCAGGTTCGTGCTTGAAAGAATATAACCCTGGTGCCAACGAATCGAATGTCTTGAAGAAAGTATTGTCCTCGTTTAGGGGAATGGTATCAATAACCTTCGAATCCTTGCAAAAAAGCACATATCGATTCGTCGGATTCGATACTTCGCCACCAAAATAGGCCGTGAAATTATCGTCCTTAAATTTTTTATTACAGGAGCAAAGCCCCAAAACCAAAGAAAGTGATAAGAAAAGTCTAACGTTTAAGTTATGCATTGTAGAATGTTATGGTGAAACAAAAATATTTACTTGGAAGTGATTTTACTGTTAATGCATAGTTAAATAAGATTTTCAACTCATTTATATAGATTGGTTTAAAATAAAATCCAATTGCCTAGATGATCCAAGTTTGGCGTATAATTCACGGCTACAATTCTAAACTATTTTTCGTACTTTTGCAAAACTTTTTAAAAATTACAATCAATGTTAACAGTAAATAATTTATCAGTTCAGTTTGGCAAGAGAATTTTGTTTGATGAAGTAAATACAACCTTTACACACGGGAATATTTATGGAGTGATTGGAGCCAACGGTGCTGGAAAATCTACTTTTCTAAAAATAATTTCAGGCGATATGGACCCAACTTCGGGGCATATCCACCTTGAACCCGGAAAACGTATGTCGGTTTTAAACCAAAACCACAATATGTTTGATGAGCATACAGTTCTTGAAACGGTAATGATGGGAAATAAAATCCTTTATGCCGTTAAAAAAGAAATGGATGAGCTTTATTTGGATTATACAGATGAAAACGCTGACAGAATAGGAGAGTTGCAGGTGCAATTTGAAGAAATGAATGGTTGGAATGCAGATTCTGACGCTGCTTCTTTACTTTCAAGTTTAGGAATTACTGAAGACAGTCATTATACGTTAATGGGTGATATTGAAGGTAAGCTTAAAGTTCGTGTGCTTTTGGCACAGGCGCTTTTCGGAAATCCTGATTTGCTTATTATGGATGAGCCTACCAACGATTTGGATTTTGAGACCATCGCTTGGTTGGAGAATTTCTTGGCGAATTACGAAAATACAGTGATTGTTGTATCACATGACCGTCACTTCCTTGATGCAGTGTGTACACATATTTCTGATATCGATTTTAGCAAGATAAACCATTATTCTGGAAACTATACATTTTGGTATGAGTCTAGCCAATTAGCGGCGAAACAAAGAGCCCAGCAAAACAAAAAAGCCGAGGAAAAGAAACAAGAATTGGAAGAGTTTATCCGTCGTTTCAGTGCCAACGTAGCGAAATCTAAACAGGCTACTTCTCGTAAAAAGATGATCAGCAAGTTAAATATTTCTGAAATTAAGCCTTCAAGCCGTCGTTATCCTGCGATTATTTTTGATCAGGACAGAGAAGCTGGAGACCAGATTTTGAATGTTGTAGGTTTGAGTGCTTCGGTTGATGGCGATTTGCTTTTCAAAGATGTTGATTTGAATATGGCAAAAGGCGATAAAATTGTTTTATTCTCTAAAGATTCACGTGCAACAACAGCTTTCTATCAAATTCTAAACGGATTGCAAGAAGCAGATGCGGGAACTTTTGATTGGGGAATTACGACTAATCAAGCTTATTTGCCGGTTGAAAATCATTCTTTCTTTGAAAATGACTACACACTTGTAGATTGGTTACGCCAATGGGTGAAAACCGAAGAAGAAAGAGACGAAGTGTATGTTCGTGGTTTCCTTGGAAAAATGATTTTCTCTGGAGAAGAAGCTTTGAAAACAAGCCGCGTTTTATCAGGAGGAGAGAAAGTACGTTGTATGTTGTCCAGAATGATGATGCAACGAGCAAACGTTCTGATGATTGACGAGCCAACGAATCACTTGGATTTGGAATCAATCACAGCTTTCAATAATTCATTGAAAAACTTTAAAGGTTCAGTGATTTTTACAACCCATGATCACGAGTTTGCTCAAACGGTTGGTAATCGAGTTATCGAGCTAACGCCAAATGGAGCAATTGACCGATACATGACTTTTGATGATTATCTTGATGATGAAAAAGTACAGGAATTGAGAAAGAAGATGTATAATCTTTAATCTTTTGACTTAATAATAAAAAATCCCATTTCGTTTAAAATCGAAATGGGATTTTTTAGTTCTATTATTTTCTGAACCTGCTGACAATCCAAATGATAATAGCAAGGATTGCAATTACGATAAAGATACCAACTCCAACTCCTACGTTGAAAATTCCTTCTACAACTTCGCAGCTTGTAAATGTCAACAAGACCATCAACATTAAGCTAATTCTTAAAATATAATTTTTCATAATTTCTGTTTTTTATCTTATTGATAATACAAATATCCAAAACCTCATAAAAAAACATATTACACAATTATTGCAATGTTGTATGATTTCTCAATGTATCGCCTAGAACTTTAGACTTTTCGACAAACTCTTGCATTCGAGCTTATAGCGAAATCGTAATAGCTGGTTGTTAAAATCGCGAAAGAGGGGTGTTTAAGACAAAAATATAATATATTTGTTTATAGATTTAAATGAATAAATATGAAAATTGGTATTTTATTATCTCAAGAACATCGCCTGCTGAGTGTTGCTGCAATCAATGATTTGTTCGAAACCGTAAACAGCTTTTATATAGAAGATGGAAAGAATCCCTTTTTTGAGATTGATTTTTTGTATCAGGGCGAAAAGCAATCCTATATTTATTCGGATTATAATTTAAAGCAAGCAAATTCTGAAACCTTCTACAACATCATATTAATTCCAGCTTTTAAAAATGATAAAGTCATTGATGGATTGCAAAAAAATCAATCTTGGATTCCTTGGCTTGTTCAACAATACAATCAAGGAGCTGCTTTGGCTAGTTTTTGTACTGGCGCGTTTTTATTGGCTTCAACAGGATTGCTAAACAACAAACCTGCAACAACTCATATCAATGCAAAAGGGGCTTTTGAGAACGCTTTTCCAACAGTTCGGCTTCAATCGGATGCTGTTGTGACGGAAGAAGATAATCTTTATACGAGTGGAGGTGCTACAAATACGTTCCATCTTTTGATGCGTTTGATAGAAAATTACTGCAGTCGAAAGATAGCAGTTCGTGCCGCTAAAGTTTTTTCAATTGATATGGACAGGAAGCAGCAAACTTATTTTGGAACCTTTATTCCGTTGGAAGACCATGGCGATGCTATCGTAAAGAAAACTCAGGAAAAGATTAAAAATAATTATAAGGAAGCCAATACAATAGAGGAAATTATAGTAGATATTCCTTCGAGCCGAAGAAATCTTGTTCGTCGTTTCAAGCAGGTTACGGGAATTACGCCAATTGAATATCTTCAAAAAACACGAATTGAAGCGGCAAAGCAATTGCTTGAACATTCTAGGCAAAACGTAATGGAAGTGATGCTGGAATCAGGTTATAATGATTTGAAATCATTCCGTTCCTTGTTCAAAAAAAATGTTGGAATGACACCAACTGCTTATCGCGAGAAATTTAACGCACATGTTGTGTGATGTTTAAGCAGGAATATAAATAGTGAAAGTAGCACCTATGTTTTCTTTTCCATCGGCTGTAATAAATCCATTATGGTTTTCGACTATCTTTTTTACGATTGCCAATCCTATTCCGGTGCCTTCAAATCTCTTATCGTGAAGACGCTGGAATACTTCAAAAATCCTGTCGCTAAATTGCGGATCAAATCCAACACCGTTATCCGAAACAGTAATTTTAGAATATAAATTATCTTTCGAAATTCCGTCATCTTCAGGAATGTCAGAACCTTTAACAATTCTGTTTTCAATGATGATATGAGGCGTTCCTTTATCTGAAAATTTAATGGAATTTGTTATAAGATTCGTCAATAATTGCCTGAATTGCGATACGATTATTTTAATTTCGCTTTCGCCTAAAACCTCAATAATTACATTTTTTTTGGTAATTTCTTCATCCAAATCGCTTTTTATTTCCTCAACAAGACTTTTTAAATTCCAGTTTTCTATCGGAAATACCTCCGTTTTTAAACGAGAATAAGCCAATAAATCGCGAATCAGGTTTTGCATTCTAAATGCCGATTCTTGTGTGCGATTCAGGTAATTTCTTCCATTTTCAGATAAATGATCTTCCGTGTCGATTATTCTGGAAACAAAAGTCTGAATTTTACGCAAAGGTTCCTGCAAATCGTGACTCGAAATATAGGTGAACGATTCAAGTTCCTTATTCATCTTTGCCAATGAAACATTCGATTCTTTTAAGGAAACATTGCTTTGCAGAAGGGAATTATTCACATTCAGAAGTTCCTTTTTTCGAAGTTCCAAATCACTTTTTAAGATATTTGAAATTTTTAATTCTCTTGTGATTACATAATACGACACAAACAAAACGCCAAGCGAACAGAATATCAAAACGATAGTGAAAACAGGAGTTAGTACGGTTTCGTAGGACAAGGATTTGGTTCTTTCTTTCAGCAGGATTTCTTCCTGTGCCATCATTTTATCGATATGATTTCGCAAATCATCCATTGTAATCTTCCCCTTCGACCAGATTTCCGGAGTAAGTTCAGCAGACCTTGATTGGAGGACTGCATCCTTCATCTGTTCAATTCTCTGATTGACCAAAAGTTTTAGTTTCACGAAATTTTCCTGTTGTTCGGTATTATCAGTAGTTAATGTGTTTATTTCATTCAGTTTTAATTGAGTACTGTAAATAAGACTGTTGAAGTGTGTTAGAAAACCGATGTCTTTTGCTAAAATATAACCGCGATGCCCTGATTCCATATCTGCAACGGTAGAAAATATATTCTCCAATTCAAGTTTTACATTGGTTGTGTGATTGACCAATGCCGAAGCTTTTACCAGATTATTAATTCGGAGGTAAGAGAAAACTGAAAGCGACAGCAGAACGATTATGGCAATGGTAAATACAATCTGTATGCGGTAGCGTATAAGTTTTCCCATAAATAATATAGTGTTAAGCTACATTAATAACAAAATTTTCCCTGATAGGTTGCTGGAGTTGTTTTATATCAAAAGATAAAACGTGCAGTATTGTTTTTTTCAAAATGGAATAGGAGGCAGGTTTGCAGATGTAATAATTAGCACCGTGCAAATAGGTTTTCTCTACAATGTCATTATTGGAAGTGGTAGAGTAAATAATGATAGGAATGTCCTGGTATCTTTGGGATTTTCTAATTTCTTGCAGACATTCAAAACCGTTTTTAAAAGGCATATTCAAATCTAGAAAAATAATTTCAGGAGAAGGCGGAACGTTTTGTTCCAATGCCTCCATCAGTTTCAAGCCATTGTTGGCTATGGTTAGTTTCGCTCCCGTATACACTTCATTCAGTGCATCCGAAAACATAGAGCAATCGTCAATATCATCGTCTGTAAGAAAAATATTCTTCATTTTGAGATATGTTATGTAGGTTACATTGAATTTGGAACCACTAAATTAAGAATTAATATTCAGGTTTTAATTTTTTTTAATGTGAAAGATTCTGAAATACAATTTTAAGAACTTAAATTTTTTAGTTACTTTTACCTCCCAAACAACACAGCATTATGAGTCAAAAAATATTGCTCACTTCAAAGGAAGTCAATATCATCCTTCATCGTTTGGCTTGTCAGTTAATTGAGAAACACTTAGATTTTTCGGATACTATTTTAGTGGGTATTCAGCCTCGAGGAACTTTTCTTGCCGAAAGGTTAAAACAGCTTTTAGAAAACGAATATAAGGTCAGCAAAATCAATATCGGGTACTTGGATATTACCTTTTTCAGGGATGATTTCCGAAGAACTGAAAAACCGCTTGAAGCCAATAAAACCAAAATCGATTTTCTTGTAGAAGGTAAAAAAGTCATTTTCATTGACGATGTCTTATATACAGGAAGAAGCATTCGTTCCGCTTTGACAGCGATTCAATCTTTTGGTCGACCTTCAGAAATTGAACTTTTGGTTTTAATCGACAGACGCTTCAGCCGTCATTTGCCTATTCAACCCGATTATCGTGGACGACAGGTAGATGCCATAAACAACGAAAAGGTAAAGGTCAGCTGGGTCGAAAATGATGGAGAAGATGTCGTTTCCCTAATTACAAATTAATCACACAACAACACAACACATATCAAAATGAGCGAATTAAGCGTAAATCATTTATTAGGAATAAAATATATCAACAAAAAAGATATTGACCTTATTTTTGAAACTGCCGATCATTTTAAAGAAGTTATCAATCGTCCGATAAAAAAAGTACCTTCATTAAGAGATATAACCATAGCCAATATTTTTTTCGAAAACAGTACCAGAACAAAGCTTTCGTTTGAATTGGCTCAAAAACGCCTTTCAGCGGATGTAATCAGTTTTTCTGCAGCACAATCTTCTGTAAAAAAAGGCGAAACACTTATTGATACCGTAAACAACATTCTTTCGATGAAAGTGGATATGGTGGTAATGCGGCATTCCAATCCGGGAGCGGCTTATTTTCTTTCCAAAAATGTAAAGGCAAGTATCGTAAATGCTGGAGATGGAGCACACGAACATCCAACACAAGGATTATTGGACAGTTTTACCATCAGGGAACGATTAGGTGAAGTTGCCGGAAAAAAAGTGGTAATCGTTGGTGATATTTTACATTCAAGGGTAGCACTTTCAAATATTTATGCACTACAAATGCAGGGTGCCGAAGTAAAAGTTTGTGGTCCCAAGACCTTGATTCCAAGATATATTGAATCTTTGGGAGTTACGGTCGAGCCAAATTTACGCAAAGCATTAGAGTGGTGTGATGTAGCCAATATGCTTCGTGTTCAAAACGAAAGAATGGATGTGAATTATTTCCCATCAACAAGGGAATATGCCCAGCAATATGGTGTTGACAAGGCTTTGTTGGATTCTTTGGATAAGGAAATCATCATTATGCATCCAGGACCAATTAACCGCGGTGTAGAAATTTCTTCTGATGTTGCCGATTCGCAACAATCGGTAATTTTGAACCAGGTTGAAAACGGAGTAGCGGTTAGAATGGCAGTAATTTATCTTTTGGCATCTAAAATCAAGTAACAAACTTCGTATATTTGTTATAGCAATTTTACAATCCAAAAAAAATGAAAGTAGAAACTAAAGGACATACCACAACGATAAAGGATACTCAAGGCGATTTGATGGGCTTTCTGATGAAATTAACCCACGAGTTCAAGACTTTCGAAAAACATAATGTTATTGTTGATATATCAAAGCACAATGATTTGAATATAAAAGATATAAAGTCTTTTTCTAATTTGTGTTCTACTCACAAAAAATCAAAAAAATCATTTGTAATTGTTGCCAATGATATCGATTTTAATGATGTTCCAGCAAAGATGACGGTTGTTCCAACTTTGCTCGAAGCCCACGATATTATCGAAATGGAAGAAATCGAAAGAGATTTGGGTTTTTAGAATCTAAAATCAGCAATCTAAAATCTAAAATCCTTCAATGAATTTAACCATACTTGGCTGTTATGCCGCAACACCTCGAACGTTTACCAATCCGACTTCACAGGTTTTAGAGATAAGAAACAGGCTTTTTCTGATTGATTGTGGCGAAGGAACTCAGGTGCAATTGCGTAAAAACAAGGTCAAGTTTTCAAAAATCAACCATATTTTCATTTCGCATCTTCATGGAGATCATTTTTATGGACTTATTGGCCTAATTTCCACCTTTATGTTGCTTGGACGAACGGCTGATTTGCATATTTACGGGCCAAAAGGCATCAAGGAAGTCATTCTTTTGCAGTTAAAATTATCCAATTCCTATACTGCTTACAATTTATATTTCCACGAATTGACTTCAAGCGAGAGCGAAATAATTTACGAAGATGAAAAAGTTCTTGTAAAAACAATTCCTTTAAAACATAGGGTTTACACCAACGGATTTTTATTTCAGGAAAAAATTGGCGATCGAAAATTAGATATGAATGCCGTTTTAAATCACAATATTGAAACCTGTTACTATCAAAAAATAAAGAATGGAAAGGATATCGAAATGGAAGATGGAACCATAATTCCAAATTCTAAACTTACATTCGACCCAATTCCGCCAAAAAGCTATGCCTTTTGTTCCGATACCGTTTACGACGAAAATATCATTCCGATTATCGAAAACACTGACATTCTTTACCACGAATCTACTTTCTTGGAAACCGAAGCTCATCTCTCGGAAAAAACAATGCACACCACAGCCAAACAAGCCGCCACGATTGCCTTAAAAGCCAATGTAAAACAGCTGATAATGGGGCATTATTCCACCCGTTATGCATCCATCGAGCTTTTCAAGCAAGAAGCCGAAACTATATTTCCAAACATTCTTTTATCCGACGACGGAAAAACATTCGAATTTTAAAAATTAGGAGCAAAAGGCTTGGTTTGTATTTGCAATCCATTTTCCTGCTTTCCACTACTATCTTTTTTGTCCCGAACACCGGGACAAAAAAGGATAGTAGCTCCAATCAGGGCTATATAATTTACCCTATTTTTCCAAAAATCTCAGTACCTTAGCAATTCAGAAATCACCCAACAATTTTGTCATGGAAGACCTAAGCAATTACAGAAGATCCTACGAAAAAAGCGAACTCACAGAAGACAACCTTCCTGATGATCCAATAAAATTATTCCAGAAATGGTTCCACGAAGTTGATTTTGGTTCTACCGAGGAAGTCAATGCTATGACGGTTTCCACATTTGGATTGGACGGTTATCCAAAATCGCGCGTTGTTTTATTGAAACGCTTTACATACGAAGGCTTTGTTTTCTATACCAATTATAATTCTGAAAAAGGAAAAGCAATCGCCAATAATCCAAATATTTGCCTGTCTTTTTTCTGGCATTCGTTTGAACGTCAGGTCATCATAAAAGGAAAAGCCGAAAAAATTCCAGAAAATCTTTCTGATGGTTATTTCGAAAGCCGTCCCGATGGAAGTAAGCTTGGAGCCATCGTTTCCAATCAGAGTGAGGTTATTTCATCACGAGAAACATTGGAACAAAAACTGCATCAATTAGAAAAAGATTTTGAAGGAAAAGAAATTCCACGTCCAGAATATTGGGGAGGCTATATCGTTAAGCCTGTGGAAGTTGAATTCTGGCAAGGACGTCCAAACCGACTTCATGACCGAATTCGTTATCAGCTTCAAGATGATTATTCTTGGAAAACCGACCGACTTTCACCTTAAAAACGATTTTATTAAATACCGTTTCGGAGCTCTTTTAAAAATAAATGCTTAAATTTAGGTTTATATTTTTAACCAACCCTTGTCAAAAAATGAAAAATTTAATAATTGTCAGACATGCCAAATCCAGTTGGTATGCACCCGTTAGCGACAAGGATCGTTCATTGTCCAAGAGAGGATTCAATGATGCTCATTTGGTTTCTTCAGAAATTATACAATATTTGCCTAAAACCTTTATCATTTGGAGCAGTACGGCAAAACGTGCTTCGGAAACGGCAACGATCTTTACCCAAAATATGTCTTGTCCTTTGGAAAGTATCGTTTACAAGGATGAATTGTACACTTTTGAATGTCGAGAATTAGAGAAAATCATAAAATCCTGCAATGATAGTTATGATTGTGTTATTCTTTTCGGGCACAATGAGGCAATCACAGATTTTGTTAATAAATTTACAGATGTTTTTGTAGAGAATGTTCCTACCTCAGGATTTGTTTCGATTAATTTTGAAGCCAATTCGTGGGAGGACATCCAAAAAGGCGAGATTAAGAAGATGGTTTTTCCTAGAGATTTAAAATAATAATGGTAGAAAATAGATATACAGATAGAGAAAAAAGTTGGCTTTCATTTAATGCAAGAGTACTTCAGGAAGCAGGAGATTCAGCTGTTCCTTTATTAGACAGGCTTCGTTTTTTAGGAATTTTTTCAAATAATTTAGATGAATTTTTTAGAGTTCGTTTTGCTGCAATCCGAAGATTGAGTCTTGCGGGATTATCTGGCGAAAAAGTACTCGGTGGAATTTCGGCAGAAAAACTATTAAAAGAAATTACAGAAATCGTTATACAGCAACAATCCGAAAGCTTGAGAATTCTCAGCATCATTGAGAAAGAGCTTGAGGCTGAAAATATCTTCATCATAAACGAAAAGGAAATTTCAAAAGAGCAGGAAAATTTTATCAAGGACTTTTTTATTCAAAGGGTAAGTCCTGCATTGGTTACGATCATCTTGAATGATTTGGCAGAATTTCCAATCTTGAAGGATACTTCGGGTTATCTCGCTGTGAAATTGGTGATGAAGCCGAAAGAAAAATCATCGATGCTAGGTTTAGTAAAACCAAAATCAGAAGTGCATTATGCGGTTATTGAAATTCCAAAAACCATCAACCGATTTGTAGTGCTTCCGTCCAATAATGAAAAGCAATACATAATTCTTTTGGATGATGTCATTCGTTATAATTTAAGTCACATTTTCAATATTTTCGATTATGAAAGTATTGAGGCACATATGATTAAAATTACTCGTGATGCCCAGTTGGAAATTGATAGTGATTTGAGTAAGAGTATGCTCGAAAAAATTGCAACAAGTGTAAAGGACCGAAGGATTGGAGAACCTGTGCGATTTGTTTACGATCAATCGATCGGAAAAGATACCTTGAAATTTTTCCTTTCCAAGATGAATATTGATTCTACAGATAGTATCATTCCTGGAGGAAGATACCACAATCGAAGAGATTATATGGATTTCCCAAACCTCGGAAGATTTGACTTGCTGTATCAGTCGAATGCTGCTTTGCCTGTTGAAGGGCTGAGTTTGGAAGGAAGTATTTTGGAAAAAATAAAACAAAAGGATTATTTGGTGAATGCACCTTATCAATCTTTTTCCTATATCGTAAAATTTTTGCGTGAAGCGGCACTTGATCCGAAAGTTACCACTATAAAAATCACCTTATACCGTTTGGCAAAGAATTCACAAATCATCAGTTCGCTTGTGAATGCAGCTAAGAATGGTAAAAAAGTAACGGTACAAATCGAGTTGCAGGCGAGGTTTGATGAAGCAAGTAACATTTCCTATTCAGAGCAAATGCAGATGGAAGGCATCGATTTGATTTTTGGTGTGAAAGGGCTAAAAGTACACAGTAAAATTTGTCTTGTTGAACGAATGGAAGAAGGAAAAATCCACCGATACGGAATTATTTCTACAGGAAACTTCAATGAATCGACGGCGAAGGTTTATACAGATGTAACGCTTTTAACGAGTCATCAGCAGATTTTGAAAGATGTTTCGAAGATTTTTGATTTCTTCAACATCAATTACAGATTGCATCGATACAAGCATTTAATTGTTTCACCACATTACACTAGAACAAGATTTTACCGTTTGATTGACCGTGAAATTATGAATGCCCATCTTGGAAAAGTAGCGTATATAAAATTAAAAATGAACAGTCTGTCGGATTTTAAAATGATAGACAAATTATATGATGCAAGTAGGTCGGGAGTAAAAATTCAATTGCAAATCCGTGGTATTTGTTCACTGATTCCGGGAGTAAAAGGAATGAGTGAAAATATTGAAGCGGTAAGTATCGTAGATAATTATTTGGAACATTCGAGAGTGTATATTTTTGGAAATGCAGGCGACCCAGAAGTCTATATTTCTTCGGCCGATTTTATGACCAGGAATTTGGATGGAAGGGTAGAAGTTACCTGTCCGATTTACGACAAGGATATCAAAAAAGAGTTGATTGACAATTTTAATATTGGTTGGAAAGGAAACGTAAAAGCACGTCTTCATTCAGAAAATTTGGATAACAAATATCGCATTCGTGGACAAAATCCAATATTTAGAGCCCAACTTGAAACGTACAATTATTACAGGGATAAATTGGAGGTTATTACCGAAAAATTATAATTAAGAAATTAGAATTCGACCCCAAATCATAAATAGTTAGATGATAAAAATAAGAAAATATGCGGCAATTGACATTGGTTCCAATGCGATGCGATTGTTAATTGCTAATATTGTTGAAGAAGAAGGAAAAGAAACACAATTCAGTAAGAGCTCGCTTGTTCGTGTGCCAATTCGTTTAGGTCAGGATGCCTTTACCGTTGGAGAAATTACTGAGGAAAACATCGAAAGAATGATTGATGCGATGAAAGCATTCAAGCTTCTGATGAAAGTACACAAAGTGGAAAAATATATGGCTTGTGCGACTTCTGCAATGCGTGAAGCCTACAACGGTAAGGAAGTAGTGGAGCTCATCAAGAAAAAAGCAGATATTAAAATTGATATCATTGATGGTAAAAAAGAAGCTGCAATTATAGCTTCAACAGATTTGCATCATCTTCTAAAAACAGAACAGACGTATCTCTACGTGGATGTTGGTGGAGGAAGCACAGAGTTTTCCCTTTTTTCAAACGGAAAAATGGTGGTTTCAAAATCATTCAAGATTGGAACTGTTAGATTGTTGAACAATATGGTAAGCGATATTGTTTGGCAGGAAATCGAAAAATGGATTAAAACGAATACGGAAGAGTACGAACAAGTGACTTTAATCGGTTCAGGCGGAAACATAAACAAGCTTTTCAAAATGTCCGGCAAACAGCAGGAAAAACCATTGTCTTACATCTACTTAAATTCTCAATTTACTGCTTTGAGTGCTTTAACTTACGACCAGAGGATTTCAGAATTAGGCTTGAATGCCGATAGAGCCGACGTTATTGTTCCGGCTGTAAAAATATACTTAAACGCTATGAAATGGAGTGGAGCTAGAAACATCTATGTGCCAAAAATTGGATTATCAGATGGAATTGTAAAGGCTTTGTATTACGGGAAGATTTAGGAGCTAAAACTTTAATTATGGTCTTTTGAACCATTAAGAAATTAAGAAAATTAGGTACATAAGCTTAATGAAACTTAATTTCTTAATGGTTCTTTTTTTAGATTAGATATCCAAATCAAAAGTTTTCCTCAGCAATTCCAAATTAGGATTCATTTCGTTCAATCGGTTAAAACGATCCTGAGCTGTAAATGCTTTTCGGCTGTCCATCGCTTCGTTGATTACAATCTCAATCATAATATCGTGATTGTGTAATTTGCCACGTAAATAGCCCAACAAATCAAATTTTTCACCTTCAAAATCAATTTTTGAACCTTCGTTTGGAAGTTCGTGGATGATGGTTGTTCCGTCTAATTTTGGATCATTAACCAACATCAACGATTCCATAATCTTTCGGCCTTTGTCGCCTAAACGTTGAGCATATTTGTTCCATTGCAACAACATATCCGTTTCGGTAAAAGCTTCAGTAGGCAAATGAACCGTATCTCGAATCGTTGCTTTTTGACTTTGCTCCAATTCTCTTTTAGCACGAATGCTCGATAAGGAAAGTGCTGAAACTTTAGTTCCAGGAGTTATGGGAGTTTCAATTTTTGGAGTTTCTGAAACTGTTTCAGCAGGAATTGGCACTGTAATTACTTCAGCTTCCTCTTCATCAATAGGAACTGTTGTTGGAACACTGATAAGTTCTGCGGATTCAACAGGAATTTCTAAAACCCTTGCAAAGAAATGATGGGGTGGGATTATATATCCGTCAACTTTTTTTTTTCTCCATCAAAAGTGATAGAGGCCAGTTGCATCAGGCAAAGTTCAACTAAAAGACGTTGATTCTGACTTACTTTATACTTTAAATCACAATCATTTGCAATTTCAATTCCCTTCATCAAAAACTCTTGCGAAGCTTTTTTCGATTGTTCAAAATATAATTTCTGAGCCTGTTCGCCAGCTTCCAATAAAGTTAAAGTTGCTGGAGTTTTGGAGACCAATAAATCTCTAAAATGAGATGCCAAACCCGAAACAAAATGGTGACCGTCAAAACCTTTCGAAAGGATTTCGTTATACGCCATCAAAACCTCTGGAATTTTATTCTCTAAAAGCAAATCTGTCACGTTTACATACGTTTCATAATCCAAAACGTTCAAGTTTTCAGTAACGGCCTGACGGGTAAGGTTTTTTCCGGAAAAACTCACAACCCTGTCAAAAATAGACAAAGCATCACGCATCGCACCATCTGCCTTTTGGGCAATAATGTGCAAGGCATCGTCTTCAAAAGTAATATCTTGACTCTTAGCTACTTCGGCTAGATGTTCTTTGGCATCCTTAACCGTAATCCTCTTGAAATCAAAAATCTGGCAACGCGAAAGAATCGTCGGGATAATTTTATGCTTTTCAGTCGTCGCCAAAATAAAAATGGCGTGTTTTGGCGGTTCTTCCAATGTCTTCAAAAAAGCATTAAAAGCGGCCGTTGACAACATATGCACCTCGTCAATGATATACACTTTATATTGACCTGTTTGTGGAGGAATTCTAACTTGGTCAATCAAATTTCGGATGTCATCAACCGAGTTGTTCGAAGCCGCATCAAGCTCAAAAACATTAAAAGCAAAATCCTCGTTCGGGTCGTCATAACCAGGTTGGTTGATTTTTCGTGCCAAAATTCTAGCACAAGTCGTCTTTCCAACACCTCTAGGTCCAGTAAACAATAGGGCAGAGGCCAAATGATTCGTTTCTATGGCGTTCAACAAAGTATTCGTAATCGCCTGTTGCCCCACCACATCTTTAAATGTTTGAGGACGGTATTTTCGGGCCGATACGACGAACTGTTCCATAGAAAATTTTGAAAAGCAAATATAGGTTTAGAAAATCCAAAAAGCAAATTCCAAAACACAATAAGTACAGCTTCTGCTAAAGTTTTTTCAGGAACTATTTCCCGCCAACGCTCCAAGCTTTTTCAAAAACAGCTATTTTTCTAAACAAAAAAGGCCCCGAAGCTTCGGGGCCGTTGGTCGCTCTTTTTTGTCAAGAAAAATTAGCCGTTTTTTCAAAAGGCTTTCCACTAATGTCGGGGTTAGCTTCGCCATCTGAAACTAAGGCAAATAGTAA
>Ga0247808_10000742_pt1 | contig 15750 bp, 15 predicted proteins | sample UWRJL089202R1_FD_179914 | JGI IMG/M metagenome (GOLD analysis project Ga0247808, IMG submission 179914) | Plant litter microbial communities from Arlington Agricultural Research Station in Wisconsin, United States - UWRJ-L089-202R-1 | ecosystem: Environmental > Terrestrial > Plant litter >... | reverse complement strand
ACGAGTAAAGCACTATATCGATTTGAATAAGGCCAAGGACGAATTTATCTCATTGTCATCACACCAATTGCGCACACCGGCAACTGGAGTAAAACAGTATCTGGGTATGGTACTAGAGGGCATGGCGGGTGAGCTTGGAGACATGCAACGCACCTTCTTGCAAAAGGCCTATGAAAGCAACGAACGTCAGCTCACTATTGTTTCTGACCTGTTAAAGGTTGCTCAGGTTGACGCCGGTAAGGTCCGTCTGCGCCAAGAGCCGGTTGATGTGGCAGCCTTGCTATCTGACGTCATTACAGAGCAGCAAGATACCTACGCCACACGTAAACAAAAAGTGAAGTTTATAGAGCCAAAGTTTGCCGCAATTGCATTCGTTGACACAGATAAAATACGCATGGTGTTGGAAAATATGATTGATAACGCCAGTAAGTACTCAGACCCTGGCAAGGCGGTTCGAGTTTCAATCGCCGAGGAAGATGACATGATTGTCGTGTCTATTAAAGATAGCGGCGTTGGTGTCGCCCCGGAAGACATCGATAAATTATTTGAAAAGTTTAACCGTATCCATAACCACCTGTCCAACCATGTTGGCGGTACGGGACTGGGTCTGTATTGGGCTAAGAAAATTGTTGATTTACATGGTGGTATTATTAAAGTAACGTCAGTCATAAATGAAGGTTCAACCTTTAGTGTATGTTTACCAAAAAATGGAGTTTCGAATGAAAAATGAGCCAACTATATTAATTGTCGAAGATGATATCGCATTAAATGAAGCATATATGACAATTTTAAAAACAACTTATTCTAACGTTTTTACTGCTTTTAATGGCGAAGAAGCGCTTCAGGTTGCCGATCAACACAACCCGGGTATTATTTTTCTAGATTTACGAATGCCAGTACTTGATGGTATTGGTTTCTTGGAAAAGTATCAACCAAAGCAAAATCACCCCGACGTTTGCATTGTTGTATTTTCTAATTACGACATGCAGACTGAAGTCGATAGGGCATACGAACTTGGCGCCGAACGCTATGTGTTAAAAGCCTTAGCGACACCAGGTTCTTTGCTTAAAATTGTGAATGATTTAACTTAAATACTTTTGTATAATTTTTTACATACTCACTCCTAGCTTCTCTGTACTATGAATGAGTATGAATAAACCGACCGTCCAAAATAGTCTGTCGTCACTTCAGGCGAGGCACGATGAAACACTTGTTGAACTAGAGCTTTATAAGCTTTTAGTTGATAATGTACAAGACTACGCCATTTTCTTTATGGATACTGGCGGCTATATTCGCACCTGGAATAAGGGCGCTCAGAAGAATAAGGGCTACACGGCTAAAGAAATTGTTGGTAAACATTTTTCGAAGTTTTATCCACAAAGCGATATAGACAATCGCAAGCCAGATCGTGAATTAGAACTTGCGCGCCGAAATGGTCGAGTTGAAGATGAAGGGTGGCGCTTGCGAAAAGACGGCAGCTCTTTTTGGGCAAACGTTGTCATTACGTCGCTGTACGATACGGACGGGACGCTCATTGGCTACGCAAAGGTGACGCGCGATTTAACGCAGCGTAAAGCCCAAGAAGACGAATTGCGTAAAACCAATATGCTTCTTAAAAAACAGCAACACGATTTGCGGCTGCTCAACGCCTCTAAGGATGAATTTATTTCTCTTGCATCTCACCAACTCAGGACTCCCGCTACTGGGGTAAAGCAATACGTTGGGATGCTGATCGAAGGCTTTACTGGCGAGCTTCAGCCCGGCCAACAGGGCTTACTCGAAAAAGCCTACGAGAGTAACGAGCGCCAACTGCGTATAATCTCCGATTTGTTAAAAGTAGCGCAGGTTGATGCAGGTAAAATTAAACCACTTAAAACGATGACAAATATCCACGAGCTTATCGCCAGTATTATTAATGAACAACACGATAGCTTCTCGAAGCGCCATCAAACGATAAGTTACATAAAACCAACCAATACAATTGAAGCTCGGGTTGATTGCAATTTGATTCGCATGGTAATTGAAAATATCATTAACAATGCCAGCAAGTATTCTCACGAAAATAAGGCCGTTGCGGTGAGGTTGAGCGAGACAGGTGATGCTGTGTGTATAGAAGTTAAAGACCAAGGTGTGGGTATCATGCCCACGGACATTCCTCGGTTGTTTGAAAAGTTCTCACGAATAGATAACGACCTATCATCGCATGTTGGCGGAAGTGGGCTAGGCCTGTACTGGGCAAAAAAGATTGTCGATTTGCATAATGGCACAATTGAGATGTCTTCTGTTCCTGATGCCGGGACGACATTTAGTATTATATTACCTAAGTAAAAGAGGTAGCTATGAGTAATGCAAAAATTTTAGTTGTTGAAGATGAAAAAGATTTAAATGATGCCTATAAAATTATTTTAACCTCCGCAGGCTACGACGTAACTACGGCCTTAAACGGCCAGGAGGCTTTAGAGGGTATCGACAAAGACGGTGACCCTGACCTTATCTTGCTTGATTTACGAATGCCGGTTGTAGACGGCATTCGTTTTTTAGAGATGTACAATTCGCCAAATCATTTAAACACTTCTATTATTTTGTTTAGTAATTACGAAGCTCAGGCAGAAGTCGATAAAGCATTCCGGCTTGGCGTTGAACGCTATATATTAAAGTCACTGGCTTCTCCAAGTGAATTGTTGCGAATTGTGGAGTCGACGTTGGCCGACAGGAGCTAGCAACGGCTTAAAGGTTTAGTTCACGAAAACCGTCTTCGCCGATGAAGTTCTCAAGCTTCTTTTTATTTACAGAAAAAGACGAGCGAGTGTAGGTAATAATTCCTTTTTCTTTTAGCACCTTCAAGTTTGTAGTGGTACTTTCACGGGTCAGGCCAGTAAGGTTAGCGATCATGAGGTGGTTTAACTTTAGGTCAATGTGATGCAAGCCGCCAGAATGTTCGATGCCATAGCGAAAAAGCAGGTAATAGAAAGTAAAGCTAATTTTTTCAATAGCTCGTGATTGGCTGAGGCCGGTAATGCGTACCAGCATGGAAGTGTATTGCTGGTTAACGTAACGCAACATTTCGGTGAGCTTTTCGGTACTGCTCGAAACGACCTTGTTGAAATCGTCTTTGGTTACGCCCATAACTCGAACGTCGCTGACGGCTTCGTAGTAAAATAGGCTGTTACTTGTCGCGTCAAGGAGCCATGAAATAGGGAAGATGTCATCCTTGGTAAAGAGGGCGATAGTAGATTCTTCACCCGACGTCTTGACGGTATATGCCCGCACAACCCCATCGCGAATTATAAATGCCTTACGGGGAATTTCACCTTGAAACAATATAGCAGAGCCTTTTTTGAAAAGACGTATCTGGCTAGTTGCTCTAAAGTTTTCAATTAGTGAGTTCATATCAGCTTTCCTGCCTCCTAGTATAATGCGTATTGTCTAAATGTAAGAAAATTTACACAAATTTGGTGAGATGTTATACATTCTTCTTTATTAAGCTAGTGCATAATATTAAACATACACCACACAGGGAAAAATAAGTAACGAGGGGGCAATTTTATGAAACAGTACACCGAAGCTGAACTAACAAATAAAATCCACACTTTCTTAGCACAAAAATCCCAAAAATTTCCAGAACTTGATAACGTAAAACTTTCACCAGTACGAAAAATCGTCGTACGTGATCGACATAGTTCAAATATATTTACTGCCTTAGAGAGTATGAACACTTTTTGGGCACAAAGAATTCACTCTTAGAATTCACCCTTAAGGAGTTTTCATGTCACGAACCATACGAAACGCAAAAAAATGGGGCCATGCGAGGCGTCCGGTTTATAAGCCTACAACTACAGACGTAGAATTGTATTTATAGACCACAAGTAACTGCCGCATCTCTGTAACTATTTCCTTTCCACTTGCTTAAACACTCCTATTTAGGGGTGTTTAATATTTAGGAATGGAACGAGATAGTACACCCGGCGACTGCTTGCTTAGACTTTTACAAAAGACTTGATACACTAGAGCAATGATTATAACTACCTTAAACCTGCAAGAGTTCAATAGCTGGGAAGTGCGTCAGTCAGCCATTATCGAATATTTAAAATCAACATCAGCCGACATTATTCTTTTCCAAGAAGTTGTTTTTTTGCCGACTATATCGCCGTACAATCAAGTGCAGCTACTTAATCAGACGCTTAAATATCCACATATACATAGCGCTGTTACTCGTTTGCAGCCTAGCTCGAAGTACGAAACCTACCGTGAAGGCCTGGCTGCTTTGAGTAAATACCCAGTGGTTCAATCGGATACTATCATCCTAAAACAGACCCAAGGTGACGAGCACAATCGTATCGTTCAGTTACTTGATATCGAAATCGACGAACGTATTGTTAAGATTGCGAATATTCACTTCTCGCTAAGCGGCACCGTTGATTACGCCACCCCTCATCTTAAAGAGACACTCGAGCTGCTGGCTTCGCGTGGAGAAGAGCGAATTATTGGTGGTGACTTCAATTTGAGTAACCTCGAAGAGATGTCGGATTTATGGGAAGCGAACTACCGATGTTCAACCGAGCAAGACTATATCTCGTTTCCAAGCATGAACAAACGGATTGATTATTTCCTCATTCCAAAATCGTATGCGTTCGACAGTATCGCAACTTCGGAAGCTGTCATTTCTGACCACCAAGCGTTAACGGTTGAAATTAGCCCGCAATCTTACTCGTTTACTACCATGTCTGCCGCCGAAGGTGAAACTGCAGATAAGGAAGCGCTGACGCTCGGCATTAGCTAATGTAGCAATCCCCTTATGCTATAATGGCAGCACATACTAAGGGGTGAAACATGCAAACAAATGTGAAAAACGTACCAGTTGCCGATTTTAAACAGAAGGCACGGGTTAAGTATCGCAAACTTGTTACCACTCGCAAATTACGTCGTGGCCTGCCAATTAAAGAGCAGTTCGCCCTTTGGAAAAAAGACCGTCAATCTGACAAACGATGGAAAAAGAAAATTCATTCTATCGAGAATAAAGCTGACCGAAAAGCCCAGAAAAAAGGCTACAAACTTTATAAAAAACTGCTTCGGCGTAAATACGTTCTGATTACTTGGGCGGTGATACTGGTTGTAATTATCAGCCTATTCTCGGGGTGGTACTACGGTGCAACCCGGCCCCTGACCACTGAACAACAGACCGCTCGTGATCGTTCACTACTGATAGCCAACGAAGTGATGAGCGAGGGGACGGTGTTACTTAGGAACGAGAATAACGTCTTGCCGCTTCAGTCGAAAAAGGTAAGTGTGTTTGGGGCATCTGCGGCTTCGCCTGTGTACGGCGGCGGCGGAGCTGGTGGAATTGCCAGCAAGGATGTTGAAACTCTGTACGCGGCCTTTGAGGCTACTGGTATCGAATATAATAAGCCATTGTATAACGTCTATAGTAATTATGCCTTCAACAATAAAGAAGTCTCAACTGATGACTACACTCCGCCAACCGGTACTACACTCATTGATACCTTGCTTCCGAACGTAGCTGGCTTCTTGGCTGGTGCAACTGCCGAAATGCCTGTCGATAAGCTTCCATCTGAAGTGTTAGCGAACGCTAAAAGTTATGCCGACACTGCTATCTACGTCGTATCGCGAGCCGGGATGGAAACGAAAGATTTTAAAGCCGAGCAGCTTAAGTTGACGGAAGACGAACGGGCTACGTTAAAACTGGCTAATGATAACTTCGCTCACGTTGTAGTGCTTCTTAATACCACCAATGCCTTTGAAGTAAGTTTTGTGAATGACTTTGAAAATATCGATGGGGTGTTATGGATTGGTGCACCGGGCGAAGCTGGAACGCAAGCCATCGCCAATACCTTACTTGGAAACGTTAACCCATCGGGAAAGCTGACCGATACCTATGCCTACGATATTACTTCAAACCCAGCCGTCGCTAATACGGGCGATTTTCAGTACAAAAAAGATGGTGAGCCAGCTGGCCGCTACTTTGTAAATAACCTCGAAAACATTTACGTTGGGTATCGCTACTACGAAACATTCCTAAATGAAGTCGAATACAAAAAGACTGTTCAATACCCGTTTGGCTACGGGCTTTCGTACACGACCTTCGATTGGAAACTGACAGCTTCTGAGGCGACTAAAGATACGATTCGGGCTGAAGTGACGGTAACAAATACTGGCAATTTCGCCGGAAAAGACGTCGTGCAGGTGTACTACGAAGCTCCGTTTACGCAGGGTGGAGTAGAAAAGTCATCTAAGGCGCTTGGTGGTTACGCCAAAACGAACTTGTTACAGCCAGGTAAATCGGAAACGGTGATTGTTGAATTTAGAACCAGTTCAATGGCATCCTACGATGACAAAAATGCCAAAACCTGGGTACTTGATGCCGGCAACTACAAAATAAATGTAGCCCACACAGTACACGACACGGCGGCGAGCTTTACGTACAGGCAGGCTGCGCGCGAGGTGCTTGATACCGATTCAAGTACAAATGCGACGGTGACTAATCGTTTTGACGATGCCAGTGGCGATTTAACATACTTCTCGCGCTCTAACCCCGAGGCAACTTTCCCAACAGCACCAAAAGGTAACGATTTTAAGTTACCAGAAATTGTGCCAGCCTCTGATTACAAGCACGTTAAAAGTACCGCTGTCGAACCAGCCACAGACGCTAAAAATAATATTCAGCTAGCTGACCTAAAGGGCCTAGAGTACAACAACCCTAAGTGGCAACAATTCCTTGAACAGTTCACAACCAACGAGCTGATTAAAATGGCAGGGGATGGTGGTTATTGGACAAATGGCATAAAACGACTCGGTATTCCACGGACGGCAATGTTTGATGGCCCGGCGAGTGTTCGCAGCTTCTTGCAAGCCTGGGCAACCGTTGCCTACCCAATTCCAATTAACCTGTCAGCAAGCTGGAATGATGGCTTGGCTGAAGAAGTCGGTGTTTCGATGGGTGCCGAGGCGAAGTCGTTCAATGTTGATGCGGTCTATGCGCCTTCGGTAAACTTGCACCGAAGTCCACTTGGCGGACGTAACTTCGAGTACTTCTCGGAGGATCCATTGTTAGCTGGTAAATTTGGCGCGGCGTGGGCCCGTGGCTTGCAACGGACTGACACTGTGGCAGTTATGAAACACTTTGCAGCCAATGAACAAGAAACCAACCGTGCTAACTTTGGGTTGTATACCTGGACGACCGAACAGTCACTTCGTGAGCTCTACTTGAAGCCGTTTGAAATTACTACCAAAGAGGGTAATGCGCACGGTGCCATGTCAGCCTTCAACCGTATTGGTGCAACTTGGGCCGGTGGTAGCAAGCCGCTCATGACCGATGTGCTTCGTAACGAATGGGGCTTTAAGGGCTTTGTCGTCACCGATGCAGGTTTAGCTGGTCAAGGTGAGCACTTCGATGCATTGCAAGCGGTTGAAGCTGGTAACGACTTGATGTTAGCTTCACTGGTTTCGCTGCCGGGTGATAACACTTTCGAAGCCCAACTCCGCAAGTACCTAAAAGAAGACAGAGCTGGCACGATTATTGCCCTTCAAAATGCTGCTCATAATATTACCTATTACGTACTGCAAACAAGCAAGGTAGAATAATCGTCATGCCGCTCGAATACCAAAAGTACATTACCGCAATGACACTTGAAGAAAAAACTTCACTGCTGTCAGGTGCTAGTTTTTGGAACACTAAAGCAATTAAGCGCTTAAAGATTCCGTCAATAATGCTTACCGATGGCCCCCATGGGCTCCGAAAACAAGCTGGCAGCGCTGATCATTTAGGGCTGGGCGAAAGCATTAAAGCGACTTGTTTTCCAACGGCGGCGGCACTGGCCAGCAGCTGGGACGAGAAGTTATTACATGAGGTTGGACAGGCCCTTGGTAATGAGGCGGCTGCCAATAAAGTTAGCGTACTGCTTGGGCCGGGGCTTAACATTGTCCGTGACCCACTGGCAGGGCGCAGCTTCGAGTATTTTTCCGAAGACCCGTATATAGCTGGTACGTTAGCGGCGGCGATGGTTCGTGGCATCCAAGAAAACGGTATTGCCGCCACGCCAAAACACTTTGCGGTTAACAGTCAAGAGTATTTGCGAATGTCGATTGATGAAGTGGTTGATGAACGAACGATGCATGAAATTTACCTTGAAGGTTTTCGTCGGGTGGTTGAAGAATCGAAGCCTAAGATGATTATGACTTCTTACAATAAGGTGAATGGCACCTATGCTAACGAGAATGAGTACCTGCTAAAGGATATCCTGGTGAATGAATGGAAGTATGCTGGAGCATTAGTTACCGACTGGGGCGGCAACAATGACCGAGTAGCTGGTTTTAAAGCTGGTAACACTTTAGAGATGCCATCGTCAAATGGTGCAACCGATAAAGAAATTAGTGCGGCAGTGAAGGCTGGCACGCTGGATGAATCGGTTGTTGATTTCCAGGTAAATAAATTGCTTAGCCTCATTTTTGAAACAACGAAAAGCCTTAAACAGGCTCCAGCATCCGACTTGGACGCCCACCATGAGTTAGCAGTTGAGGCAGCCGAGCGATCTATGGTGTTGTTAAAGAATGACCCCCAGCTATTGCCGATTGCAACTGGTACGCGCATTGCATTAATTGGTGACTTTGCACGCACGCCGCGCTACCAAGGCGCGGGGAGCTCGCTGGTAAATCCGACTCGCCTCGTGAGTGCCATTGATGCATTTACCGACAACGATTTAGTTGAACTTATTGGGTTCGAGCCAGGCTTCAAGCGTGCAGGGGGCAAGAGCGCTCGGCTTGTACAAAAGGCAGCGGCACTGGCGAAAAAAGCCGAAGTAGCAATTGTCTTTGTTGGCCTAGATGAAGCAAAAGAAGCTGAAGGCATTGACCGTAAAACCATGCAGCTGGCGACGAATCAGTTAGCTTTATTAACGGCTTTATCAGCGGTGCACGAGAACATTGTCGTGGTTTCAGCGGCTGGTGGCCCAATTGAGATGCCTTTTGCTGATGACGTTTCGGCTATAATTCACAGCTCACTTGGTGGCCAAGGGGTAGGTAGGGCAGTTGCAAATATTATTACCGGGCTAAGAAACCCAAGCGGTAAATTAGCGGTTTCGTACCCATATGTCTATCAAGATGCACCGACGGCAAAATATTTTCCTGGCCAAGAAAAAACCGCTGAACATCGTGAAGGTTTGTATGTCGGATACCGTTATTATGAAACAGCTGACGTTGCTGTGCGCTATCCATTTGGCTACGGCCTGTCCTACACAACGTTTACATATAGCGACATTATCGTAAAACAAAAAAGTGTCAGCTTTACGGTTACCAACGACGGATCTGTCGCCGGTGAAGAAATTGCCCAGGTATATGTTCAACCGCCTAAGGGTGGAGTATTCCGTCCAGCCCGTGAGTTGAAAGCTTTCACGAAAGTGAGCTTACAACCAGGTCAAAAGAAAAAGGTCACGCTTGAGTTCGATAAACATACCTTCGCTCATTATCATACGGCTGCTCATTCGTGGGTTGTATCAAAAGGTGAGTATGTAATTGAAGTCGGTGCATCGGTTCAAGATATTCGGCTTACGGCACCTTTGAACGTTGAGGGTGTTTTGATAACTACGGATGAACCAAAACTCAAATCGTACTACTCGGGAAAAATACAGGATGTTTCAAATAAAGAGTTTGAAAAACTGCTCGGTCGGCCGCTGTCGAATTCGCAATGGAATCGCCGAACTCGGCTTGGCATACATGATACGGTCGGACAACTTAAAAATGGTCGCTTACTTGGAAAGCTGCTTTATGGGCTTTTGCGATTGGCACAACAAATTCTGTTTGTGATACATAAGCCAAACCTTGCTAACAATATGGAGTTTGTTATGAACCTGCCCTTTGCTAAAATACCGGGTTTTTCAAGCGGAAAAATCTCACATAAGGCAATTGAACGATTTCTGAAGGTTATCTAAGGTACCTCTAGGATATAATAAAGTGTATACTGACAACAAAGAATGCAATGCAAATGAAATATACAGAATTTGCCGAGATAACCAAGGAGTGACAAGGTGACAATTAAAGAAACTGCCGGAAAGATAATCCTCTATTTTTATCAGCTGCAACGAACCGTCCCACTTACTATGAAATATCGCCAACTTGGCTTTGTAGTGAGAAAGTCCGGTGAGATGTATCTTACAAGTGACAAGAAGTGGCTGACTAATAACCTGCTCGACATCAACCCGAAGTCGACAGATATTTTAAATGCCTTTAATTTCCTAAACGACAAAGGCTTTATTCAAACTTTGGAACGCACAACCGGTGAGGCAAAAGTATATGTTGGCATTCAACTAAGTACATCGGGAATTGATATTGTTGAAGGTATTGAAGGTAGCTCGGATGGCAAGCAGGCCTTCACGGCAGCCTTTAACATTAAAATCGAAGCAACCGCAGATATTGAAAGCGTTATCAAAGATAACCTAAGCGCCCTACTGAAAGATTAGTTTTTACCGTTTTTCTCACGGTGCATACAACCAGGCCAGCAACATGGACGGCGGACACCTTCTGCTAATTCGGTGTGTGTTCGTTCAACTCGCCGAGCGCGAGTTTCGATAAGTTTAGCACCCTCAACCCAGCAAATCCATTCGTTGCGGGCCAGTGGAGTAATGGTGTTCCAAGCAGCGAATCCGTCAGCATTTGCCAGTAAGGCCTTTTTGAGGTCTGCTGGCATTTTATGAACCGTGCCGCCAAGAATTTCCATTGTCTTCATATAGGTATAGTATAACAGTCTTCATTTGTAATAACTGAGTAGGTATACTTATTAGATGATATATATTGCTTTGCTTCGGGGTATAAACGTTGGTGGCAAAAACAAGGTTTCGATGGCTGATTTAAAGATATGCTTTCAGACCTTAGGCTTTACGAACGTTCAAACATATATTAATTCTGGTAATGTTATTTTTGAAACTGAACTAATCGATAAAGCAAAGCTCGTTGCTGGTTGTGAACACGCAATTGAAAAGCAATTTGGTTTCGCAGTTATTTGCTCAGTCATTTTCGCCAGCGAGTTACACGATGCGCTAAAGCATGCACCATCATGGTGGGGTAACGACGACACAGTTAAACATAATGCGCTTTTTGTGATTGCTCCGACAACTGCCAAAGAGGTTATGAAAGAGGTAGGTGAAGCTAAGCCGCAGTACGAGCGCGTCGCTGCTTATGAGCCGATTATATTTTGGAGCGCGCCACTTGAAACCTTTGGAAGAACCCGTTACAGCAAAATTGTTGGAACTAAATCGTATAAATCTGTGACGATTCGAAACGCTAATACAACCAAGAGGTTAGCTGAACTAAGCAAATAGCATAAGGCTTTACAAATAATAACCTCAGATTTATGATGATATCAAACAGACAGCTCGCTGAATAAATAGTCATAATCCATACGAGGAGGTAATTATGAAGAAACTATTAAAAGTGTTAGCGGTAGCGATTTTCGCCTTTACGCCGTTCATTATCAGTTCGTCAGCATCAGCTCAACCGGTGTGCCAGATTGGCTATACTGGACCTGATTCTCAGAACCTGTGTAAGTCAGAGACAAAATATAAGTGTAGTGTAACGAATGTAAACGATGTAAAAATCGTTAATGAAAATGATCAAGAAGTCGCGTCGGGTACAGTGGGCAATAGTGGTAACACTCAAGGTGGCAATGCAACCTCAGGCTCGGTAACTAATAGTAATGGGGCGACTTTTGCGGTAACAATTACCAACCCAACCACCTGTGTGGCGGTCGCGGTAGTTCCTGCAACTGAAGAACCGGAAACTCCTGTAACTCCAACAACACCAACACCCGTACAACCTACGGTACCTGGTAACGGAGGGGGTGCTGGCACCGGTGGCGGCGGAAGCGTAGCGCTTTTACCCGAAACGAGCGGAAGCATCACATCGAACGTATTAATAATCGTTGCTAGTTCATTAGCCGCTCTTTCAGTACTTGGTGTCAGTGGTGTTGCGCTGTATCGATACTATAAATCTTTATAGGCTATGAGAAAAAAGTCAGCAATAAATAGTCGCCTTGTCTACGGTGCTATTGCTGCTGTTAATCTGAGTGTGCTGGGAATGTTTGTAGCAATTCTGTCTCCACCACCAGCACTCGTACAGGCCCAGCCAATTGCGACAGTAACCGCAAAGCGCTTGTCTGGCCCAGAACTTATAAAAATTAATTTAGGTATCCCAACCCGAGTCGTAGTCGAAAGCGTGTCGATTGATTTACCAGTACGCACCGGTTCGTACGATGAGGCTACTCAAACCTGGACAGTCGATACGCAATCGGCATTTTATGCTGACCGCTCGGTTCCGGTAAACGACAGTAACGGATCGACGCTTGTGTATGCTCATGCGCGCGACGGCCTGTTTGCAAAGTTGCCAGAGATTACTGATGGTGCCACAGCTCGGGTGTACACCGATTCCGGAAAAATCTTCTCATACACGTTTGCATCAAGCCGCCAGGTAGCACCTGAGGATACCAGTGTCTTAGTCAGCAGTGGGGCGCCAACGTTAGCCTTGCAAACATGTTCAGGTCCGTTTGATATTTACCGCACGCTTGTTTCTTTTAATTTATCTGGAGTTTCGTCTGTATGAGTGGGTTGTTGGCGATTATTTTTTTATTTTGCGCGATCTTTACATTGCTTGGAATAGTAATATTAATTTTTACGCATCTATATCAGATTCTTAAAGAGCCAGCTATTCAAAAACAAATGCGCAGGCTGCGCAAACCCGTGCAGCCATGGGTAACAGTGCTTTTGTATTCATACGACAATGATAATTTTATCGATGCTTCGTTGAAGGCATTGTTGCGCAGCCGATACCACAACTTTGATATTGTGGTGGTAAAAGACCGCTCGAAAAATTCAGCACAGTCGCTGATGAAGGGATATCGAAAAAGCATGAAAGGAGCGGTAGTTGTAACTTTGCAAGCCGGCGTTGTTGTAGAGCCATCATTTTTAAAACGGGCAGTAGCGTTAATAGGTAATCGCAAACGCTTTACAATACGCCATAGTGAACAACTTAAGGTCATTTCATTGACTGATATTCTTTATTCGTTAAGCAGCTTGGTGTGGCAGCATAATTATAAAGTAGCAGTGAGCGATGCAAAAAACATTACAGCTATCAAAAAAATATTTAATACAGATTATTTATTTGTCATACTTTTGCTGACGGTTTTGTTGGCTAGTCAAATTATCGGCGAACCGATTATTATTTGGTATAGCTGGCTTATCGTTACGGGGTATCTGCTCGCTACTATTTGGTTGAACGAAGCGGGAATAAAAACAAAAGTAAAATTAACCTTCTCTGCCTTATCGGCCTTTTTTGTGCTCCCCGTCGCCACTGTTATTTTAAAAATCTCTCAGCGTTTCGCAAGTATTTTACGCATATGAGAGATTTTTCATATACCACCTGCTAGCTCCTAATATATTCTAATGTTTAGTCGGGCGGAGACCCGAGGGCAATAAATAAAGGAGGACAACTATGATCAAGTTGAAAAAAGCAGTTGGTGCAGGAGTTTTATCACTTGGACTAGTTGTTGGTCTCGCGGGTTTTGCGGGGGCAGCTACTGGAACTATTGGAACGACTGGACCCGGCTCGGATAATTACATATCACACGAATCTAGTACAGAGCTAGATGTCGAAAATGATAACGATGTTAGGCTCACTAACAAAAACCATCAATACGCTTCAAGTGGTGACGCTGAAGTAAAAGGCAACACAACTGGTGGCGACGCAACTAGCGGTGACGGCGAAAACGATAACTCGGTAGATGCGACTATCGAAATCGATAATTCTCAAACCGCCGGAGCATTCGAAGGCGTTGGTAGCGGGAGCGGTAGCGGAAATGGTGGCGAGAGTAGCATCGATACTACTGGTCCTAAATCAGACAACACAGTGAAGACTGAAAGCAAAGTTGAAATTGATGTAGACAACGATAACAATATCCACGTTTACAACAACAACGACCAAGTTGCAAAATCAGGCGACGCTGAGGTTCGCTACAACACAACTGGCGGCGATGCCACGAGTGGTAGTGTTACAAACACAAACTCAGCTACCTTCACAGTACGTGTAACTAACTAGTACTTTGTGCTAAAAGGTGTCTTAGCGGGGGTGGCGTCATCGCCACTCCTGCACCAAGAAAATGTAAATACCAAGGGGGGAATATGCAACACAAAGCAAAGAAGTTAACTCAGCAATTTACGGCATATTTAACAGCGTTAGTTCTTGTGGCTGGCTATCCAGTATCAGCGATGGCCGAAACACAAGAGCCAACGACTCCCGTAGCTGAGGTAGCCCAGACGGCACCTCTGGAAACAGCAGCGCCAACAGTGCCAGTTGCTGAACCGCAAAAGCCAGAGCCGGTCTACACGTTCAATGAAGCAACTGGTCGCTGGGATAGTGACAATTGGCGATATAACCCTGCTACTGGGGTATATGAAAGGCCACCAGCGCCAATAGTTATTGAGCCGCCTGTTGAAACCAAGGCAACTGACGAAACCACAAAATCTGTTGATACAAATGTTACCGCCGAAAATAACCTTAATTCAAATGCAACCTCTGGCAATAGTACAGTCGCTGAAAATACGGCTGGAGGTAGTGCGTCAACTGGCGATGCGGCCGCAATAGCAACCATGCTCAATGTCGTCAATTCATCGGTTACAACTGGCAACAATCAAAAAGTTGCAACCTTTACTCAAGACATTATGGGTGACGTAAAGGGTGATATTGTGCTGTACCCAATGCTTTTGAAGGCAATGCTCGAAGCCCAAGCAGGTGGTGATGCAGGATCTACAATTGATGTTAAGAACAATTTCCAATTAGATAATAACGTTGATTTAACTGCAAAAAGTGGTGACGCAAACGTGAATAATAATACCTCAGCAGGTGATGCCACAACTGGCTCGGCTACTGCGGTTGCGAATGTGGTGAATATTCTTAACTCCATGATAGCAACTCAAGAATCCTTCATAGGTACTATAAATATTTACGGTAACCTGGAGGGTGATATATTAATTGCTCCAGATTTTATCCCACAAATGATCGCCAACAACAAAGATATCACCTCATCTAATGCGCAACTCTCAACCAAAGATTCTACCGATATTGTAAACAATATTTCTGCCGTAGCGGAAAGTGGCGCAGCTGCTGTACTTGCTAATACCGTTGCAGGTAGTGCTACTACCGGTAACGCCGATACCGGTGTTGTTATATTCAACCTAACGGGCCACGAAATAGTCGCTAAAAATAGCTTACTAGTATTCGTTAACGTACTGGGTAAGTGGGTAGGTGTAATTGTTGATGCACCAGCCGGTGCGACGTCAGCCTTAATAGGTAATGGTGTGACGAAGAATGAAGCCTATGCACCTGACCTGAAAGTAAATTCAGAATCAAAACACGGAATCACGAACACAATTTCTGTCGATGCAAAATCGGGTGATGCTACTGTCTCTGGCAATACAATGGCCGGTGGCGCAACGACGGGTTCAGCTGTGGCACTGGCGAACATTGCTAATATATCTGGTAGCCAGTTCGGGGTATCTGATTGGTTTGGTGTACTATTTATAAATGTTTTCCAAAACTGGTATGGAGATTTCGGTAATGATACGCCGTATGGTAATACCGAAGAGCCTTTGAGAGAAGTGCCAACGGGCCCGGTTCAATTTATTCCTACACAGGAAGCATCAAATCCGCCTGCTAGCCAGCGTGCTTACGGTGAACCTCGCGTGAAGGTAAATA
>Ga0247808_10000740_pt1 | contig 15759 bp, 10 predicted proteins | sample UWRJL089202R1_FD_179914 | JGI IMG/M metagenome (GOLD analysis project Ga0247808, IMG submission 179914) | Plant litter microbial communities from Arlington Agricultural Research Station in Wisconsin, United States - UWRJ-L089-202R-1 | ecosystem: Environmental > Terrestrial > Plant litter >... | reverse complement strand
AAAGACTTCAAAGGTAAATTGAAATATGGCCAGAACTATTATGATTTTGACGAAGGCACAATGACCTTCTTTTCACCTAGTCAGGTCATCAGTACCGTTGTTGATAATGATATTGCGCTCCACGGATGGTGGTTGGTTGTGCATCCAGATTTTATTAGAAACTATGCACTTGGAAAAGCGATTACCACCTATGGCTATTTTTCTTACGCCGTAAACGAGGCTTTACACCTTTCAGAAAAAGAAGAAATTACCATTACCGCAATCATGCAAAATATAGCGCTCGAGTATCAGACGATGATCGATAACTTTAGTCAGGATGTAATGGTCTCACAAATAGAACTGCTACTAAATTATTGCAATAGATACTATAACAGACAGTTCATCACACGCAAAAACGCAAGCAATGAACTGCTGATTAAACTGGAAACTCTGTTAACCGATTATTTCAACAGCGATCGGGTACAGCATTTTGGTCTACCAACAGTGCAATATCTTTCTTCTCAGTTAAATGTTTCTGCTAATTATCTGAGTGACATGTTGCGTTCGCTTACTGGTCATAGCACTCAGCATTATATTCATGAAAAATTGATTGAAAGGGCGAAGGAAATCTTAACCTCTACCAATTATTCTATAAGCGAGATTGCCTATCAATTGGGCTTTGAATATCCTCAGTCCTTTAGCAAACTATTTAAGAATAAGACTAATGTTTCACCTTTAACATTCAGGAGCTCTTTTAACTAAAAACAATTCAGGCTTGCCAAATTGACGGCGAGCCTGAATTTTGAAGATCTGTGACGCACTTATTTTAACATCTCTATAAACTCCGAGATTTCCTCAACTACCTTTTCATCACTCCCCAAATAACCTACAGATCTAAAGCGGATATTACCTTTTTGGTCTACTACAACTTTTAAGGGAATGGCTTGGGCACCATATTGCGTTTGCGCATAATAATCTTTATTTCCCTGCTGTTTTTCATCTAACAATACTTTGAAATTAAAATTGTTTTTTTTAAGGTAAGCATTGATATTTTTTGAGCGGTCATTGCTGGTACTTTCTGCAGTATTGATAAATAAAAAAACAATATTTTTGTCGGCTTCATACTTATTGATCAATTGCTGCATGCCCGGAAATGCCTGCAAGCACGGAATACACCAGGTAGCCCAAAAATCAAGCACTACAATTTTGCCAGCGTAATCAGACAAGGATACCTTTTTACCTTTAAGGTCTACCAAGCTAAAACCAGGAGCAGGCATATTGATCATCATTTTAGTCAGCTCCTCTCTTCTTCCTGTTTTCGCAGCTGCCAAAAGCTTGGTTAGATCTTCCTTGTAGCTTTCTTGCCTTCCATTAGCTTTTAAATAAGCCTCCTGATAAGCGGACAATACTTCTTCTCCAATTTTCCCTTTTCTGATAACCATTTCCAAGAGCAATTTTGCCTGTTGACTATCACCATTCTTCATCAAAAGCAGTGCATAATAAAAAGTGGCCTGAATGGAAGCATCCTTATTTTCTTCATGAGCCTTTTTCAGGTATGAAAATGCTGCATCATATTTTTTCTGGTGATAATAAATTTGTCCCAAAGCACCTTCCCCGTCAATTTTTCTTTCTTTTAAATAAGCCGCTTTTTTCAAATCACTTTGTGCGAGCAGGCTATCAACCAGTGAAATATTCCATTTGGCAATTCGCTCGGCTTCAGCTGATCCCTGTTTTGCCATTGCCAGAAACTCGGCTGCGTCTGCTAAATTCAAAGAACGAAGTCCCTGTTCGGTTTCTAATAGATAATGATAAAATCGCTCAAAGTTATATTCCTTGAGATAGGCTCTACTAATTGCACTATATACCCCTCCTAAAAATGATTTAAAGGATTGATCAGTTTTCATATTGTAATCATTAATAAGCTTATTGCCCAACAATTCCATTCTTTGGGCAGTTTGAGGAGTTAGGGCATCCTTATATCTTTTCGCAAAAATGACGGGACTACTGGGAAACTTAACGGTAATCATTTCGATGCATTCATCAGCAGCCTTGGTCATCCCTAATACTACATACAAGCGGTATTTTTTGTAATAATCTAAATCCGTTAATTGCTTCTGCTTATCGATATTGGCAATATAAGCTAAGATTTCAGCCCTGCCTTTTACACGGTCTATCTGATAGAGCGACTGGTAATATTTTTCTAGTGTTCGAACTTTGTAGACACCATCTGGATATTGATCCATCTCGTCTTTAAGTATTTTAACCACTTTTTGGTGATCATTGTTAAAACCGTATAATGCTTTACCAGTTGGATTGGTATAAAAATCAGAAATTACATATCGGGCACCTTCCACCATCTTTCCATTTTTATAAAAAGGATAAAAATGTCCTTCCAATGGCGAATTATCCCATACTTTGTTCAAGCCAAAGGCAAGTGCTATCATCAATGTTGACGAATCTGTAGGCAGTTTGGCTTTATAAACATTCCCTTCCCTAGTCAAAGGGAGTTTTTTGTTATCCTGCATTAAGCCCTCAAATACAATTACCGTAACTGACTTCAACGTATCCTTTTCAAATTTCCCTCCCTTAGCGTCATAAACAATGTTGATCGTATCTCCCGCAATAGGGTTTTGGGGAATTACCGTTAGGGTTTGCGCAAGTGCATGAGTACCGAAGAGGCTAATGGCCAATACCAATTTCAAGAGGTGTTGACTTGCAAAATTTTGGGCAATGGTATTTCCATCGCCAGGTTTAAACAACCTGCGTTTTAATAAATCTAGCATGATTAAAATTTTATTGATTAAATTATATTACCAAATTATACCTGGCTGCCATGGGTCTTCTTTTGGTAGGTTTGTTTCATTTGTTACGATTTGATGTGCAGTAATCTTTGCCTCCCTGACATGCGAGTTTAAAGAAGAGAGGATGTATTTAAATTTAGCGTTCTCCGCCTTCATGTCAACATATTTTGAAGGCACAGTATCAGTTGCCTTTTTCACATAGCCATAATCAGGGTTGGCCATTACGCTGTAAATAGAACCCTTGGTCCTAATATCTACATCATTTAACCTGTGGATAATCTTTTGTTGGTAGGCATCAATGATAATGAGCTTTTTTTGATTGGATTGACTATAATCCGCATAACCAACCATCAAATTATCAGTTAAAACATTTACCGTGTTATTTTTGAGCCTATAATATTTTCGATCCACATAAAGCGTATCGGCGTTAGCTCCCCTAAACAATTGCGCTTCCGTTCCAGATAAAATGCCATGGTTAACCTTCCGGATAGCTCTTCCAGTTTTATTGATTGTCCAATGAAGCAGGTAATCTCTGGCATACAATTTCTCTCCTTTTTCTGCAAGTTTAGCCGCTATTTTATCAAGTTCCCTAGGCCCAGCAATCAGCTCACTGAACATTCCATCGTTTTTGGTTTTAACGGCCAAAAGTTTACTTTTCCCTGCAGTGTCTACCGTCTTTGATACGCTAATAACTGAATTAGGAGCACCGCCATTTTCTACCTTCATTAAGGGATCTTTTTTTTGTATGCCTTTATTTATAGCTATCTCTTTGTTAATTACAAAATTGAATGCACTATATGATTTTTGAACTTTAAAGGCAGCAACAAAAAACAAGGTTAAAATCAAAGGAGGCAATGCCAAATACTTCAACATTCCCATACTGGAATGCTTGTTACCCAGTTGTTTAATCCTGCGTTCCAATTGTGTGCTTTCAAATGCAGAATGACTTAGCCTTTCTCTCGGTTCATAAGCATGTTGGATCAACAGATTTGCATACTCATAACTATTCATCAGTACGCCAGCTATTTGTTGATCCGAAATATACTCATGGTTAAGTTTGGCATCTTTAATCAACAACTTAAAAAGCGGATTGAACCAATTCAGGCAGCGCAGCAGCTCAAAAAACAACACGTCATAACTATGTCCCTGCTTAATGTGTGTCATTTCATGAGCTATAATTGCTTGATTGGTCTGAAGTTTCGGGTCAATGAACAACCATTTAAAAAAGGAAAAGATCTCTCCATTTAAATTAATGAACACATAGGTCGCCTCGCTTTTGATCAGCTTTTCTGAATGCTGATATAAAATTATGATCCTGCTAACTCCCTTCCCCAATCTGAAAATAAAGAACAGTGCAACGGATGCATATACCAATAAGATGACCTGATCTAGCGTGAAATCCCTGCTATCGGCTATGCTGACAGGACTTGGCGATTCGTTAAATGCAACAATCCTAGTCTGATGGTCATAAACGATCTCTCCATTATGTTGATCAGCAACTATACCTTCATTGAAGTTATAGCTAACACTAAAAAAGGGCAGCGTAAAAGAGATGACACATAAACCAATAAGATACCATCTGTTAAGCACATAAAACCTTTCATGTTTCAAAAAAACACGATAAAAAGCATATAGGATGCAGAAATAGATATTTGCCTCTAACAGATAGTAAAACCAGCTCATACTACAGATCTTTAAGTTTATCTGCCAATTGTGTCAAACGTTCCTGTGTTTCTTGATCTAAGTTTTTTTCCTCCACCAAAAAGGAAACAAGACTATGGTATGAACCACTAAAGTACCCCTCAAAAACTTTATCAAATGCAAAACGTCTATATTCTTTTCCGGCTATCAGTGGAAAATAGACAAAAGTATTTCCCTGGGCTTCCAGATCAACAAAACCTTTACCTTTGAGCACTTTCAAAACGGTAGCAACAGTATTATAGGCTGGTTTGGGTGCTGGCATATGGTCATTGATTTCCTTGATGGTGCCCTTGCCCAACTGCCAAACAACTTTCATCAGCTGCTCTTCAGCCTTGGTCAATTCCCTAATCTCTTTCATAAACTATAAATATAATACTACAAGTATAGTACTATATTTATAATATACAAAATATTGGTAATTATATTTTAGAAAAACCTTTGAACTTAGGTTTGTCAAAAGAATGAGAAATCCATCCATAAGAACCATTTAATTAGATTCTTCACTACGTTCTGAATAACAAACATATTTTCTAAAAACAAAACACAAAAATATGGTCATTGGTTCAATCGTTTATTGGTTTTATTTGTTCAACTTTGATTTGCAGAACGCGGTGAAGCATCTGCTAGTTGAATTCTTTCCCATAGTTTTCTCCATCGTCGCACAAAATTATATTCCGTCAGGCAATAGCTAAGTACCTCTCTACAAACCTGCGACGACAAATAGACGTTTGTAAATCACACAAAATTTGTGGCGAATAATCTGCATCCAGCCTAACTGATCTAGGGAAATATGCATCACGCATACCCTGCCGAGGGGAACGGACTTTCGGACTAGTTAAGCTTCTCCGTAAGTAAAGCCATTTCCAGATATGGAGAATGTTTATCATATAAAATTGCATATACCGCATTGCTGATCGGCATATCTACTTTATACTTTTCATTAATGTATCGCATACAACTAACCGCATAATAGCCTTCTGCAATCATATTCATTTCTAATTGTGCTGATTTTACGGTATAACCCTTCCCTATCATATTACCGAAAGTTCTATTCCGACTAAATTGTGAATAGGCGGTCACCAGTAAGTCGCCCAGGTAGGCAGATTCCTTAATATCCCGGTTAATGGGATGAACTGCCTCTACAAACCTTTTAATCTCTCTAATGGCATTTGAAATAAGCACAGCTTGAAAGTTATCGCCATAACCTAGGCCGTGGCAAATCCCGCTGGCAACTGCATAGATGTTTTTCAGTACCGCAGCATATTCCGTCCCAAAAATATCATCTGATACATTAGTTTTAATATATCTTGTATTTAACAGCTTTGCAAAATAGGCTGCCACTGTTACATCCATACTCGCAATGGTAAGATAGGATAGCTTTTCCAATGCTACTTCCTCTGCATGACATGGACCACTGATCACCAAAATATCATCTAGTGGCACTTCAAATTTCTGATTTATAAATTCGCCAATGATCAAATTCTCATCCGGCACTATTCCCTTAATTGCGGACACAATTTTTTTACCTTTTAAGTCTGCTGCAGTTAATGTTGCCAATGATTCTTTAAGAAATGCAGCTGGAACATTCAGGATGATAAAATCCGCTGTTTGAATGATAGACTTAAGGTCGGCTGAAATGTTATCTCCCGGAACCTTAATTTCTACAGCACTTAAATAGTGTGGATTATGTTTAAATGATTTGATATGGGCAACCGTTTCTTCGTTACGCAACCACCAAAAAATCTCTTTTTCAACCAGGTTGTCGGATAACATCTTGATAATTGCAGTAGCCCAACTTCCGCCACCGATCATTGCAATTTTTGGTATCATAATATAAAAGCTTAAGCTATCAACTCAAAACCACTATTAAAGGCAAAAGGTTTAAAGTAAAGCATTATGCTCTCACTTTAAACCTTGAATTGCCTCAAAAATACTTAATTATTATGATTTCGGGAACTTACTTTTTGTTGTCGGAGCTAAATAGCTTATCCTTAGTTGTTTTTTCTACCTTCATACCATCTTTAAGTTTGTTCTGAACAGCAGAATAAGGTCCTGACACAATTTCTTGCCCAGATTTGAGCCCAGATTTAACAATGATATATTGATCATCCTGGATCCCAGTTGTTACTTCGGCTTTTTTAACCGTCATCGTTTTGCTGTCGTACAGGTAAATGTATTGTTTGATTTGTTTATCGGCCAGCTTAGATTTTTTCTTATCGCTATCTTCATCGCCTCCGCTGTAGTTTGGTTTTCCATCAGTTGATGGATCTCCTGTAAATATAGCTTGGATAGGCACTGCTAGACCAGTTACAGATTCACTTTCAATATCTACCGTTGCAGAAAGACCAGGTCTGAATGGCGAAGGCAAGTCTTTCGCACCACCTTTTACCGCATGATAAGATTCTGCAATTAACCGTACTTTAACCGAGAAATTAGTTACCTGATCTACCGAAGTTGTGGTACTGCCTACACTTGTTGATGAACTGGCAATCTCCGTTACCACGCCCTTGAATTTTTTATCCGCAAAAGCATCAATTTCAATGGAAGCACTATCACCAACATTCACACGATTAATGTCATTTTCATTCACCTCTACGTTAACCTCCATGGTGGTCAGGTTAGATATCCTCATGATCTCTGTTCCCGCCATTTGAGAGGTTCCCAAGATCCTATCTCCCAATTCGATAGACAATTTTGAAACCACACCGTCAACAGGAGAATAGATCGTTGTTTTAGCTAAGTTGGCGCCTGCTTCTTTCACATTCGCTCCAGATTGTTCCAATCCGAATTTAGCACCAGTTACGTTCTCCTTTGCACTGGCAAGATTTGCTTTTGCCGTTAAATAAGCAGCTTTTGCAGCATCAAATTCAGCTACAGAAATCACTTTTTTATTGTATAACTCTACATTACGTTTATAAATTGCCTCTGCATTTACAAAGTTGGCCTGCGTTTGGATCAACTGTTGTTGAGATGCGGCAACACTTGCTTTTTGAGAATTGTAAGAAGCAACCGCTCTTTCATATCCCGACTGCAATACATCTGGTCTAACCTTACAAAGCAATTGGCCTTTTTTAACCACATCACCTTCTTTAACAGAAAGCTCGGTTACTTCTCCAGAAACTTCAGAACTCAATTTAACTTCAGTTTCAGGCTGGATTTTCCCACTGGCAGTTACAGTTTCTACTACTTTTTTGTCGCCAGCTTTATCAACAGTAACCTGTTCGATTTTTTTCCCACCTATAAGGCCTGTAAGTTTTGCAACTACAACTAGTACGAGTAATATCCCGACGCCGATTAAAATGTGTTTGAGTTTCATAATTGTTTGTTGTTCTTGTATTGTTTATCAGTTAAAGTTAGCGGTAACTAAAGCCTCTTCAAACTTAAACCTTTTATTTAAAATGTAATTTGCCTGCCTAGATAATAGTCAATCACCTTAGCCCTAAATATTAAATCATATTTAGCTTGGATCATGTCTATTTCTGCTTTGTTTCTATTGGTTTGTGAAGTACTATAATCTAATGAGTTAACCAAACCAACATTGTAACGTTGTTCTACCACATAAAATGCATCTTTTTGTGCATTAAATGCATTTTGAGTTGACAGATATCTGCTTTCAGCAGCCTTTAGATCTAGCACAGCCTGAGAAACCACTTTGTTTAGGTTATTTTTTGTCAGTTGCTCCTGAACTAAAGTATTCTGATAGTTAATTTTTGCCCTGCGAACAGTAGAACGTGCAGAGAAGCCATTAAAAATCGGGATCTGAAGACTCATTCCAATACTTTGTCCTAAACGCTGATTAATTTGATCAGTAAAAGATTGCTGAGGAGTTTGTCCAGAATAATCGAACTGATAAGAGTAAGAAGTATTTAATCCAGCACCTAAACTTAGCCTTGGGTAATAATTTGATTTTGCAATGTTAATCGCCTGTTTTGAAGCCAATGAACGTAAGTTCGCCAATTTGATATCTGGAAAGGTGTTCAGTGCGCTATTATAAACTTCATTTACATCTTGACTAGTCGACACTTGGGCTTCACTATTGATCAATGGGGCCTGCACTTCAAATTTATAATTAGAAGGAAGTTCCATTAGTTGGTTGAGCGTAAGGTAGGAGATAGACAAGCTGTTTTGTGCGTTGGTAACATTAAGCTCAGCAGTGGCCAATAGAGATTTTGCCTGAGAAACATCCGCTAAGGTCTTATTTCCTGCATCTAACAATGCCTGCTCCCTATTTGCAGTTTGTTTAGCTACTTCTAGCTGTTGCTGAGACGCTTTTAACAAATCTTTATTAAATAAAATCTGCATATAAGCTGTGACCACCTGTAGGATTAGATCGTTTTTTACTTTTTCTATATTGGTTTTATCTGCATCAAGCAATAACCTGTCTTGTTTAATTTGATTAATCTTGGCATATCCCTGAAACAAGTCTACATTGGTACTCAAACCAGCGCTTGTATATAATGAAGTTTGGTTAGTTACCTGGAATGTGGTCTGATCCAAACCACGTCCAAAGGTCAAGTTTGGACTTACACTACCATTTAAATTTGGTAATAGTGCATTTTTAGACTGGCGTAAATTTTCATCACTTAAAGCTGCGGTAAATTGTGCCTGTTTGATGGTTAAATTATTCTTTAGCGTATTTTCTACAGCTTGCTGTATAGTAATCACCTCTTGTGCTAAGGTAGTTGTACTTAGCCCAGTTAAAACTGTTAGCGATAAAATAAAAGTAAGCTTGGTTAAAAAGCTAAAATTAGCAACTTGTTTCATAAAAATTAATTTCACAATATTAAATAAACAATTAATTGGTGTTTGTAAATTTTCAAGTACAGCCTTTATCTTTTACTTTTGGGACATGTACTTGGTTAAATCTCCACTTCTACTCAAATGGTATTATTCTTCATTAATTTGGAATAGACCCCGAAAGGAAAAAATTATTTATTTAACCTTTGACGATGGACCCATACCCAATGTTACAGACTTCGTACTAAATACTTTAAAAGACTTTGGCATTAAGGCTACCTTCTTTTGTATAGGTGATAACATTCGCAAACATCCAGATGTATTTGAACGGTTAAAAACTGAGGGACATTCCATTGGCAATCATACCTATAACCACCTAAAAGGATGGACAACTGATGATGAAACGTACATCAACAATTTTTTAAAATGTCAGGACCTTACACAAACTTCCCTATTTCGCCCACCACATGGACGCATCAAACGCAGTCAGATCAAAAGTCTGCAAGCATTGTCGTTGGCTCCCAAACTGCCTACCTTTTCAGGTCAACCTACTTCCAATGTTCTCCTAAATACCATTTCCCCGCTACAAATTGTAATGTGGGATGTTCTCAGCGGCGACTTTGATGCGCAACTTTCACCCGAAAAATGCTATCAAAACGTAATCAACAATACCGAAAATGGCGCCATCATCGTATTTCACGATAGTTTAAAAGCCTTTGAACGTTTGGAATATGCCCTCCCTAAATCCATAAAATATTTATTAGCTAAAGGATTTCAATTCGGAACCCTCTAGCCATGCGCATTTGCCAAAAGCAATGCCAAAAGCATGCAGTATAAATAAATAGCTAATTACCAATAACTTAAGTTAGCTATTAACTTAGCTGATGTTCATTTATGCACAACATTGTTCAAAACCGAACAGTATGGTGGTTCATTAATTATTTGTTCAATTGTTCTTTAGTTCACTGGTTAGTTCAATCGTTCACTCTGCGTGATGTTAAGCATCCAAAAAATTGAACTATTGAACCAATGAACCATCTTACATAGCAAACATTCCAACCCTTCCATTTACCTTCCATTTACCTACCATTTACCTACACTACGGCTACACCTTACCTAAGCTACCCCCCATCGTTAGCCAAAAAGCAACAATATACACCAGCCATAGCATCTAAATTCAACAACAAAAATTTTAGTGTCCTTGGTGTTTCTTAGTGGTCAAGATAACCTATGTACTACCTTCTCCCTATTTAGAATATTTCCAAATAATATAATGAGATAGAGATGATAGGCTGAAGCCTGTTTTTTTTGTAAATTCGCTACCAATTAGACGAATAGATTACCTTTTAACCAATTTTATCAATGGCTTTTGATATAGAAATGATCAAAAAGGTGTATGCAAACTTTAGTAGCCGTGTAGATGCGGCTCGCAAAGTTGTTGGCAGACCTTTAACGCTTTCAGAAAAGATATTATACACCCACCTTTGGGATGGTAATGCAAAAACTGCATTCATCCGCGGTACAGATTACGTAGACTTCGCACCAGATAGAGTTGCTATGCAAGATGCAACTGCACAAATGGCACTTTTACAATTCATGCAGGCCGGTCGCCCTCAAGTTGCCGTTCCTTCTACCGTACATTGCGATCACTTGATTACCGCAAAAAGTGGTGCTGATATAGATTTGCCTCAAGCCAATACAGAGAGTAAAGAGGTTTTTGACTTTCTTGCCTCTGTTTCTAATAAATACGGGATTGGTTTCTGGAAACCAGGCGCAGGTATTATCCATCAAGTAGTATTAGAAAACTATGCTTTCCCAGGCGGAATGATGATTGGAACAGATAGCCACACCGTAAATGCAGGTGGTTTGGGTATGGTTGCCATCGGTGTTGGTGGCGCTGATGCTTGTGATGTAATGGCTGGATTACCATGGGAACTTAAATTCCCTAAATTGATCGGTGTAAAACTAACTGGTAAGTTAAACGGATGGACATCCGCTAAAGATGTGATTTTAAAAGTTGCAGGTATTTTAACCGTAAAAGGTGGTACTGGAGCAATTGTTGAATATTTTGGTGACGGTGCTGTAAACCTGAGCTGTACTGGTAAAGGTACCATCTGTAATATGGGTGCTGAAATTGGTGCAACTACTTCCACTTTCGGATACGACGAAAGTATGGAGCGTTATCTACGTGCTACAAACCGTGCGGATGTTGCTGATGCAGCAAATGAAATTAAAGAACACCTAACGGGTGATGAAGACGTTTATGCTAATCCAGAGAAATACTTCGATCAACTGATCGAAATCAATCTTGACGAATTAGAGCCCTATTTGAATGGCCCTTTTACACCAGATTTGGCTACACCTATCTCTCAAATGAAAGAAGTTGCTGCCGCTAATGGATGGCCTTTAAAAGTTGAATGGGGATTAATTGGTTCTTGTACCAACTCTTCTTATGAAGATTTGTCTAGAGCTGCTTCCATTGCACAACAGGCAATTGACAAAGGACTTAGCATTAAAGCTGACTTCGGAATCAACCCAGGATCTGAGCAGGTACGTTATACTGCAGACCGTGATGGTTTGTTAGGTACCTTCGAAAATCTAAATGCTACCATTTTTACCAATGCTTGTGGTCCATGTATTGGGATGTGGGACCGTGTAGGTGCTGAAAAACAAGAGAAAAACACCATCGTTCACTCGTTTAACAGGAATTTTGCTAAACGTGCCGATGGCAACCCTAATACTTTTGCATTCGTAACTTCGCCAGAAATTGTAGCTGCAATTGCGATTGCCGGTAATCTAGGCTTTAATCCTTTAACAGATACGTTAACTAACGATAAGGGAGAGGAAATTAAATTAGATCCACCTAAAGGTGATGAACTGCCAGTTAACGGTTATGCTGTTGAGGATGCAGGTTATCAAGCACCAGCAGAAGATGGTGCTAACGTACAGGTTTTAGTTTCGCCAACTTCACATCGTTTACAATTGTTAGATCCATTCCCTGCTTGGGAAGGTACAGACCTAAAAGGCTTGAAATTATTGATCAAAGCTAAAGGAAAATGTACAACCGACCACATCTCTATGGCTGGTCCATGGTTGAAATTCCGTGGTCACTTGGATAACATCTCTAATAACATGTTAATTGGTGCAGTTAACTTCTTCAATGATAAAACTGATAACGTTAAAAACGAATTGACCGGAGAATATGGTCCAGTTCCTGCTACACAACGTGATTATAAAGCAGCTGGCTTAGGTTCTATCGTAGTAGGTGATGAAAATTATGGTGAAGGTTCATCTCGTGAACACGCAGCTATGGAGCCTCGTCATTTAGGCGTTCGTGCTGTATTGGTAAAATCTTTTGCCCGTATCCATGAAACTAACCTTAAGAAACAAGGCATGTTGGCCTTAACTTTTGCCAATAAAGAAGACTACGATAAAATCCAAGAGGATGACACAATCGATATCCATGGCTTAAGTACATTTGCGCCAAACGTTCCTTTACAAATGGATTTACACCATAGTGATGGTACAAAAGATATCATTGCGGTGAACCATAGCTACAACACACAACAAATTGAGTGGTTTAAAGCAGGTGGTGCATTAAATATCATTAGAAAAGAAGCAGCTTTAAAAGCAGCAGGTCTATAATTGATAATTATAGCAAAGTAAAAAGCTTAATTCTATAAAATCCCGTTTAGGTTAAAATCTAAACGGGATTTTTTATAATTTTAACTTCGAGCAACATTTCACTAGTTAAGAACGTCTTTTGATGTGATGACGGATCAATTCCATACCATAGCACCTTGCGAGGAGCTGAAAAAATATGTCGCCTGTTATTATTTCCTAAAAAGTGATGATCAGAATTTCAGTAGCAGACATTATTCTTTTCCGCATACCTATAATGCCCTGAGCATTTATAAGGATAGCCTATTTGATTCTAAACCCTCCAACTTCAATGCCAGACAAAGCTCAGAACCGAACTATCAAATGTTTGTTCAGGTTAAAAAGCAGGCTCCCCTAATGGTTAATATTTCTGGAAAAATTAACCGGGTCACGATCCTATTTAAAGACTTTGGCATCAATCATTTTATTAGTGAACCTTTAGCTAAAATAATGGGCTATGATGTTGACCACTTTAATTCATGGAAAGAAGATCCCCTATTTCCAGCTTTTGTAGCGCAATTGTTCAATGTTGATGACGCACATGAAAAAGGAAAGATTATTGATAATTTTCTGCTCCAGCGGTTATCACTTATTGAACTATCCTACCTACCAGCTGCCGTTGCATTGCTCTGCGACTTTGAAGAAAACCTTCCGGTAGAGCAGATTGCCATGAGGTTTAATGTATCATTAAGGTCTTTCAACCGCAACTTCAAAACCATTTTAGGTGTATCACCTGTAGAATATCGCCGCATTGCACAATTTAGACGTTCCATAGAAAATAAACTCTTTCAATCTCAATTCAAACGTTTAACAGATATCGGCTATGAAAGCCATTTTTATGACCAAAGTTACTTCAATAAAATATACCATAAGCTTACGGGCTCCAATCCCAAAACATTCTTCAAATCTATAGAGAGGATTGGCGATGACCAGTTAATTTTCCAATTTGTAAAAAAGTAGATTGGCTGAAAAGTACAATTATCAAGGTCTCTACAGTTGTTCCTTTGTATAAAATAACAACACATGAAAAAGATAATTATTGGTTTGCTTTCCATTATGCTGGGCAGTTTTGTCCATGCCCAAGAAAAAGTCTTTAACGCTGGAGACTCTGCCTACTATTATTACCAGAAGAAAGACCTGAAAAAAGCAGCGTATTTCTACGACCTCTATTATTTGGTACAAAAGAAACTGCAGAGCAATTACGATACCTATCGAGCTGCAGTAGCTTCATCCTATGTAGGGAATATGGAGAATGCAAAATACTATATCAAAAAGTCTGGAGAGATCTATTATGACTATTCAGGATATTATGAGTTTCCGAGTTATGATAAATTTGTAAACGATACCATCCATAATCGTCTTCGTAATCTCCCAGAATGGAAAAATTTCATTACTGTACTAAAATTCAAATCTGATTCTGCACAAATTTCGGTGAATAAAATTACAGCTGCTTTGGAGGACACAACCACTCGTGCAAACCAACCAGTTTTAGACCAAACTAGTTATTGGAAAACAGTCGCCAAAAATGAAAATGCAACTGGTCTGTCTCAAAAAATCAAAACCTTTAACTCGTTCAAGCCTGTCAAAAAGACGGGTTACTGGACATTATATTACTTCAAGGCAAATGATACCTTGACGGTCCCATTTCTCCTTTACATCCCTAAAGATTACCAATCCAATAAAAAAACACCGCTGTATGTTTACCTACATGGCGCAGTAATTAACAAAACCAATTTCAGTAAACCAGCATGGATTGAGCCAGGAAATGAAATAAAAATTATGGACAAAGCCAAATCACAGAATGCTTTTATCATTTATCCGTTCGGAAAAAAGAGCTTCGGCTGGCTTTACCACCAACAAGCATTTGAAACTGTATTAAGGGAGATCGAAATGGTAAAATCTTTATATAATATCAATGATGATAAGGTCTATATTGGTGGCCATTCTAATGGTGGTAGCGGTGCATTTTGGTTCGCAATCAACAAACCTTCAACATTTGCTTCTTTCTTTGGACTTAACTACCTACCTAAAGCCTATTTCGGAAACACAAGTTTTAGGAACTTAAATAATGCCAGCCCATTTTACGGAATAAGCGGTACTGAAGATGCTATATTTCCTTTTCCCTTGGTCAATTCCATCTATCAATATGGGTTGGCAAACCACGCTAACTGGAAGAACTTCGCAAAAGTAGGAACACATTCGCTTCCTTTTGACTTTAAGGATTCAATCAACTTTGTCTTTGATACCTTGGCCACAAAAACTCGAAACCCTTTCCCAAAAACAATAATCTGGGAAACAGACGACATTAAAAATGGCAGATGTGCTTGGCTAGCCATTACCGAATTGGATACGCTTGCAAACAAAGCATCCTGGCATCAAGTTTTAAACCCAAGTGTAGAACAGGGTGGCAAAACCATAAAGGCAAATTTTAATCCACGCCCTTCTGGTGCAGTAAATGCTATAGTTAAAGGAAATACGATAGAAATACAAACCTCTCGGGTAAAACGCATCAAACTATACATCTCCGCAGATATGTTTAATATGGATGAGCAGATTAAACTTGTCATCAATGGCAAACAATATCTCAATCTGAAGACAAACCCAAATAAAGACATCATGTTGGAAGAATTTATGAAAACAAAAGACCGCAGTTTTATTGTAGCCAACGTACTTGAAGTGACGGTGGAAGGGGATTAAAGGGATCAAGCGGAAAGTTAGGGGAGAAAAGATTTAAGCCTATATTTTTGATAGCCTTAAAAGAAAGAATTTGACAAGATGACGATAATGTTAATATGACACATCTTAAATTGAACGACGAAACATTAGAATCATGAGATATACAGTTTTGATGATTACATTCCTTTTATTTACAAATTTGGCT
>Ga0247808_10000739_pt1 | contig 15761 bp, 18 predicted proteins | sample UWRJL089202R1_FD_179914 | JGI IMG/M metagenome (GOLD analysis project Ga0247808, IMG submission 179914) | Plant litter microbial communities from Arlington Agricultural Research Station in Wisconsin, United States - UWRJ-L089-202R-1 | ecosystem: Environmental > Terrestrial > Plant litter >... | reverse complement strand
CCCGAACGGAAAACCGAAGTCGCGGAATAGTAATACAAACGACTCAAAAGTAAATAATTGCGCAACAACCATCACCAAAATAATTCCTGCGTAGAAGGTCGCAATACGAGAAACGTCCTTCGTTTTCGGTGTTGGTGCGGGGGTGGCATGTGGCAATATACTCATGCTTGCAGTATACACCAGCCCACCTTCCTGTGAACTATCAAAGGTATAGTGTTGTCTTTTTTGATATTGTGCTTGCGCTTTGATGGTTCATCCGTTAAAGTATTGAACAAGCGAAAGTTACGAAAAACAAACATTGCTCCAAAAAAAATATGTGTGACTGAATCGCTCTACGATGTTCCACCACAACAGCAAAAAGCACCTCTCTATGGGGTGTTTTTTGTTGGTTAAAGTAAATAAGAGACTATTCAGCCTTTAAAGAATGTTCAGCGCGCCACTTGGCAATCAGCGCGTGATTACCGTTCAATAGAACTTCAGGCACTTTCATACCATTAAATTCAGCCGGCTTTGTATACTGCGGGAATTCCAGTGTTTCACCATCGGAAAAACTTTCGATCTCGGCACTCATCTCACCACCCAGAACACCAGGAATAAGACGAACAATCGAATCGATAATTGTCATCGCAGGTAGCTCACCTCCCGTTAACACGTAGTCACCGACACTTACCTGCTCGTCGACGAGGCTGACGATGCGCTCGTCATAGCCTTCATAGCGTCCACAGATAAAGATGTAGCCTTGATCTGCATCAGCCCACTCTTGGGCGATAGACTGCTTCCAGCGCTGTCCTCGTGGCGTCATAAGCAACACCTTGGCGGTTGGGTCAGCTTCTTTTGCTTTCGCAACGGCTGCAAATAGCGGTTCGGCCATTAAAAGCATACCGTCACCACCACCATACGGTGTATCATCTACACGTTGACGAGGCCCGAGGCCAAAATCTCGTAGGTTTATCATCGAGAACTCGGCAGCACCTGCTTGCTGAGCCTTCCACATCATTGAAGAGTTCAAAACGCCTTCGAACATTTCAGGGAATAAAGTAATAACTTGAATTTTTTTCATCTCTCACCAGTGTACGGTAAATTGACACTTATGTAAATATATGATCTTATTTACACCTCCATACACCAAGTGCTCGATAGATCCAATATTGACCCCTATATACATCGGTGCCATACTTAGTAAGGCCATTTCCGCTTACGATTATTTAAAAACCCGCCGTCCCGATGAACATTGAAGGAATTACATGCTACAGCCCCACGAACGCGAGCTACTTAACCACTCACGTTCCGAAGCAGCAGAGACACGCGTACCAACGGCAATTGCCGCGTACGTTGTATGGATCACTGTTTATGGTTTCATTCACACCAATGATGTCACGCTCAAATGGATGTTGACCCCCGCTATTGGTGTGACGGTTTTCTATCTCGTCTTGAATGGATACATCTTCTTTAGTTCGCAACTGACTGTCATGCAGCTCATGATGCGATCAAAGAAGGTGGAAATGAATTTCCATGAAAGTCTAGATCAGTACAAATTGAAAGAATTGCAAGAAAAGAAATAGCTTCGCCGCCGGAGAGCGACGCCTAGCGAGTACTACGAGTACCCGGGCGAAATCCCGGGCACTTTCTCACTTATGAATGCATTGATGAATGAGCAAGTGTCCACAGCGTCAAAATTGACCTATACAAGATAATATGCCATAATTTCGTTAGCTTTACGTTCGAACAACGCCAGCGTTCTTTTACTCACTCGTTTTCTCTAAAAAGAAGGGGTACCATGTTTGACGATCACAGCCCTAATCAGGCAAGTCTCATCACGCTTCACAGCCAGTTGAAGGTCATGGAGCGCGGTTTGCGCATCATGAGCATCATTGGCATGTCAGGCTTCATCATGTTCGTCGGAAGCATCGAAGCTATCAAGTACTCGGATGCATTCATGTGGCTCGCCGTTGTTGGTTGGATTGCGATGGCATTTGGAATCTTCGGCCTCTTTCACCTGGTCAACATCGTGGTGATCAACCAGAAAATCAGCCGATCCCTCAAGTTCGCCGTTGCGAACATCGAAGCATCACTTGAAGAGAGAAAGGACGTATAGCTATCGCCGCCCGGATGCGACTGCCCGACCAGTTTTACTGAGTCCCGGGCGAAATCCCGGGCAACTCATTAGCACATCAATACATTGATGCCCTATCGGTTGAACCAATTACCAATAAAAAAACCACCCAATAAAATAGGTGGTTTCTTATACACATAGGCTCTCAACAAATGTGGTGATTTGTCGCTCGCATGAGCTTAAATTCTCGCAGTTCAAGATGTTCTGAACTTGTAGGTATTATATATCGAGATCGTCTAGTTCTGCAAGCTCTGCGCGTGTCTTCTTGGTGTAAGCAGAAGCATTATCCACAGGCTCATCTGTAGAACTTTCCACAGGTGTCTCAACTGTGGATACTTCTAGGACTTCATCACCTAAATTATCCTTCGAATCTGGTGAATATGATGCAATGATCGGGCCTTCCTGGCCGTCATTGTTTACAATCTTCAAGTTATAGCGTGCATCGTTTTTCGTCCCAAGCGCACGAAGGAGTGTGCGCAGGCTCTGTGCAGTGACACCACGCTTGCCAATGACGCGTCCTAAATCATCAGGATTCACAGTCAGTGTCAGCAGTACGCCCTTCTCGTCAATAATACGATCGACAACGACGTCGTCTGGATTTCCCACGACAGATTTTACGATATATTCAATGAATTGCTGGTCAATTGTGGACATATTCCCCCTTAATGCCTTACGGTCACGTGCAATGTTATCGTAATTTTATTGTAGCACAAGCGAAACTGAGAATCGCATACCGCTTTTGCTTATGGACATCGTTGCTATTGCTTTTTTATCGTGCATATGCTATAATACACACGCTGTACCCACATATAGCCCGAGAGGAAATCATGGACTTGAATTCGTTCAAGATGCACATCAAAGTACTCGCTGTTGAGAATCGTTGGCTTCCGGCGCAAATCCAATACGCCGAAGACTACATCGAAGCCCTCTTCCTCAAGGGAGAAAAGGCTAAGGTACCCCCTGGATTGTCTCGCGAACATGTCGAGACCATCAAGACCGAGTACCAAAAAATCATCAGCTAACCCAACCCAAACCCGGACCTCATCGTCCTGCCCCCGTCGAATCTGGCGGGGGCGTTTTCTTACAATAAGTATATTGACATTAAGCTTATGTTATGCTATAATGTACTTCACATTCTCGGAACAGTGTGAATGTAGTCCCTATTCCAGGCGAAAGGCAGTGAGCAAGATGAGCACGAGCATCACCCACGACACGTCCAACGCAATCGATCCCCAGGTTGCCATCCGCCGCGCCCGCAAGGCGCAGCAGCGAGCAGCACACCACCCGAAGAGCCCCAACGGCAAGGCAGCACGCGCTGTCCGCGCCGAAGAGACGATGCAGGCCCTCAGCAAGAAGTTCGCATCCATGCGGACAGAGTTCCGCCTCGCACTCGACGAAGCACTCGAGGCCTACGCCAAGAGCAAGCCCCGTGGCGGATGGACTCCGCTGCAGAGCGCCTTCGGTGTCATCGATCGGAAGTACAGCACTGCGCTGACGCCCAGCGAGATCAAGGTCATGAAGATCGCGATCAGAACCGAGCTCACCGCGCACTAAACGCCAGCCCCGTCCATAAGGCTACGGCCCGCTCCTTTTCGTTAGGGATGCGGGCCATTTTTTTATCCATAAAAAAACTCCGCAAGACGCGGAGTTTTAAAGTATAAAGGAAGTGTTACGCTTCTGTTGCTTCAGCTGGTTCTTCAGCAGCAACTTCTTCGACTTCTGGAGCCGGTTGGTTCTTGCGAAGCTTGTCGCTGTGGCGAATCGCTTTTTGCTTGTCAGTTGCAGGTTCAACAACCCATTTAGGAAGTTTGACGCCGGCGTCTTTCAAAAGTTTAACCACGCGAGGTGTTGGCTGTGCGCCGTTGTCGAGGAATTTTTGTGCCTCTTCAACTTTAACAGTGACATCTTTTGTGTGTGGGTTGTAGCTACCTACGTAACTAACAACGCGACCGCTTGATGGGTGGCGTTGAGATTCTTGAACAGCTAGACGATACGTTGGGTATCCTTTGCGTCCGAGACGTTGCAATCGAATTGCGAGCATAAAACAGAACTTCCTTTGACTCTTTAGTGAACGATTTTCATTCACACTTTAAAATAATTTTAACTCTTGAATGAGTTTACAGCATTTTACCTCTTAAGTCAATCTGTTCGGTGGTCAGGATTGCCTCTTTTTTTAAGAATGCTATTTTACGTACGATGACAGTGCAGCTTTTGCGGCTTCTTGCTGGGCAGATTGCTTACTTGGACCAGTACCCTTGCTAATCAATCGTTCGCCAGAATACACACCAAGTGTAAAGATTTTATCGTGGTCAGGACCCACTTCTTCGATAACAATATAGCGTGGCGTCACACCATCTTTACGCTGCATTACCTCTTGAAGATGAGATTTTGGATCGCGCCAGCTCCCATCACTGATAATCAGATCAAGCTTCGAGCTAATGTGCTTGGTAATAAAAACGGCAGCATCTTCGTAGCCGCGTTCAAGGTAGATTGCACCAATCAGTGCCTCAAAAGCGTTCGCAAGAATCTGCATACGAGCACGATCACTCCCCTGTTTTTCACCACGACTCATACGTATGAGTGGTTCGTAGCCTAGCAAGCTACCAGCTTCGCCGATACTCTCGGTGCGAACCAATGCCGCACGCCAGCTGGTCAAGATACCTTCCGCTTCAGTGTAGTTTCGGAACAAGAAATCCGTCACAACCAGTTCAAGGACTGCATCGCCAAGGAACTCAAGTCGTTCATTGTGCTCACTGACGCTCTTACGGTGCTCGTTGACGTAGCTACGGTGTGTAAACGCAGTCACTAATAGATCTAGGTTCGTAAATTCGAACCCAAGGCTCTCACGTGCAAACTGTTGGTATGGTTCCACCTGCATCCCAGACATTACAATTTTTCCAATCTAATGCGCTTCATGGCTAGAAGCATTAATTTTCCAATATCTTCGTACTCGATTGCATCAAGGGCATCATGGAATTTAAACCACTGGATACCATTCATCCACTCTTCTTTTTGAATAGCGTTGGTATCACCCTTGGCGCGAACCAGGTAGATTTGTGTCGTCATAAGTACTAATTTGTCGATACGGCGATAACGGAAGTGGATCTTCCCCAGCCAACCAAGAATATCAACATCCATCAAACCAGCTTCTTCGCCGATCTCTCGCTTGGCAGTCTGCTGTGCAGTCTCGCCTTCTTCGATGTGTCCCTTAGGAATCGTCCAACGATCTTTCGCGTCTTGGATCAGCAAAATTTCAACGCCGCCCGTTGCGTCGTGACGAAATACAATACCGCCAGCCGTTGGCTCGCGAACTATTTCCTGGATTGAAGGTTTTTTACGGGTAAAGTATTTTTTGAACTTATCAAACTGTGGTGCTGCCATCAGTAGCTCCCTCTACAAGTGTGCGATACGCTGTACCCAGTACACCGTTCACGAACTTACTCGAGTTATCGGAACCAAACGCTTTTGCAAGCTCAACGGCTTCATTAATCGCAACTTTCGGGGGAACAACTTCGGCCTGATGAAGCAGTTCATAGACGCCAATACGCAGGATGTTGCGGTCAATACGAGCGATCTGCTCGATTGGCCAATCTGGTGCGATAGGCTGAATTAGTTCATCAATAGCTGGCTGTTCTTTTAATACTCCACGAACGAGGACGTCAACGAAGTCCGTATCGTCAATCGCGGTTTCATAACGAGAAATATTTCGCTGCAGTACTTCTGCGACATCAACAGAACTATCCCCACACTCTGTGCGGAATTCAAATTCATACAATGTCTGTAAGGCGACGATGCGACCGAGATGACGATTAGATGCCATAATGCGTTTGTTTCTCTTTTATTGTAAATGTAAAAACGAAGTGAAAAATAGTCCTAAGACTATTTCTTCACCGCTTTGACTGTTTCTTTCACTGCAGCAACTTTAGCTGTAGCGCCGACAATTTTCTTGCCAGTTTCTTTGCGTGTCGCAGTAGCTTTGACTGGTGACTTGCCGTTTACACGACGAGCAAGTACCAAGCGAAGGTGACTACGGCGTAGTCCGGTCTTCCGGGGGCTACTCTGTTTCTTTGGTTGACCCATGAAATGTGCTCCTTTTTTCTAGGTTTATTCAAACTTGTTGCTATTATACTATTTCTGCCCCTATAGCTCAAGTGGTTATGCTTATACTGCGATTTGTGGTATCGTATATGCATATGATCGACGAAAAACAAACACCCCTCCCACAAGAAGAAAAAAGCTTTGACCAAGCAACCGATGACGTACTAGAACTGCAACGTGCATCCGAAGCTGCCCGCCGAAATATGCAAGAATCACTAGCTGAAGATGTAGTTCCAGAAACAGCTTCATCGCTCGATGTTCGACGCCAAAAACAGCGCAGCGCACTCACTAAGGTCGCAGCCGGCATCGCAGCAGGCGCAGTTGCAGCAGGCGCAGGAGCCGCACTAAATGCGGCGAACCAGCCAAACTTCTCAGAAGAAACGCACACGTATACCTTCACGGCCGGCGAAGGACTTCAGCATGCAGCAGAAGACATTCTTGGTGTTGAAAACGTCGATATTAATGAGGCCGAACACCACATTAAATCCGATCCAGCAAACATCGATGTGTTTAAAGACAATCGTATCGATCCAGGTGAGACAGTGGTCGTCCCCGACAGCGTCGAATAATTCTTACAATACGATACTTACGAGCCGGCCTGGAACATAGATGATCTTGGCCGGTTTTTGATCGCCGACAAATTTCGCAACATTATCCTGCGCAAGCGCCTGTAGTTTGATGTCTTCAGGGTCGGCGTCTTTCGCGACCGAGATTTCACCGCGAAGCTTGCCATTTACTTGAACCGCGATAGAGATCACATCTTCAACGATCAGTGCATCATCCCAGACAGGCCAGGTTGCATTTTGCACGAGTCCTTCACCACCTAGTTGCGTCCAGAGTTCATCCGACATGTGCGGCGCAAATGGTGCCAACATCTGAACGAGTGCAGTGAGCGCATCGTACCAGACATCCTTACTAAACCCATCGATTTTCAACTTGTAGAGTTCATTCACAAATTCCATCAAGGCTGCGATTGCAGTATTAAAGCTTTGGCGACGATAGTCATCGGTGACTTTTCGAATTGTTTTATGTAGTAATACCTTCAAGGCTTGATCGTTCTTGTCAGTCGCCTTTTCGGATTCCATGTACTGTTGCGCAACAGTCCAGACGCGGTTCAAAAATCGGTAAACACCCGCCACACCCTTTGTGCTCCAGCTGGCATCAAGTTCAATTGGACCCATGAAAAGTAAGTATGTACGTAGTGCATCGGCGCCGTAGCCAGAGTCGATAACGTCAAGTGGGTCAACAACGTTGCCTTTAGACTTACTCATTTTACTACCGTCTTCGGCGTTGATGTAGCCGTGATAGATTAATTTCTTGACTGGTTCTTTGAAGTTAACAAGTCCCATGTCCTTAAAAACGTGCGTCCAGAATCGAACGTACAAAAGGTGCGCCACGGCGTGGTCACCACCGACATAAACATCAGTTGGTGCCCAGTAGTTAATGACGTCTGAGTTAAATAACTCTTCGCTGTTGTGCGGGTCAGCGTAACGAAGCAAATACCAACTACTACACGCGTAGCCATCCATCGTGTCGGTTTCACGCAGCGCTGGCTTGCCACATTCAGGACAGGTGGTGTTTACCCAGTCAGTCGCACGGCCCAAGGCTGTCGTACCATCACCACGTGGTGCGAAGTCATCAATATCAGGTAGAAGAACCGGAAGTTGGTCTTCAGGAACCGCAACTGCACCGTGTTCGTCACAGTGAATAATTGGGATTGGTGCGCCCCAGTATCGCTGACGACTAATCAGCCAGTCACGCATCTTGTATGACGTCTTGGCACGGCCAAGTTTCTGCTCTTCCAGCCACGCTACGATTTGTTCGCGTGCTTCACTGGACGCCATACCATCGAATTCACCACTGTTCACCATGACACCTTCGCCGTGGTAGTTCTTGCCGCCAACAAGTAGCGAGAAGCTCGTTGCATGCAGTTCGTCGGTCACCTTCGCAAGCGCTTCAGCTTCGCTAATCCATTCAACCGTGAACTTACCTTTTTCATCAACCTCAAGTTCAGCTTCGACGCGAGTTTCATCAATTAGATCGAATAATAAGGCATTCGCTTCAATGCGACGTGCGACGTTTTTACTGTGCGCAAAGTAGTTGTGATGCATTTTGCCCGTTTGCGACACTAGTTGCACATTCGTGTACCCTGTTTCTTCGGCAATTTCACGTAGTGCAGTTGCAACGATATCTTCGTCTTCTTCGCGACCACCACCAACGAACAAATTACCACCATTTTTAGCACCCCAGTTGATCGAGAGGAACTTGTTGGTTAAAGGATTGCGGACAATCGCAACAATACTCTTACGAGCTTCGGGATTCTCTTGTGGCGTCCCCGTCTCGGGTTCAACAACCGCAATGACAGGCAGGTGGTACTTTTCGGCAAACGCATAGTCACGCTCATCGTGCGCAGGCACAGCCATGATCGCACCGGTGCCGTAGCCACCAAGGACATAGTCAGCTACCCAAATCGGAACTTTCTGTCCGTCAGCAGGATTGATTGCATATGAACCAGTGAATACACCTGTTTTCTCTTTCGTGTCATTCGTGCGTTCAATTTCGGTCTTTTTTACCGCAGTTGCGATATAGTCCTCAAGTGACGCTACGAAGTCACCCACACCCAGCTGTTTAGAGAGGTAGTGTTCGGGCGCTAGAACTAAGAAAGTAGCACCAAAAATAGTATCGGGGCGCGTCGAGAATACAGTCACAACATCGTCACGACCGTCAATATTGAATTCTAATTCCGCACCAACAGATTTACCAATCCAGTTCGTCTGTGCTGTCTTAATCTTCTGCGGCCAATCGAGGTCTTCGATTTCTTCCAACAGAGAATCAGCGTATTCAGTAATCTTGAAAAACCACTGCTTCATCGATTTCTTTTCAACGAGGCTGCCACAGCGCCAACAGTGACCGCCTTCAACTTGCTCGTTGGCAAGCACGGTTTTGTCGACAGGACACCACCACTGCAGGCTTTCTTTTTGGTAAGCAAGGCCGCGTTCAAATAATTTCGTAAACACCCACTGTGTCCAGCGGTAATATTCAGGGTCGCTAGTGTTAATTTCGCGTGACCAGTCGATACTAACGCCCATGCGCTTGAATTGGTTTTTAAAGTTCGCGATGTTAGTCGCTGTTGCAACCTTTGGTGACGTTCCGGTTTTGATCGCGTAGTTTTCAGCAGGCAATCCGAACGTATCCCATCCAATTGGATTTAAGACATTTTGGCCGTGTTGGCGGTGGAAACGCGCAATTGCATCAACAATTGCCCAGCTAAATGCGTGGCCGGTGTGCATACCCGCACCAGATGGGTACGGAAACATACCTGACACGTACATCTTTTGCTTAGATGGGTCAGTGGTAACCTCATTAGCTTTCTGATCCTCCCAGATCTGCTGCCATTTTGGTTCAATCTCGGATGGATTGTAACGTTGCATAGTGCATTTAGTATAGCAAACAGAGGCCAGCAATAGAACAGACGCTTAGAATTTCGAGAAAAATGCGCTTTTCGTTGCAAGCCACTCGGGTGATTGACGCACCAGCTGTTGCTCGTCATCGGTCGAGTGAAGTACGATTTTGACTGCCTCTTCGAGGTAGACGCCGCCCTGAGAACCTTTAAACAGAATAGCCGCACCGGGTTCAAGTGCCTTATGTACGTACGCACCGGCCTCAAGGGCTGTCTTGAAACTAACCACGTGGCAACCATTTGCGCGTGCTGCAGGTGCTAAATACTTCTCAGCATCTTCGCCTACAGTGATGACATGGGCCAGTTCATTTACTCCGCACATTCTTCCAATAGCCTCATGTTCAACAGCAGAGGTATCCCCTAGTTCGTTCATACTCCCTAAGACAGCGATGCGCTGTGGAACAGTTAGGGCATATAGTGTCTGTAAAGCGGCGGCCGCAGCTAATGGACTTGAGTTATAGGTATCATCAATTAAAATCGTATTTTCAACGCCACGAAGAATATTCATACGTCCATTTACTGGGCGGATACCCTCAAGACCGGCCCGTATTTCGTCAACACTCATACCTAAACGAAGCCCGACAGCACCAGCCGCAACTGCTGCTCGAATACTGTGCTCACCCACAATTTTCAGGTCAGCCCTTACGCTTACTGCATACTCACCACTTGTAGTAAATAGACCCGAAAATCCTTTCTCTAAGCTAAAGTCATCTTGTATGAAATGGTATTCTGCGGCATCGGTCGTGCCATACGTATTAATATGGGCATTTGTGAGGTCAGCTGCATACTTGCCGTCGATGTTATCGCGGTTTATCAGTGCGTATTCACTGTAATTTGCGGCCGAAAGTTCTTCCGCCGCTACCGCATCCATTGTCTTGAAGAATTCCATGTGTTCAGCCGAGACTGCAGTTACAACTGCAATATGCGGTGTTGCATATGTGCCAAAATGAGGCACTTGACCTATACCATCACTGCCTACTTCTTGAACAATAACGTCAACGTCGGCGGGGTTACGAATGCGCACTCGTGCAGCGCGAAAAATCGACAACCATTCCCTTACACTTTTAAGATTTACTGGATATTCGATACCAAGAATCGCCAGTGGTGCACTTAACTCAGCGTTATGATTACCTTCGTGCAAACGAACACGGAAACGCTGCGCCAATACCGTGCCAATTGCGACTTTCGTACTCGTCTTTCCCACAGACCCTACAACGATAACAAGTTTTATTTCGGGATGCCGACGTAGGTACGTTCGTACGTATCCCTCAAGTCTCTTCTGAATGAATGATTTGAACATAAGCCTATTATTACACATAAAAACAAAAACACGCCTCTGCTATAGAGGCGTACTTTCGGCTGCTGCGCGCCCACCCGGGACGCTGTTTTTGTTTTGACGTGTTTATTTTGCCGCGACGAGGACAGAGTCCCAATTGCGCATCAGCATGTTCATAGTATGCCCCTTTTTAACCATAAGCACAAGTCTTAACTGATTCTTATTTCCAGAGGTCGCACTATCTTTTTATTTGAGAATATGCTTAACTAAGAAGCGTTCAGAAGCACAACGCGTACCAAAGTGGACGGCGAGCGCTTATTCTTTATAGGATAAACTCTCTTCTTCACCGAAATACTGTCGTCATGGTCGATCTGACAACAAGTAATTAGAAGAAGAAAAGAAGTAGATATCCATTATGGCATCACAAAATCTTTTTATCGGTAGCCTTGCTTACGCAACTAACGATGATAGCTTAAAGGCTTTCTTTGAGACAATCGGCGAAGTGACTAGTGCACGTGTCGTTATGGACCGCGAAAGCGGCCGCTCAAAGGGATTCGGCTTTGTTGAGTTTGCTGATGAAGCAAACAACCAAAAAGCTGTTGATCAACTTAACGGAAAGGAACTAGACGGACGTCCAATTAACGTTAGCCTAGCCCGACCTAAAGAAGATCGCCCACGCACAAACGACGGTGGATCATTCCGCCAACGTAGCTGGTAGTTTCTACCAACTAAAAGTAGCCCCTCGAAAGAGGGGTTATTTTTTTGCCGTCTTTTTGCATCGATTCTAGGCGAACAGTGCCGCAATACGAGGACCAGAAATATCCTCGATTGATTCATGCGCAGCCAGTCGTTCACGCGCCATCGTCGAACTGACGTTAAGCGGTGGGATTGTAAGCGCTACAGCGTGCCTCGCCATTGGATTGACACAGTACCCTGGACGCTCAGTGACAAGCATCGAAATATTTTCGAGTAACCATTCACCCTCATGCCAGTCAGCCATCGTCTCGGTAGAGTCTGCCCCAAACACCCACGTAAACTCTCGATCCGTATATCCGTCACTTAATTCTAGTACTGTGTCAAATGTCTCAACCGCGGCCCTTCTGTCCAGTTCAGTCTCAAGAATGCCAGTCTGCACACCTTCGGAGTCAACATCTGCGATCATTGCCTCAATCATTTCCAATCGTCGCTCGCGACTTTCATTGATCGACTTGTCTGTCCGATCACCGCTTGGCATCACCCAGACATCGGCGCTACGTGGTCGTGCGTAATCGACACATGCCTGTAAGATAGCGATATGGGCGAGCGTAGGGGGATTAAATGCGCCACCGTAGATGATTGTTTCGATTGTTTTAGGCTTTTCCATGCTGGTTCCTTTGTTATTGTTGACTTAACACTAACTATGCTCTACGATGAGTATATATCAAGTTAGTGTAAAAAGGAAGATAACTATGTACAGTCCAGAGAAAACCCCAGACTACCAGCCAACTGCTGACTTTTTACGTGTTGCGACTGCTACGCCAGAAGTGTCTATTGGCGATGTGGCCACTAACCTTCTCCATATTAAATCACTATATGCCGAAGCAGTCGAAGCGCAGGCTGCGTTGGTCGTCTTCCCTGAACTCTCACTCACTGGCTACACAATTCAAGATCTTGTTGCTCAACCTAAATTGCTCGCTCAAGCCCGAACAGCGCTCATGGAGCTTGCAAAAGAAACCACTGGCAAAAATACCGCTGCCATCGTTGGCCTCCCCTTCATCGTTGGAAACGCTATATATAACACCGCCGCAGTCGTGTCCGAAGGCAAGATCGACGGCATCGTTCCAAAGCAAAACTTACCCACCTACAATGAATTCTATGAAAAGCGCTGGTATCAAACCTGGGATGACCGCCCCAATACTATCGTAACCATCGACGGTCAAGGCGTACCTTTCGGCCGCGAACAGCTCTTCGGTATCGGCGACCAACTCGTGGGTATCGAGATATGCGAAGACCTATGGGTTCCCGAACAACCAAGCACACACCTTGTCGCAAATGGTGCAACAATTATCGCAAATCCTTCCGCCTCACCTGAAGCAGTCGCCAAAGCCAGCTATCGCAGAAACCTTATTTCTATGACTGCCGCTCGCAACGTCGCCGGCTACGTCTACGTCAGCGCAGACCAAACCGAATCAACTGCCGAAATTGTGATGAGCGGCCACGCCCTCATCAGTGAATCAGGCGCAACACTGGCTGAACGAGCGCCCTTCACAAAACAGCAACCACTCATGACCGCCGACATCGACACGGCGCACATCGCACATGATCGTTTCAAAAATACCAACTTTCCAAATAGCGGTGACATTACCCCAACTCACACCGGCATCACCCCGCGTCAAGACACCCTCGAGCGGACTATTGATCCCGAGCCATTCTTACCGAAAGGCTCTGAATTAGAGATCAAAGAACGCCTTGATACAATCTTGAACATCCAGGCAACCGGCCTTGCGATGCGCCTGCGTAAAGCACATATTAACAAGGTCGTTCTTGGATTATCCGGTGGCCTCGACTCTACCCTTGCGCTGCTTGTTGCCATCCGCGCTGGTGACATCCTTGATGTGGCACCCGGTGAATTGATCCATACTCTTACGATGCCCGGTGTCGCCAGTACCGACCGCACTCAGAACAACGCGATTGATCTTGCTGCCAGCCTGGGTATTACAAATGACGAAATCCCTATCGCCGCGATGGCCGCTGAACAACTCAAAGCAATCGAACACCAAGGCGAAGAAGACGCAACCTACGAAAATACCCAGGCGCGTATTCGCCAGGCACTTGTCTTTAATAAAGCAAATCAAATCGGTGGACTCGCCCTGGGCACCGGCGACCTCAGCGAAATAGCATTGGGCTGGTGCACCTACAATGGTGACCACATGTCGCACTACAATGTGAATGCCTCAATTCCAAAAACACTCGTACGCAGCTTGGTACGCCACGCCAGTGAATCGTTGCCACCATATGCAGCATCTTTAGTTGAAGATATCTTAGACACACCCGTCTCACCTGAGCTGACGGGTAATGGAACGGGTATCAGCCAATCAACCGAGGATATCGTTGGGCCATATGAACTGCACGACTTCTTCCTCTATCACTTCCTGCGCTGGATGGAGCCACGCGAAAAGATCGGCTTCTTGGCAGTAAAGGCTTTCGAAGGTCGTCGCACACCAGATGAAATTAACAAGTGGCTCGACGTCTTCTTGACGCGCTTTTATCAAAATCAACACAAACGCCAGGCTATGCCTGATGGCGCAAAGGTTGGCCTCAGTTTGAGTCCAAAAGGTGACTGGCGTATGCCACCGGAAGCGATCTTAGGATAGTCGGAAAGTGCTATACTAATTGTATGAAATACACGACTCCGTATGTACCTCCAACACTGACCGTTGATGCGGTCGTGTTCCAGCTGATCAATGGTGAGCTAAATGTCATGCTTCTACAGCGCGCCAATGATCCATTCAAGGGCGACTGGGCACTACCTGGTGGATACAGTCCACAAGGCGAAACAACGATTGAAGCCCTCGAACGCATCGTTGCATATAAAGCTGGGATTAACATCCAACATGACCTCAGCTACATCGAACAGCTATATACCTTCGATACCGTCGCACGTGACCCTCGTGGCCACGCTGTTTCAATTACCTACATGGGCTGCGGCCGCGAACTATCACCAACCGACGCAGACAGTGTCGTCTCATTCTTCCCCGTGAATAGTTTGCCCCCACTTGCTTATGACCACGGGAACATTATCAAGTACGCGCACGAGCGTTTGATCGCCAAACTTACGTACACAAATGCCGTGTACGCATTCTTACCGCAATATTTCACACTTGCTGAACTGCAATCTGCCTACGAAGCGATTTTTGGTTATGAACTGGACAAGCGAAACTTCCGCAAGAAATTCCTTGGCCTTAAATTAACAACTGAAACTGACCAAATGCGTCGTGACGGTGCCCACCGACCCGCACACTTACATCAGTTCAATTCGAACAAACTCGAAGTACTCTCACGCAGCTTCGACTGATACGCTTCATCTTGAAATTTAATAGCCCCCATTCTCGTAATGAGAATGGGGGCTGTACTTCAGTAAACGACAGGCACTCGTTTGTCGGCCGCTGTGGGGCCGAATGAAGCGATTCCGACCGAGACCCCGAGGGCCTCTTCGATCACTTGTAGTAGTTGGCTACCGTCAATCGTGCCGGATTGACGGTAGTGAGGTGAAGACGCCAACAACAGCTCAGTAAGACGCGCCTGGTGATCAAGATCACCCTGCTTCCCTACCTTTATCTTCGATATGTTCCCCTGCTTATTCAGCGAGAAGTACGTATCGAGATCGGCTGCGACCGGCGTGTGGTACTCATCGGCGTAACGCCAAGAGTCTGAACGATCCAGACCAGTTACGACCAGCTGATCGACGCCGCGAGTGGCTTCGATCGCATACTGATGCGCAACTAGGTCAAGATGACCGTACCTGAATGCACCCATCCAGCGCCCCGTGTCGTTATGCAACTCGGGGATCGCACTGGCAACCGATTCGTTCTCGGTCACGAACGGTCCGGGACCATGGCGCGTGGTATACGCACGCATGATACCCAAACGCGATACTTCGCTTGAATGCTCAAGCTCGGACAGTAACCGAAGGGCGTTTTCTGACGTTGTGGTGCTCCAGGTGGTGTAGGGATGAAACCCATACCATTCGTCCAAGAGCACTCCCTGGGATCCTTCGAAGATCATCGCCTCGTGCTGATCCGCCAGCACCTGCAGGTGTGAACAGGGAACTATTT
>Ga0247808_10000738_pt1 | contig 15771 bp, 13 predicted proteins | sample UWRJL089202R1_FD_179914 | JGI IMG/M metagenome (GOLD analysis project Ga0247808, IMG submission 179914) | Plant litter microbial communities from Arlington Agricultural Research Station in Wisconsin, United States - UWRJ-L089-202R-1 | ecosystem: Environmental > Terrestrial > Plant litter >... | reverse complement strand
CCTCGTGATGCCATCGCCGCCTTTTGCTGCGAGTTTCTGAAATTCACCCTTCATTTTGCATCGACGCCCGCCCGCTCAGCCCTTACCGCTTTCCTAATACGCCAGTTGATCCCCGGCTGCCCCGCGCGCGGACCATGTGCCGGAGCGTAAATCAGATGCGCGGTTTAAGCCAGTAATATCGACTTGAATCGCACTCCTTGTCGGTAGATAAATAAGTCCAATAATGTTGACTTATCAGATTTTTAACTATTCGCTTCAGGTTGCTCCGCCGCGGTGATCTTGCCCAATTCGGCCCCTAAAACGGATAGCTTTTATGCGTATAATCTAACGTCTCATCAAATATACTTTTTGTTAAATCTCGGCCCCTATTTCCGCCTACCCCGGCGCTGGTGCCGGGCCCAAACGGAATGCAAGGATGCGAAAAGAAGAAACCTCCTCACGTCACTTTCAGCGCAAGATCTCGGAATTCTGCGAGGTCCGTATCTCGAAGATCGTTTCAAAGCCGGTGCTTGAGAACGTCAGATCGTACCTCATCAGCCTGATCATATACCGTAAGTTACCGCCGCTTGTTAACGGCCGCATCGATTGGCTGACGGTGGCAAACGCAAGCGGGATAGAGGACGACTTGACTGTGGAGTTGAAGAAGCAGCTTCGTCCCGGTCTCGACGCGATTATACGCTGGCTCGGCGCACCTAACGCTGTCGAAGATGACCAACCGAGGAAAGCCGTATCGACCAAGGCCTCCAAGCCGGTGCTCTCCGCCAAGCCACCGTCCACCCGCAAGCCAAAACGGGCGGGCGTCGCGGATACTTCAATTCGATCGGATTCACTGCGCCCAGGGCCGCAGCCAAAACCCATTCATGAGTTTCCTGATCCAATGTTTGGGGCAGCAGAAGACCCAGCTGGCTTCCAAGAAGCTCTCGTCTACCATATGCGCCGGTTCGGAGACAGCTACTGGCAGCTTTACCGCGCCGTTGTTCGCCTCGGGGAAACTTTTGACGAAAAGACGCTTTTGTCCTGGGTCAGTGGTGAGCGCGTTCCACGATCTGTTGCCAGCTTTGAGATCTTGTCTCGCATCGAGCGGCGCTATCGACTGCCATCGGCATATTTCAAAGAGAAGCTGCCGCACCAGTCCCGCTCCCTCCAGGGCCACGAGATGGGTGACATCAATCCTGCAGAGCGACGGCGGCTCGCTTGGCATCTGCCCGATGATTTCGGTAGCCTGCCGTTCTCTAAGCGTGAAGAAATCCTCGATTGGGTGCGCCGCGTTATCATTTCCGGCTCGACAGATTATCGCCGATATCAGGCGGCGGCGATCAAGCAGCGATATGCAATCCGCTTTCCCGGCGTGACTTATGGCGGCGGATCTCTGTCGCCTCGAACGACGACCTTTTCATCGGTCGGCTCGCACGAAGATCGCGGTTCGTCGGATGTATTAGATGATCCCGATCTTCTTTCTGGCGTGGTCGATGCACCGCCCCGGCTCGCCATGGAAATGGCAGACTTGATCCGCTTCAAGACTTCGACGCTGACCGCGATCGGCTTTCAGCGCAATGGTGTCTGGGGTGAAGAAACAGCCTCCCAGAAGGTCGAGCATCTAGGCTTGATGTTCGGCGCCCTTGCCGCGTCTCCCAATGGCAGTGTCAAAGGGCGCGGCGTGCCCCTTAGTCAGCTGACATTCGGCATGCTGATCTTTCCCGGTGTCTGGGACTGGTACTTGCAGTGGCGCGAGCGTCGGCGTGGCTTTTACACGAAATGGGAGGAAGACATGCTGATGGTGGCGATGGCACTGACCCGCGCCGAGGTCGGTTGGATCCGGCAGCATCCTGAACTCCTCAAGAACGTCAGGCCGATCGAAGGTCTGATCGAACCTGAGGAGATTGAGGCCGCCTCCCGCGATTGGCATGGGGCGTGCGATGCCTTTGGCCGGCATGCCGCAAATCGATCGAAGGAAGTGCAGCGGGTGATGCGTGTCCATCGCGATCCGTTCGAGCCGATCATGTGCGTCCTGGAAGCCGATAGCCCACTGGCGGAGTACCGCAAGATCACGGACGAGATCCTCAAGCGCATGCCGGACGAGGACCGCTATCCCCGACCGGCCGCAGAAAGTGTGCGCTCGTTTCTAATGCTGCGCCTCGGCTTACATCTTGGACTTAGGCAAAAGAACCTACGTCAGCTTCTCGTTTGCCCCCGCGGTCATTTTCCGACGTCCGAGCGCCGGTTGGAAGACATGAAGCGCGGCGAGCTACGGTGGAGCGAACGCGAGCGTGGTTGGGAAGTGCTGATCCCGTCACAGGCATTCAAGAACTCCGGTTCTTCGTTCTTCGGACAAAAGCCATTTCGTCTCGTCCTGCCGGACTTGCTCGATCTTTACAAGTACCTGAACGCCTACATCGACCGCCATCGCGGTGTGCTGCTTGGCAGCGCGCAGGACCCTGGAACCTTGTTTGTTAAGACGGCGAAGACCAAAAGCACGGATGCTTCTTATGACCAGACGACGTTTTACGAAGCCTGGAGGCTCGCGATCCAGCGCTACGGCATCTATAATCCGTACACTGGACGTGGCGCTATCAAGGGTCTGTTGCCGCACGGGCCGCACAATATCCGGGATATTCTAGCTACTCATATCCTCAAACAGACCGGCTCCTACGAGCAAGCGAGCTACGCCATTCAGGATACTCCAGATGTGGTTCAGCAGCATTATGGTCGTTTTCTGCCACAAGACAAAGCAGCCTTGGCCGCAAAGATCTTGAATCAGGTGGGGAAGCGGCATAGCCGAAAGGGGAGGTTTACAGCACGCCCCACGCTCGAAACCTCCCCCTCCCCGTCATCTCCCTCAGGCCCAGCTCCAAAACAATCCGCCGCGCCGCCTGCGGCGTCACCTCGAGCGTCTTGGCTACCATCTTTGCCGATACCAGGGGCCGCGCCATCACCAGCTCGACCAGTTCTGGCAGTTTCGAAGACGTCCGGCGCCCCTCCAGCTTCCGTTCCATCATTTTTCGAGCAAGCGCCAACCGGTCATGCTCTTTCATCCCGATCTCGGCGGCCGTCAACAGCCCGTAAGCGATGGCAAGCAGCCGCGTTTCCCGATCACGATGCCGGCGCCGATCGACCGAGATAGTCTTCAGGCCCAAATTGATAGCAGTCAGATGCGCTCCGGTGGTCACACCGGCCTGCCGCAGCATCGTCGCGCACAACAGCCGGCCGAGCCAAGGCGCATGCTGCAGCACCGAAAGCTGGTTCCAGGCATCGAGAGCAACGATGACCTGCAGCACCGCCGGCAGAGTGTTTGCCTCCCGCACCACGGCCTGCCACTCGTCCAATCGCGCGTCTTCGTCCCAATCAAGATCATAGACCAGCGAATCCTTTTCAGGGCCGCTTGCTCGGCCAGGGCGCTTTGCGTCCTCGATCGCTGCGTCGGAGCGGGCGAGCAGCAAATCGATAGCGGCGAGCTCTTCGTCCAATAAGCTACCGCCCGCGTCGCTATCCTCCCCCTCCCCGGCCGACACCATCTCCGGCTGGCGGGAGTTCCCTTCAACGGCATTTCCGGACTCGAGCTCCTCAGTGCGCGCAGACGCAGTCTGTCCGCGCAGGCTGCGAAGACCGTCTGGGGACAGGGCCCAGCCGGGGGGATGCGCAGCGATGCGACGGCGCGTTTTCAAGATGTCGCGGGCGATGGACAATTCGTGGGTGGGGGTGCGGATATCGCGCGTGGCGTCGTGGAGGACGAGGTCTTCGAGATGCACGAGTTCGCCATCGATCCACAGCGAGGCACAGGCGTCGGCGAAATTCTGGCGTTCAATCCAGCCTTGACCAACTGGCGAACGGGCGATGCGCTCGTCGAGACGGGTTAGAGCAACACCGGCGTCGAAAGCCGGTCGCATCAAGGTCGTCATGCTGATTTTTGCGAGATTGTAAGTCATTGATATTATGGTAAATGATTTCTTACACGAACTCTACTTGAATATTGCGGTTCCTCACATGGTATGATTACCGGTTGGGGTCCTAACCATCGATAAGTACCTCGTATCGATGGTTATCAAACCAACCTGGTTGACCAGCCTTTAAAAGGCGCTTAAATTGCCGCAAAACAGCGATCTGCGAGGCGTGCAATGACGACGACCGTGAAAATTTCGGAAGCCAAGACCCACCTTTCCGACTTGTTGGCGCGTGTCGAGGCCGGTGAGGATTTCGTCATCGCGCGCGGCAATAATCCCATCGCCCACGTGACCCGCATGCGCAAGCAAACCGATATGCAACTGCTCATCGCTGAAGTTCGCGCGGCGCGGCTGAAGACTGGCACATCAACCCATGAAGAAATACTGTCCTGGCGCGACGAAGGTCGTCGCTGATGGTCTTTGTCCTCGACGCGTCGATGGCCGCCGCTTGGCTGTTGCCGGAAGAATTTTCCGAGGCGGCCGAGGCGGTGATTGCAGAGGTCGATGCCCCATGTCCGATCCCGTCGCTGTTTTTCTTCGAGCTCCGCAACATTTTGGCGATGTCCGAGCGCCGCGGCCGCATTCATGCTGGCGGCGCTTTAGTCGGTATGGAGCGGGTGCGCCGCCTTCCGCTCGACGATGCGGGGATTGGTGGCGACAGCCTCGTTCTCCTGCTAGCCGCCAAACATAGCATGAGTGCCTATGACGCGGCCTATCTGGCGCTGGCCCTCAATCGCAGCGCTCCATTAGCCACACTTGATCGCAAACTAGCCGCTGCAGCTCGCAAGGAAGACGTGTCGGTTCTTGGGCCATTTGCCCATGGCGACTGATCGGCCAGCCGGCGACACCGTCGATCGCCGTGCCGAGACGCTCGACACGATCGCCGCCGTCTTGCCGATGCAGCGGCGCGACGAACTTGCCGAACTGTTGACCGACGAGGACGTCGAGACACTGCGCCATCTGGTCAATCAGGGCATGGGCGCCAACACGCTGCGGGCGCTGACCTCGGATCTCGCCTATCTCGAAGCCTGGGGCCTGGCGGCCACCGGAAAATCGTTGCCCTGGCCGGCGCCAGAGGCGCTGTTGCTGAAATTCGTCGCCCATCATCTTTGGGATCTGGAAAAGCGCGAAACCGAAGCCGGCCATGGCATGCCGGCCGAGGTTGATGAAAAGCTTCGGAGCCAAAAGTTCTTGAAATCGGTCGGCCCGCATGCGCCGGCAACCGTGCGCCGGCGGCTGGCCAACTGGTCGACGCTGACCAAGTGGCGCGGTTTTGCCGGAGCGTTTGCCTCCCCTGCCCTCAAATCCGCCCTTCGCCTCGCGGTGCGTGCCGTCCCCCGGAAACGCGGCAGAAAAAGCGCCAAGGCGGTCACCGGCGATGTCTTGGCCAAACTGCTGGCGACCTGCGCCACCGACAGCCTGCGCGATCTGCGCGACCGGGCGATCCTGATGGTTGCCTTTGCCTCCGGCGGCCGCCGGCGCAGCGAAATCGCCGGCCTGCGTGTCGAGCAGCTGACCATCGAGCCTCCGATCGAGGTGGCCGACGGCCCTCCCCTCCCCTCGCTTGCCATCCATCTCGGCCGCACCAAAACCACGACCGGCGAAGAGGACGAGATCGTCTATCTCACCGGCCGGCCGGTCGAGGCGCTGAATGCCTGGATGGTGGCGGCAAAGATCGATAGGGGCAGCGTGTTTCGAGGGATCGGGCGCTGGGGGACGGTGTCGAAGCGGGCGATCGATCCGCAGTCGGTCAATGCGATCTTGAAACAGCGGGCGGAGATGGCTGGGTTGGAGCCTGGGGAGTTTTCGGCACATGGGCTGAGGTCGGGATATCTGACAGAGGCCGCAAATCGCGGCATCCCTCTTCCTGAGGCGATGGAGCAGTCTCGTCACCGGTCGGTGCAGCAGGCATCGAGTTATTACAATAGTGCGACGAGGCGTACCGGGCGTGCAGCGCGGATGCTCTAGCGGAAAGTTTCGCGTCAAAAACGTTTGAAATGATCGCTTACGAAATTAAACGATCGGACGGCAGGCTTCAAAGATTTGCAGGCTTGATGACATCGACTGAGACGTTGCCCTCTATCACGCCGCGTTGCAAATCAGTTCGACCATGTTCAACTTCGATAACAGTGTACGATTTCTCATCTCGAAATACGCTTGCATGCCGGGTTGATACATCCCCAGCCGGGGCCGCATCGATTTCCTGAAAATCGAGCTCGGAGCCAGCAGCTACGATGCGCGCATCGCCAGCAGTACGGGCAGCGACAGTAACAACTCCTGACGACGGCGCGTTCTCCCGTGACAAGTCCGAAGGAGAGGCGAGCGGTTCCAGACGGTAGATATTCAGCAATTCCCCAGGCGATGTTCCGGTTGCGATCTTCTGCGCATCGGCGATCTGGGCGTGGCTCTCTACGGACTCACCGAAGTGGTTTTCTGTAGTGCCGTTATTTTTGCCAGACTTAGAGCCCGCTTGGTTCGCATTAGACATATCACTCTCCCACCTACAGCTTCGTTCATTAAGGTTGCTCCATCTTTGAACACAGCTCGACGTTAAGAGTTCCAGGGTGTTCGTAACTAAGGTCGTGTAAAGCAAACTGGGTCATGCCAGAACAGCGGTTGCCTTCTATCGGCGATTTCTGTTGCCGCCGTAATGTCAGCGAAACGAGCATCTTGTTCGGGCGCAAATCCGCCGACGGATAAAAAGCGAAAGGCGGCCGACGGCCGCCTTCCTTTTACTTAGAACTCTTCCCAATCAGATGCTGGCCCCGCGGCAGCAGCGCGATGCCCGCCAAAAGCCGTGGAAATTCTGTTGGCCATTGCGCGGGGTCCAGATGCAACGGGAACCAGACGGTGGACGTTTGCAGCCTCGACTACCCGGCTTCGCGCAGCCGACTGAGTAGGTAAGTGAGCGATCTCATTCAGCTGGAACCGCCCTACAAGTTCTTTCAGCTTTGCGGCCTCCGTTGCCAATGTGGCCCCGGCGGCATTGGCTTCTTCGACCATTGCAGCGTTTTGTTGCGTCACCTGATCCATCTGGTTGACTGCCGTGTTGACCTCGGCAAGTCCGATCGATTGCTCTTTGGCGGATGTAGCAATCGAGTCCATGTGCTGATTGATCGTAACGATATAGTTCTCGATGGATTTCAGAGCCTCACCAGTTTGACTGACGAGCTTGACGCCACCGTTGACGTCACCGGCCGAAGTCCGGATCAAATCCTTAATCTCTTTTGCCGCTCTTGCAGATCGTTGGGCGAGCTCCCGAACTTCTTGCGCGACCACCGCAAAGCCTCTGCCAGCGTCCCCTGCACGCGCCGCTTCAACGCCGGCGTTCAAGGCCAGCAGATTCGTCTGAAAGGCAATTTCGTCAATAACACCGATAATGCTGGAAATCTGGTTCGATGATGTTTCGATCTTGCTCATGGCTTCGACTGCGTTACCAACAACAAAACCTGATTCCCGTGCATTTTCGTTTGCTCGAATTGCAATGCTGCGGGCCTCTTCAGCACGCTTGGACGAATTTGCAACATTGGCCGTGATTTGATCAAGGGCCGCGGCCGTCTCTTCCAGCGATGCGGCCTGCTGTTCGGTGCGCCTTGCCAGATCATCGGCGCTCTGGCTGACTTCTCGTGAACCACTATCGATCGCACCTGTCGCAGTAGCGACTGAGGACAGTGTGGCGCGCAACTGTTGGACCGCGAGATTGAAATCTGCTCGTAGGCTTTCGAAGTCGTCGGCAAATCGGTTTGTAAGTTCGAAGCCCAGATCACCCGAAGCGAGATGTTTCAAACCGTCCGCGAGACCATTTGTGGCCTGCGTCATTTCTTCCGTACGCTTGCGGTCTTGTTCGGCAGCCTTTTGCCGTTCATCTTCAGTAAGGCTACGCTGCTGGACCGCGTCATGTTCGAGCTGTTTTGTGCGTAGCGCATTGTCCTTGAAGACCTGGACGGCTCGGGCCATAGCGCCAACCTCATCGCGACGTGTCTCACCCTGGATCGACGCATCAAGATTACCGCTAGCCAGGCTCGACATCGTTTCCGTGAGACGGGCAATGACGCCTGCAAGCGAGCGAGCGAATAGAAAAAAGCCGAGCAGCGATAGAAGCGAGACCAGCACCGTCGCGATGATCGTCGTCCAAAGCGCTTCAGTTGCGCCCTCTACGACGGTACTCACATCCGACGCTATCTCCAAAACACCAATCGTTTGACCCGAGAAATTTTTAAATGGCATAGCGTTGACGGCGTAGCTGGTTCCACCTACGGCAACCTCGTTGCTAACCGGCTTGCCTTCGAAAGCGGCTTGAATGTCTTCACTGGACAGAAGGGACTTATCGCTGGTCGATGCCTGGACGGCGAACTTGCCATCTGCCAAGACATGTACGGTAATTTCTCCACCGATTCTGGATGCCAGCGGCTTGAAGTACGCATTGGTAAGACCTGTGCCAACGTCAACCACGCCGACGGTCTTGCCACCGCTGATAATGGGCGCAGAAGCAAACATCGAGACAGCAGACTTCCCGGGCTCTATCCCCGCCACCAGTTTGCCGGACGTCAGCGCCTCCACAACCGTCTTGCGGCGACTGGTCATATCGTCGCCAAACTTATCCGGGGTGTGGATACGCGTCATGGCTTCGCCTTTGGCGTTCACAAATGTGATATTCTGCAGCCCACCCACATCCTTGATGCTCGGCATCGATCCAAGATAACGCGAAATCAGACTGTCGCGAGCGTTGGCTGTTACAAGTGCAGCAACGTCCGGTTCCCCTGCCAACGCTAAAGCAAGTGCTGACGCAGACTTCTGTTGGGCGGCCATGTCGGTTTCGATCAGTGCCAAATCCCCGGCGGCTTCGCGCTGCAGGGCCTCATTGCTTGAGGCCGACTGTTTGTACCAGGAACTTGCTCCGAGTGCGACGCTTGCAAATAGCACTGCCGCAAAGCCGCAGGCCGTAATCGTTATCCACAAAGGTCTTTTAATATCTGTTTTCGACATGCTGTCCCCCACCAACTAATTTAGGTGCGACAGTTATTACACAATCAAAAATTCTTTCTAAACGTTGCGCGAGCAATAAGACGTTGGCATACGGCGCCGGGAAAGGGGCGAGGATGTTGCCAAAATGAAAGTATTTGCGAGCCGGCTCCGGTGCACATTTTCAGGTACCTTGAAAAGTTGCCAGCCGGAAACTTTTCAAGGATAGGTCAAATATCTCTTTTATATCAGATGCTTGATCTCCTGATCGAAAAGCAGATATCACTCTTCGACTCGGATTGTTGTCTTGGCCTGCAGATTAACGGGTACTGTGGTAAAGTCGTAATGTCACAAGCGGATCAAGGCCGTGCGCCATGGCGAGATCGTCGTGGAAGTAACCGAGCTTGCCAGCGGCTCGTGCGCAATGTTTACCCAGCGCCAAGCCGCCTCGCTGAAACCGATCGTCGATGGAGAGTGCCATAAGGAAATCGCAATGGCGCTCGGGATCTTTTGTCCGTGCGCAACACTTACGTGGGCCATGTTTCGGTAGGAGCTAGCGAGGGGCTCATCGTGATCACCAGGTTAGTAGTTCGACTTGAAATCCACTCTGGCGAATCGCGTGCAGCCATCTAGAACACGAAATGAAAAAGAGGCGTATATCCAGCTGAACGAAACACACACAGGCCAAAAACCTCAGATTGACAACGCCCGCAACACCGCTTCCGGTTCTTTCTCCATCACCCGCAGAAGCGTACGAGCAGCGCCCGAAGGCTGTCGGGCCCCCTGCTCCCATTTTTTGTATCCTGAAGCGCTTGTGCCGAGAAGTGCAGCCATTTCATCTTGAGTCAGGTGCAGCTTCCGGCGGATCGCCTTGGCGTCGACAGTTTCCAGATCAACGGCTGTGACACGCATTCCGGCAGGGTCCCTGCCCTGCGCATGCCCCAGAGCTTCGGTCATAGCCTGAACCAAATCCTCGCCGAATTTTGTCATCTCGCTCATGGTTTGCTCCTGTACGTCGCTTTGATCGCCTTTGCGAACGCAGCAACCGCCTTGGCCTCTTCCGGCTTCAAATCCGTTTTTTCGTTCTTTCCGTAAACGAGAAGCGCATAGATGGGCGCATCGTCGCTGTACCAGTAATAAATAACGCGTGCGCCGCCTCGTTTGCCTTTACCCTTTGCCCCAAATCTCAGCTTACGGACACCACCCGCACCCGGTATCTCATCACCGGCCTGTGGATGGGTCGCCAGAAAGTCGATCAGATCCTTCCGCTCGTCGTCCGTGAACAGAGCCGCTGCCTGTTTGACGAAGAGCGATGTTTCAGCAACTGTTTGCATAGTGTTTTATAACCCATTGGGGTAGTTATGGCGATTGAAGTCGTTTCTGTCAATGGTCATTTACGCCGACCGCCTTCCAGTTTCTCCGTTCAACCGTAGCAGTGCCATCACCATCGGCCCGAGCGAAAACTCGCCCCGCCCCGCCCGGTTGGTGAGATCACGCAGATAGCCACCCGCGGAATTGATGTGCCCTGCCCTCTCCAGGATACAGGCAATCGCAACCGCTGCATTTTCAGGCCCCATGGTTTCGCACGCCTCCTGGTAGGCGGATGGACTGACCCCCAGCATCGATCTCACCACTATTGCGGCCGACATGAGATCGCGCCAACCACCCACAGCGCCGGCCGGACCATAGTCGAGGATCTGCGGGCATGCCTTCAGCACAACACCCAGAGGAAAGGCCTTCAGTGTCTCGGTGTCAGATCCGCGTTTCTTGCTCGGCTTTTGGTCCTGCTCCTTTTCTGAGCTAGGTTCAAGTTCATTGAAGGATTCGGGTTTTGAACTCTGTATGTGCTGCTCAATATGAGCATCATTGGTGCTATTAAATTCTGAATTTAACTGCGTATCCAACAGATTAAGTATTTCCTCGCGAAGAAGCTCCAGTTCATCGAGGATGCTGGCGAGGCCAGCGATGGTTGGGGAGCGTGGAATGCGGGCAACGAGGTCGATGTACATAGCCTCGATCGCCATCCAGTCGCCGTCAGCCCCCTCCTCTATCGCTGCAGTGATGAGCTTGCGGACATCCCGGCGGCAGATAGTCAGGTTCTCTTTCGCCTTGCGGAATGCCGACCGAGCAGCGACGACTTTTTGCGCGATGACGGCAAGCTCTTCGGATCGGGCAAGGATTGGCGAAAGGTCGAACCCAAACGCGTTCTCGATCTCGCCGGCGCCGTTCTTCCTCGCATAGCGTTTGCCGTTGGCACTATCCTTGCGAACAATAAGGCCCGCATCGACCAGAAGCGCAAGATGACGACGTAACGTGGCACCTGCCATGCCATGGGCTCGAAGAATTAATTGCGCGTTTGAAGGAAACACCACGAGCTGCGCGTCCTGGCGCAGCTCGTTTTCCGGATAGAAGCTCAGGAGCGCGTCGAGCACAGCTAGGCTGTTCGACTGCAGGCCGAGTTCTTCTCTAGCTTCAGAGGCATCACGGAAGACTTTCCATTTCTCGACCGTTTTCCCGGCCTTGATATCGTTTGCGGCCACTTGCCGCTTGACCAAGGCGAGCGTCATTGGCCGCCGCCCAAAGGGCGTCGTCACACTTCCTATCTGCATTTCTTTCACCTTTCAAAAGGCAAAGAAAAAGCTAAGCCAGAACGGCGTTGACTCTTGACTGGGATTCCGGGAAATGCGATTCTCTAAGCGACCAAACTGAGAGAGGCCTTCTGGAACACCGTTTCGGAGGGCTTTTTCTTTGCGCTATCGTTCCTTTTCCTGTTTGCGATTCACGCTACTGCTTCGACCTCTTGAACGAAGCGTAGATCTCGGGGAGAGCCGACATCAGGTAGTCCGCAAAATCCGGAGCTGCCTTTTTGTCGATCATTAAAGTCAGCGTACGCTTGTCTTGCTTGTAACGAGCGGCCTTGGTGCCGTCCTCAGCTTTCCAAACTTCCGCTTCAGTCTTCACTGCCTTTGTCTTTTTAGGGGTGACAGCTTCGAATACTCGAGCGAAACGCTCGTCAGAACTCAGGCTTTTCACCGCGTCGTCATTGAGTAACGTACGGGCAGTTTCGGAAGCGCCATCTTGTCCCAGACGGCCTGACAATTCGTACCAACGGTCCCGACCAGTTTTAGGGGCCGCGCCGATCAAGCGGATAATATCTGCTGGAAGCTGTTTGGCAGCCTGGATCAACCGGGAAAGATTGCTTTTATCAACCGCAAGCGCCGCCATGATGACCGGCCGCTGAAACCCACCGGCTTCAAGCTCTGCGGCGTATAGAGCGCGCTCAATAAATGAAAGATCCTGCCGGGCGCTGTTTTCTTGCCCTTGCGCCAGAACCAACTCGTCATCCGATAAGGTGCGAACTGCAGCCTTCACTTGGATGCCGGCAGCCTTCACTGCTCTCAGGCGTCGGCGCCCGTAGGCAATCTGGTATCGACCTTCAACAGACGGGTGAGGGCGCACGAGGATGGGGACCTGCTGACCGTGCTCCTTTATGTTACGAGCGAACTCTTCGAACTGCTCGGGAGACTCTTCCAACCGGTCCGCCACGAGCGGCGCGTCAATAAGATCTGGATGGAGCTCCGTAAGCGACTGAGACTTCAAAAGCTCGATGGAGCGAGAAACAGCACCTATCGCGCCACGTGGGGAATACTGCGGAGTGGCAGCATCCTGCGAGGCTATGCTGTCGGAGTTTCCGGCTGGCAACTTTGGTCCGGCGAGATCGGAAAGCAAGTGTTTTCGAGCCATTAGTAGCCCCCTCGGGTGTCGAGGTTGCCACCCCAAAAACTAGAGACTCCTCGAAAGTTTCCGGCTGACAACTTCTGTGCTTTTACGCGAGATGCAAGGGTCTTCATTTGCGCCCCCATGCACTTTGAATGAGCTGTGCGATTTCAGTATTAACGTTGTCGAGCGATTCCATCGCGCGGTCGTAGGTGGCGCGTGTAAACTGGTCACGGCTGACCTCATAAAGCGTCTGCTTGGTTATCCCTGCGTCGGAAATAGCTGTGCTTTTCAACATTGGATGATTTAGCACATGGTCACCGAACATCGTCCTCATAAACGATACCATCTGGTTCTGAGGACCATCACCGGGCTCGTAGCGAGTGACTAGGTACCGCATCCAGTCGTAATCCATGCTTCCGCCTGCATCCGCGACGACGCTCAGCAATTCCGATGTCATCAAAAGAAACTGGCACATGGACATGACGTCCAACATCTGCGGATGAACCGTGACGAGGACGGCGGTCGCTGCACACAGAGCGGAAATGGTTAGAAAGCCAAGCTGCGGAGGGCAGTCAACGACGACGACATCATAGTCGTCCGCGACTGAAGCAATCGCATCGTCCATGCGCGTGAAGAAGATGTTTTTTCGATCGTTCGACCCCAAGACCTTTGCCGTATCGTGCTCGAACTCCATCAGCTCAAGGTTGCCTGGCACCAGATCAAGGTTGGCGAAATAAGTCTTCTTGATCACGTCTTTTAATGGGCGACGTTCCGCGTCATAGCGCATCGCTCCGTAAAGCGTCTCATTGTCCTTGACGTCGAACTCCGGCTGGAAGCCGTGCAGTGCCGACATGCTGGCCTGCGGATCAAGATCAATCGCAAGAACACGATAGCCGTTCAGGGCGAGATATTGCGCCAAGTGTGCAGCTGTTGTTGTCTTTCCGCTGCCACCTTTGAAATTGACAACAGTGATGACCTGCAAATGCTCTTTACCTGAGCGTTTGGGTGAATAGCGCCGATCGTTTTTTCCAGTTAAATCAAGGTATTCTCGAAGGGCCTGTATCGTTTCGACGGTATAGGAGCGACGATTGTTATTGCCAATTTCAGGCTGAGGACCTTTGCCTTCGATCGAGAGGTGACGAAGGTATCCGTCGTTGACACCGATGAGCTTTGCAGCTTCCGTCGAGGAGAAGGAACGCAAAGTTTTGCGCGCCTCCGGCGGATACAACTTTACACGATGTTCGTGCAGCGCACCCGAGAGGTCTCGCGCGTGGGCCGCGATCAGTTTATGAATAGCCTTTTGAAGCTGAGCGGGATTTTCCACGACTTCCTCTCGTACACACGGTAATTTTCGTAAACACACTTATTTGCCGTGGATAGCACAACCGATTCCACTACAGTTTGCAAGAGGTTTAAAGTTAATCAATCGTTAACGCGTTCATTATGGAATCCCGTGGTGCCGGGATTCGTTCAATCTTATTCGCCAGTTAGCCCGGTCTAACCTGTTACGGGAAGTGGGCGGAAAACGCTAATCTGCAGAATAAGGCAGCTGTTATACACACGTCTAGCGGCACTAGCGGAGGTGGGGAACGCCGCGACTCGGTAGAATCACCGTCTGCAGATCTGCAGATAGCCACACGCCTTTTCAGATGATCTTTCTCCGGCATGTCCACTTCATGCGGAGTCACAATGCAAATTATCACCATTTCGCCAGATCGGTATGACGATCATTCCAATCTTCTGAGACAGATGCACCGCCTGCGCGCGGCGGTCTTTGGCGAACGCCTGGAATGGGATGTCTCTATCACCGACGCGGGTGAGCGTGACGAATACGACGATCTCAACCCCACCTACATTCTCGCGGTCGCAGATGGCCAAAGGGTCGTCGGCTGCGCGCGCTTGCTGCCGGCATTGGGGCCGACCATGCTGGAGCACACATTCCCGCAATTGCTGGCATCGGGTTCGCTCACTGCGTCGACCGGCATGGTCGAGAGCTCGCGCTTTTGCGTTGATACGTCATGGGCTGCGGAAAGGGGAGGGGGCCGACTCCATCTTGCAACGCTCACCATGTTTACCGGCATCATCGAGTGGTCGATGGCAAACGGCTACGACGAGATCGTGACGGCAACTGATCTGCGCTTTGAGCGCATCCTGAACCGTGCCGGTTGGCCAATGAAGCGGCTCGGGGATCCTATGGCGATCGGCAACACCGTGGCCGTAGCCGGAACTCTGCCAGCCGACCAGGACAGTTTTGCCCGCGTTTGCCCGCATGGCTACCGCTCGGTCGCCGCCGAAGATCACAGCCGTCAAATCCGGAGTGCTGCGTGACCCAGCTCCGCTCCCATCCCCGCCTGGTCCGCAAATTACAGGACGCGCTCGGTGACCAACTCTGCATCGCCCTCGATGATACCACCGTGGTCGAGATCATGCTCAATCCAGACGGCAGGCTGTTCATCGAACGGCTGGGGCAAGGCGTCGCACCGGCTGGCGTGATGAGCTCTGCTGCAGCCGAAGTTGTCATCGGCAGTGTTGCGCATGCCCTGCAGTCGGAGGCCGACAACGAGAGACCGATCATCTCTGGGGAGCTACCGATCGGCGGACACCGCTTCGAGGGGCTGTTGCCACCGGTGGTCTCCGGACCGGCATTCACGATCCGCCGTCGCGCCTCGCGTCTCATACCGCTGACAGATTATGTGAAGTCGAAGGTGATGACCGAAGCCCACGCATCGGCGATTCGAAGCGCGATCGACGCTCGGATGAATATCGTCATCTCCGGGGGCACCGGGTCCGGAAAAACGACGCTTGCCAACGCCATCATCGCCGAGATCGTGGAGGCGGCGCCGGACGATCGAATGGTCATCCTCGAAGACACCGCTGAAATCCAATGCGCGGCCGAGAACGCAGTGTCCCTACACACCAGCGATACCATCGACATGGCGCGCCTGCTCAAGAGCACGATGCGTCTGCGTCCCGACCGCATCATTGTCGGCGAGGTCCGCGACGGTGCGGCCCTGACGCTGCTCAAGGCCTGGAACACCGGCCATCCGGGCGGCGTCACCACAATCCATTCCAACACGGCCATGTCAGCCTTGCGCCGACTCGAGCAACTGACGGCGGAAGCCAGCCAGCAGCCGATGCAGGAGGTCATCGG
>Ga0247808_10000737_pt1 | contig 15772 bp, 7 predicted proteins | sample UWRJL089202R1_FD_179914 | JGI IMG/M metagenome (GOLD analysis project Ga0247808, IMG submission 179914) | Plant litter microbial communities from Arlington Agricultural Research Station in Wisconsin, United States - UWRJ-L089-202R-1 | ecosystem: Environmental > Terrestrial > Plant litter >... | reverse complement strand
CACCAACAGTTCATGTGCTTCGAATGCATCCTTTATGCGAAGCATAAGGTCTTTGCATTCCTGCTCATTCAAAGCCATTTTTTCCCGTACGGCTACAGGGGCTTTTTTATAAGATAAACTGATGAGTTTGAAATTAGAGATCATGGGCTATTGTGACACCAAAAATACAACCTAATCGTTAAATAATGGAATAAAAAGTAATAAATTCATCAATTTAAAATGGTTTCAGATTAGGGTGAGAATGGATATTTACGAAAACAAGTCGGTTTGGAAGATCATTTTGGTCGTATCGGCGCTCATTATAGCGCTGGGATCATTGTGGTATACGAACCGGTTGGTGAAAGTGTTGGCGGAAGGAGAGAAGAGGCAAATCGGCTTATATGCCAAGGGATTACAGGCTATTACGGACTCTGAGACAGGAGGTAATATGACCTTTCTTTTTCAGGAAATCATAGAGGCCAACCATACCATTCCTGTCATCCTGACAGATGATCAGGGCGAGCCGATCAGTTATAAGAATATTGATATATATCAGTCTTTTTCAGAAACAGAAAAGGACGCTTTCCTAAAAAAGCAAATCTTAGAAATGGAAGAAATTCATCCCAGAATAGAAATCAGCTATTTGGGTGTCGTTACGAATTACATTTATTATAAGAATTCATGGGTATTGTCGCAGTTGTACTATTATCCTTTCCTTCAATTGTCTGTCATAGGCATCTTTATGCTCATTGCTTACCTGGCTTTCAGTTCTTCCAGAAGAGCCGAGCAGAACAGAGTTTGGGTAGGTCTGGCTAAAGAAACGGCACATCAGTTAGGTACACCACTTTCTTCCCTAATGGCCTGGACGGAAATCATCAAAAGTGATCCCCGCTTGCAAGGCGACCCTATGGGGGCAGAGTTGACAAAAGACGTGGATCGGTTGGAAACCATTACAGCACGTTTTTCGAACATAGGCTCCAAGCCTGCTATGAAAGAAGAGCGCATCGCTACGGTGATAGAAGGATTGATCGATTACCTGCGCAAAAGAATTTCGGCTAAAGTGAAAATAGACATCCTCACGGATGACCTTTTATTGAAGGCGAAGCTCAATACTTCCTTATTTGGCTGGGCGATTGAAAACCTCGTAAAGAATGCGGTGGATGCGATGGAAGGGGAAGGAGAATTGTCACTTCATATTCATGAATTGCACAAAAAAATCATCATAGACATCAAGGACAGTGGGAAAGGAATGAGCCGTTCGGAATACAAAAGAATTTTCAAACCCGGTTATACCACCAAATCCCGGGGCTGGGGGTTAGGATTGACATTGGTGAAGCGCATTGTGGAAGAATACCATGGCGGCAAAATTTCCGTATTGCATTCCGCTCCGGGAAAGGGAACGACTTTTAGAATAGAAATGGAAAATAGTGGTCAGTGATCAATCATCAGTTGTCAGATGTTATTATGAGTTTTCCACATCTGGATTATAATAGTAATGGCAATACCTTATTCAAGGTAAATTTTAGTTATAAATCATTGTTTTACATTGATTTATAACTAAAGTCTGATCACTCACAACGGATCACTGACAACTATTCTTATTTTTTTGGTTAACAAAGAATAATACCCTAACTTTGCACTCTCAAAATCGACTCAATTCATACATTCAAACAAGCATAATTCATATACAAATGGCAAACGTAGGTAAGATTACCCAAGTTATCGGCCCGGTGGTAGATGTGAGCTTCAGCGGCTCTAAGCTTCCAAACATCCTGGACGCATTAGAAATCACCAAAGGTGATGGTTCGAAAATTCTTTTAGAGTGTCAAAAACACTTAGGTGAAGACCGAGTAAGAACAATCGCCATGGACAGTACTGATGGTTTAACTCGTGGTATGGCTGTAGTTGACAAAGGTTCTCCGATTTCTATGCCGGTAGGTGAAGAAATCAAAGGTCGTTTGTTCAACGTAGTGGGAGAAGCAATTGACGGTATCAATACCATCAAAACCGCTCGTACTATGCCGATTCACCGTTTGGCTCCTAAGTTTGATGAATTATCAACTTCTTCTGAAGTTCTTTTTACAGGTATCAAAGTAATCGATTTGCTTGAGCCTTATGTAAAAGGAGGTAAAATTGGATTGTTCGGTGGTGCCGGTGTAGGTAAAACTGTATTGATCATGGAATTGATCAACAACATCGCTAAAGCATATGCAGGTTTGTCTGTATTTGCCGGTGTGGGTGAAAGAACAAGAGAAGGAAACGACTTGCTTCGCGAAATGATCGAATCAGGCGTTATTAAATATGGTCATGAGTTTGTGGAATCAATGGAGAAAGGCAATTGGGATCTTTCTAAAGTTGACATCAACGAATTGGCTAAATCTCAGGCAACATTGGTGTTCGGTCAAATGAATGAGCCTCCTGGGGCACGTGCTCGTGTAGCGCTTTCTGGTTTGACTGTCGCTGAATATTTCCGTGACGGTGATGGTACAGGTGCAGGTAAAGACATTTTGTTCTTCATCGACAACATCTTCCGTTTCACACAAGCAGGTTCTGAAGTATCGGCTCTTCTAGGTCGTATGCCATCAGCGGTAGGTTACCAACCCACATTGGCTACTGAAATGGGTGCGATGCAGGAACGTATCACTTCTACAAAAAGAGGTTCTATCACATCGGTACAAGCGGTATACGTACCGGCAGATGACTTGACCGATCCGGCTCCGGCTACTACCTTCTCCCACTTGGATGCTACTACGGTATTGTCTCGTAAAATTGCCGAGCTCGGAATTTATCCAGCGGTAGATCCATTGGATTCTACTTCCCGTATCCTGAGCCGTGAAATTTTGGGCGAAGAGCACTACGGTACTGCGATGCGTGTGAAAGAATTATTACAACGTTACAAAGAATTGCAAGATATCATCGCGATCCTTGGTTTGGACGAATTGTCTGAAGAAGATCGTCAGGTCGTTCACAGAGCACGTCGTGTACAACGTTTCTTGTCTCAGCCGTTCCACGTAGCAGAGCAATTCACAGGTTTGAAAGGTGAGCTGGTTAATATCCGTGAAACCATCAAAGGTTTCAACGCGATCATCGACGGTGAATACGATCACTTGCCGGAAGCAGCGTTCAACTTGGTCGGTACGATCGAGCAGGCACAAGCTAAAGGAGAAAGATTGATCGCTGAAGCGAAAAAATAAGTCAATTATAGCACAAGGGTTTTGCCCTTGTGCTTTTATCATTTATAAAAGGGTAACATGTTACAGTTAGATATCTTAACACCCGATAAAAAAGTATACAGCGGCGAAGTAAAATTCGTAAATCTTCCAGGTGCTGCTGGTGCTTTTGAAGTGCATCAAAACCATGCCGCTCTGATTTCTACTCTTGGTAAAGGAGATTTGAAATTGGTAGAAGCCAACAACGCTGAAAAACATTTCGCTGTGGATGGTGGTGTAGTGGAAGTATTGAATAATAAAGTAGTGGTATTGGCGGAAGCTGTGACTGCTTAGTTTATTTTCATCTCTATTTAAAAACTCACTAAGTAATTGGTGAGTTTTTTTTATTTACTCTTGTGAAGCAATTCGGGAAGGAATATAGTCTTACAAACGACAACTGAATCAATCACGCTATTTTTACTTTATGATGAAGAATGCATTTTTACTTACTCTTTTTTTATTCGTATCCTTAAGCACTTATGCGCAGCTGCTAACAGCGAAAAAAAACGGCGGAGAGAAACAAGCGAGCTATCTGTTTGCCAGTACGGGTATTTCATTGCCTCAAGGGTATGTGACGGATGATGGTTCTACTCGTATAAAAGCATCTGCAGGACCTTTTTTGACATTGGGTTATCATTATTTTTTCCACAAGAGATGGGGAATGGGGCTGGAAGCAAGCGTTGGTTTATATGAAGGCGTAGCAGTAGAAAGGGTAGGTTATTATAGCCAAACAGTTGATTACTCCAGCAGACCTAAAGGGAATTGGGATCGCGAGCAATTACATTTGAATTTTTCGTATAGTCCTCTTATCGGAAAAAGATGGGCCTTAGATATTATTCAGGGATTTAGTCTATATACATTGAAACGACCTGCATATGATGATTTTCATATAGTCACTTATAACTCTAATCCTGCATACAGGGAATGGGAGTTGGATTATTTAATAGGAGTCAGAGGAAGAATTTTAGTAAATAACAGTGTTGCTTTACTAGCAGGTACATCTTACTCCCATAATGTTTGGAATGGCAAGAAAAATTATGGGATAGGCTTTGATGCTGGTAATTTTGAGTTAGGAATAATTTTTAATTTGAAGTAATACAAGTACAACTGAACTTTTCCATAAATAGTACCGGTTAAAAACGAATCAATAGCATCTGCCGCTGCTTTATTTAGAGTAACTTCCTCTATAAATAAAAGCAGCATTGATCCAAGCAAAAAATATCACGGTTACCGCAGAGGATAAAATCATTCTCGATGACATTTCCTTTTCTCTTCATAAAGGGGAAGCCCTCGCTATCGTTGGTCCTTCAGGCAGCGGTAAAACAACCTTAGGTAAAATCATTGCAGGACAATGGTCGCCTTCGCAGGGAGAGTTGATCATAACTGGATCATTGAAACGAATGTTCATTTCGCAACAACATGATTTCCGCTATTTATCAACTACTCGTTCTTACTATCAGCAACGTTATGACAGCAATGTAGCCGATGATTCTCCTACTGTTTCTCAATTGTTTGAAAAAATCACTGCACAGAATTTTTCGGAATGGATCAAACTCTTAAAGGTTGATCATCTGTTGAACAGCCGGTTGACGCTGCTTTCCAATGGAGAAGGAAAGAGAGTGCAGCTCGCTCAGGCATTATTGCAGCAGGCAGAAGTACTGGTATTGGACAATCCTTTCATTGGTCTTGATCCTGAATCTCGACAATTGCTTCATGAGATCATTCAACAATTTATTGCGCGTGGCATTTTGGTTGTACTCATTACCTCATACAATGAAATTCCTGAAGCCATTACTCATGTATTGGAATTGGAATCCGGCAAAGTAAAACAGTTTGTTGAGAAAGTAAATTTTAAAGCATCGATCATACAACAAGACCAATCCGTAGTTAATGCTGATGTACTGGATCTGCTGGGCTTTCCGGAGGAAGAAGAATTTGAAGCGGCTGTTCGCATGAAAGATGTAACAGTAAACTATGGAGATAAAGTTGTTCTGGATCACATCAATTGGGTAGTGAAAAAAGGAGAACAATGGGCACTTGTCGGTCACAATGGTGCCGGTAAATCTACGCTGCTGAGTTTAATCAATGGAGATAATCCCCAAGCATACAGCAACGAAATTTACTTGTTTGACCAGCGCAGAGGTTCAGGCGAAAGCATTTGGGACATCAAGCGGAGAGTAGGATACATTTCACCTGAGCTGCATATTTACTTTCAACGTGACGTGAGTCATACCGAATCAGTCGCGATCTCTTCCGGTGAAGCTTCTCCTCTCAAGTTTTCACAAGCAAGAATCAATTGCGAAGATGTCGTGACTTCAGGTTATAATGACCTGGTCGGCTCTTCGCAGAAAGTAACGCCTATACAATATAAGCAAGCGCTGCGATGGATGGATGTATTGCACATCAAATCACTCATCGGACAAAACATGTACGACGCCTCTCTCGGAGAACAGCGATTGGTATTGTTAGCCAGAGCGTTGGTGAAAAATCCTGCCTTATTGATTTTGGATGAGCCGTGTCAGGGTTTGGATGCGGAACAAACGAAACGATTTACGAAAGTGGTAGATGCAGTGTGCAGGCACTTTAATAAAACATTGATTTATATTTCACATTATAAACAGGATATTCCTGCCTGCGTGACAAAGGTGTTGACGTTGGAGAAAGGGAAGGTTATTTAATAGTATAATACCGTTAGATGTAATTTGAGAGAGCAGATTTTCATACTATCCTTTTACTTTTCTTTTGCTCTGCCAAAAGAAAAGTAACAAAAGAAAAGGCAGCCACCAAAATTGAGAAACAGAAACAGAGCGGAGAAACAGTGCACACACACTCGTATATTCTAAGTCGTTGTACTGCGTTAGGGATTGAGCCATTGTTTGAGTTCTTTTTCTTTGGATTCGAGAGATAATCTGAATGCGAAAGTTTGATTCCAAAGAAAAAAACGAGTGGCGAAAGCCCGGCCCGAAGGGAAACGCCCAATAGCATTTTAATATCCTCTGCGATCTTTCACCACTCACTCTTCAAGACAAAATCTACCCACATCATTACTATACCTTAAAAAAGGTAGTGCAATTGAAAGCATTTATCCTTAAACTGCTTATCTTAATTATACCTCTTTTAATAATTATCTATGCTGACTAAAGAAATGGAAAAACTGATCAATGATCAGTTCAACAAAGAATTATACTCGGTGAACTTATACTTGTCCATGAGTTCATATTTTAAGTCCCGCGACCTGGATGGTTTTGCGCATTTTTTTCGCATACAGGCGAAAGAGGAAAACATGCATGCCATGAAGCAGTTCGATTACATTCATCAGGTAGACGGTGTCATTGCCATGCAGACGGTTGCAGCTCCTCCAACAACTTTTGAATCCATCAAACAGGTTTTTGAATTGTCTTTGTCCCACGAACGCCTGGTTACTAAGAGCATTTACAATATTGTAGAGCAGGCGCTAAACGATAAGGATTTTGCTACACATGCTTTTTTTCAATGGTTCATCACAGAACAAGTAGAAGAAGAAGCTACCGTGAAAACCTTAATTAAGAAAATTGAAATGATCGGTGACAATAGCAGTTCTCTCTATTTATTGAACGATGAACTGTTAAAACGGCCATCCATTGTACCAGATGTAGAGGCCAAATAAATTTTTTTGCCCTTTATTCGTTTGAAAGGGCCTTTTATTAATTGTTTTTATTTGGATTTATTCTAAATAAGCTATAAGTTTGTAGCTGCAAAATAAGAACAATGGAACCAATTCAAGCTGTAAACAATGTAATGGAAGACTGCGGATTCTGTCCGCTGGTCAGTTTATTTGATAAAGAAGGATGTGACATGGCTCGCAAAAAGTGTTGCAAGAAATATAAAACCAAAGGCAGACATTGCAAGAAATGCCCCAAGATATAATCTGATGTTATTCAGTAGTAAGACCTCGTTCACTAAAACGAGGTCTTTTTTTTTGAAATGAACTTTGATACAGAAGGGATGATGCTTAACAACTTAAAGTTGTTTTTATAAAAAGAGATGCTCAATCTTTTTTAGCAGAGATGAAGCTGTTAAACTATCATCCTTCATAATCATCCAACACGCGTCAAGAGAAGAGCACTATTGTTCTGAGAATAAATTTACCCATCCAAATGTTGTGATTTTAAATGTGGAGTACTACATACTCAATACTTTACGATTAATAAAAGTTGTATACACTGAAAAAGTATTATCTTTGAACTCGGATAAAACTGGAATGACAAAAAAAAGGTCTTTTTGGTTTGTCTTCCTCACTACTCCTACACCTTGAATTCTTTAATTTCCCTGTATTTATAGTTTATGAAAAGAAGCTTACGATTGTTAAGATCAAGCAGTGCACTTCTGTGCCTATTCCTCATTACATTATTTAGTACTCAAACCAATGCTAAGACCGCTACTACGTTTAGCGCCAGCAACTGGGGTGTGAGTTACAATTATTGCGGAGGATACATTGAAACCAACATTCTTTATTTTGATAAAGATGGCACCAACGACATGATGAGATGGGTGAACTTGTATTATAAAAATAGTGCAGGAACCAGAGTTCATATTTTTCAATGGAACGAAGCGCCTATCTCCGGACAGAACGGTAGTGACAATACCGATGGTGAAGACTTTTATTACAAGTACATCAACAATGCGAACATGACCTGGACCTATAGTTATGTGGGTGGTAATTCGGACTTGGTGGAGATGAGGATCAGATGGTACAACTTACCAGCTGAACTTTATGGTACCAACGTAGAAATGTCTATTGATGGAAGCTGGCTTGGTGGCGGTTCGGATGACGATGTTTCTTTCACTGAATGGAAGAACAATGTGTTCGCTACTCAGGTAGGTACACCCACCAATCTAACAGCTACAACAGATACGCATTGTGATAAAGTAGTATTGACATGGACTGATCCTACGATCTCGTGTATCGGAGGAGACTGGAAAACTCAGGTATATAGAGGTACCACTTACCTGGGAGAAACAACCAGCGGTACATTCAGCGATTTTGGGGGTGTAAAAGGTACGACTTATAATTATAGAGTGAGAACGGTATTATATACCAATGCAAATACAAACAATGCCAGTACATATACTCCTAATACAACGGGTCGTCGAAAGGGCCCTTATGTATCGCCTTCAGGCTTATCCGCTACATCCAATCGATGCGATGGTATAATAAGACTTGAATGGCAATGGAACCTGGCCAATCCGGAAGGCTTTGCTTTCCATCGAAGTACCAATCCCTCTTTTCCTGCGGGATATTACACACAATCGAGCATCAACGGCGACAGACGATTTTTTGAAGATGAAGTACCGGCGAAGAACACGACTTATTATTACCGCATCGTTTCACAAAATAATTGTGGTGATTACAGTGTCGTTTCTTCCACTGCAACCGGCTTCGCGCCGGATGTTCCTGCTGCCCCTTCCAACTTAGGTATCGTTTCGAATCCTAACAACATCCGCATTACCTGGAACGATAATTCAAATAACGAAACAGGCTTCATCGTCAAAAGATCATTGCTTGGCGGTGGTGGTGTTACGACCACAAACCTTGGCGCCGGAATAACTTTCTTTGAAGATGTTTCCGTGATCAATTGTCAGACTTATATCTATGAAGTGTTGGCGAAAAATGCCTGTGCCCCGGATGGTATTTCTGCCAATCAAACGGTAACAGCAAAATTGATTCCTGTATTGTCCAACACTTTTGTACAAGGCGCATTGAAAGTATCGAAAGGATATTTTCCTTCTTCTGTACGTTTGAGCTGGACAAACAATAATCAAAATCAACTCAATACTTTTAAAATCTACAGAAGAAACTTAGGAGACATCAATCCTGCGGTATTGATCGCTACCATCAATAGCAACTCTGCTCTTTATACAGACAACACCGCAGATGCCGGTGTGATGTATGAATATTTCATCGAAGCGGAAGGTGTCTGCGAAAATACAATCCTTGTATCAAACAGAATCAGTGACATCGGTTTCAGAAGTCCTGCCGGTGTAGTGAACGGACATATTTCTTATACAGGAGGAATTGCGGTAGAAGGTGTACGTGTCATCGCCGAAAAATCTTCGGGTGCAAGCGGTACCAGTATAGCTTTAGACAATGGCGACAAAATCGAAGCGGAGCACAGCACGAAATTAATGCCTGTGAATACGATGACTGCTTCGGCTTGGGTGAAACCATCCTCATTGGCTGCCAACATGACTATATTAAGTAAGTCATCAGGTGCCAACGGTTACGGAATCGATTACATCGCATCCAGCAACAAAACAAGATTCTGGATCAACGGAGCAAGCGGTACAAGTGTCGCTGAATTTGTGGGTGCATTGTCTACTGTGAATTATACCAACATCACCGGTTCATTTGACGGAGCAAATGTTCAATTGTTTATCAATGGCGAATTAAAACACAGTGTTCCTGTCATTGGAATAGTAAATGGCAACACCGATAAATTTTACATCGGTTCAACTAACGGCACATCCAGTTACTTCAACGGTAACATCGATGAAGTTTCAGTTTGGAACGTAGCAAGAACAAGTACTCAAATTCAAAGAGATTATTCTCGCATCCTGACTGGTAATGAAACCGGTTTGATGGCGTATTGGAGAATGGACGAAGCTGTAGGTGGTTATTTATTTGATGCCTCTTATGCTGCCAGTGTTTACAATGAAAACCACATCACCATCACGGGTGGACAATGGAGCAATGTTATTCCCTCTTCTGCACAGTTAGGTTTAGCGGGTATTACGAACGCATCCGGAGATTATACCATCAGTAATGTGCGCTATGCCAACTCTGGTGAGCCGTTTACAATTACTCCTGTTTTCTTAACGCATACGTTCAATCCTTCGAACAGACTTTTATATATAGGAGACGGTTCTGCGGTATTGAACAATCAGGATTTTACAGACAACTCGTCTTTCCGTGTGACAGGTTCTGTGAAATTTCTAAATACCTCATGTTTTGTAAAAGATGCCTTACTTAAAATAGACGGCAACATTGTAGTCTCCAACGGCGAGCCGGTTAAAACATTGGCTGACGGAACATTTGATATTCAAGTGCCGATTGGTAATCATAGAATATCCGTTGAAATGGCCGGCCACACTTTTCAACAAGGTGTATTCCCATTGGGTGGAGGAACGTTCAATTTCCAGTCACCGCAAACAGGTATCGAATTTTTCGATTCTACTTTGATCACTGTAAAGGGTAGAGTAGTTGGTGGTTTGAGAGAAGGTGACAAACCTGTCGGTATGAACAGATCGGTGAACAACATCGGTAGAGCGAGACTACATTTCAAATCTCAATTGGGTGGCGGTTGTTCAAGTGTTAGTGTAGTCACTGATGCTGTAACAGGTGAATATACCGTGAAATTGTTGCCATTGAAATACGAAGTGGATACAGTGAAAGTACCAAGCAACTTAACGATCACTTTCCCTAACCGTGATTTGCTGGATCTTTCACAAAATCCTGCTTTGCAGAAAATATACGATACGGTTTATTATCAGGGCACAAATGTGTATTCACACAGAGACTCTGCGATCTATCACGTCAAACAAAATTACATCTACAGGGTCGTTCCTGAAATGACAGTGACCAATCCAACGGTAACTGCTCCATTTACAGGGGATGCGACTTATAAATATGTACATCCTGTAACCAGCGCAGAAACACTGATTCCGTTGGCCGGTGATCCATTTGGATATCCTGTATTTACATCGGAGAAAGAATACCAAACAAGAATTTCTGTGTTTGAGAAATTCACAAACTATGATAACAATGCCATTGATAAAGTTCCGGTGAAGGATGGGAAAATCACCATCAACAACAACATTGCCGGAACCAATGCAGAAGTGATTCAATTGACGAAAGGTGATACCTTGTATAAATTCAAAGCAGGCCAACCGAATACGTTAACCATTCCTTCAGGTTCTGGTCCGGATTACAGCTTCACAAAAACATTAAATGTTCAAGTAGAAGTAGGTATCAATTCTATTTCATGGCAGCCGCTTGCAACCGGAGATAAATACTTCCGAGGTTACATCATCGGTGGTAAATCAAAAGGCAATGCCTTCACGTCTAAAGGTCCTGCAATTGTTGAGAACATTCTAAGAGATCCTCCAGGTTCTAACAGTTTTGCTGCTGTAGAAAACAATACCACAACGACTACTTTCAGTTCATGGGAAGTAAACGAAGGCGCTTCTGTAGCCTTTGAAAAAAATGTCATGATCGGAACGAAGTTCTCTGTCGGTTTAGGTTTAGTGACTCCTACAGAAGTGAAGAACAACCTTTCATTCGGAACAACAGTTGAAACAAGCGTAACGGAAAGTGGAGAATTTAAAGAGACAACCACTTACAGTACCGGTTTTCAAACCAGTGGTGATCCAACAGGTGTAGGTGCAAATGCCGATTTGTTCATCGGAAAAGCGCAGAGTATTATTTTCGGAGCAACGGATAATATCCGCATTCTTCCGGAAGCTTCTTGCTCCTTGCAAGGTATAGAATGTATCGGTGATCCTTTCAACGGCTTCCGCATCGGTAAGAACAGCGGTATCTTCGTGATTCCAGGTGGACCTGAAACCATGTTCATGTACGATCAGGAACACATCAAAAACCGATTGATTACTGATCTGGTAAGATTGAGAAACAAATTCTTTGTTACTGATCCTGCAAAATATGTCAGTAAAATACCAAGCAGTCACGCGAACTATGGATTAAACAATGACGATCCGAAGTGGGGTACAGCAGTATCTTCAGCTGATCCGGCAGTAACTTCTGAACCTGCAGATTACAATGGTTCAAGTTATACGTTTACACCAGGCGCAGGAAATGCTGGAAGTTTGGATTCGATTCGTTTCTACAACCAGCAAATCCGTTTGTGGCAGGAGGCATTGGCTCGTAATGAAAGAGAAAAATTACAAGCTCAACATGTCATCAACAGAGCATTCAGTTCTGGTGGCAATATTACATATAGCGAAACAGTAGAAACCGAAGAAACAACTTCTGTACAATGGGAAATCGGTTTGGAAGAAGACATCAAATTGGTATTGGGCGCTGATGTAGGCGGTACCGGGTTTGAAGTGGAAAACCACTTGAAGTTTAATGTAAAAGGAGGTAAAACTACCGGTTCTACAACTACACAGTCTACCACCTATTCTTATTCCTTAGGTGATCCAAACAGTGGAGACAGTTATTTAGTGGACATTAAAAAATCAGGCAGTGGTACAGGCCCAATATTCAGTACGATTGCAGCCAGAACATCTTGTCCGTTTGAAGATCAGGTGTTGACTGAATTTTATATGCCGGGTACTCAATTGAGTGCTGCTTCTACACAAAGAGAGAAGCCTGTATTGAGCATCAATCCAAGCATCAAGGAAGCCATTCCTGCTGATCAGGCGGCAACCTTCCGTTTGACTTTAGGTAATGACAGTGAGGACGACATGACCTACTACTTGAAAGTATTGGAAGAGTCTAACCCTGACGGTGCCATTATAGAAGTCGATGGTGCTACACCGAACAGAGGATTCCAGGTATTGGCAGGTTCTGCAGTCAATAAAGTGTTGACAGTGAAAAAAGGAACAGTAGCCAATGAATACAGCAACATCAAAGTCGTGTTCCAATCGGGTTGCGATGCGATTGCAGATACCGTGACATTTACGGTGAAGTTCATTCCTTCTTGTAGTCCGATTGCTTTCATACAACCGGAAGAGAAATGGGTGTTGAACAATTCATTCCACGATACATTACCAGTAGTGATCGGAGGATACGATATCAATTATGAATCATTGAAAAGCATAAAGTTCCAATACAAAGCTTCCGCTGATCCATCATGGATCAATTTGGAAACTTTCTATAAGGATACAACGGGCATGAACAGCCCGAATGCGAAAACAATTCCGAAGACAACGATCTATACTTTATCACCATGGGATCTTTCTGAATTGGTCGATGCAGACTATGACATCCGCGCGGTAGCAAGTTGTGCTTTAGCAGATGTGTATTCTAAAACATTCACCGGTCACGTAGACAGATTGAATCCTCGTCCATTCGGAGAACCCGAGCCGATTGATAAAGTATTGGATGCAAACGATCAAATTTCTATCCAATTCAATGAACCCATCGCAGAAGGAAAATTAAGCTTGGCTAATTTTGACATCCGCGGTGTATTAAACGGTACGGATCTTCAACACGGCGCAAGCAGTTATTTTGATGGCGATGCCAATCATTCGATGACGGTTGCCGATGGATTGAATTTGTCAAGATCATCTTTCACAGTAGAGTTCTGGGCTAAACGTGGCCGCACTGGACAAGAAGAAGTCGTGTTCTCTCAAGGTAAAACAAAAGAAGAAGCACTATACATCGGATTCAATGCAGCGAATCAATTGAAGTTGACGGTTGCCGATGAATCAGTAGTCAGTACTTTCTCAACGACAGATACGGACTGGCATCACTACGCGGCTACTTACGATGCAAACAGCACGAATGTAATGTTGATCAAGGACGTCAGCGGAACTTCTAAAACAGTACAAAATTCATTCCCTGCCGTTTACCAGGGCAATGGTGAAATCAAAGTAGGTAGAAGCAGCTTTACGCCTGCGCTTCCTTTCAAAGGAAATGTACACGAGTTAAGAGTGTGGAGACAAGCGAGAACAGAATCACAATTGGCGGTGTCTGTCAACAAAATGCTCTCAGGCAGAGAAGTTGGTTTAGTGGCCAACTGGAGAATGGATGAAGCGCACGGTGCCTATGCCAAAGACAATGCAAGAAGCAGACATGCTTATACTACTGCATCATGGAGCGTGGAGCCGGGTGGTAAATCTTTCCATTTCGATGGTACAGACGATAACCTGGAAATAAGTGCCGGTACATTGGCTTTCTCTCCTGAAATGGATTTTACCGTTGAATTCTGGTTCAAGAGCAACAATGGAAGTAATGTGACTTTATTCTCTAACGGAAAAGGTAACGGACAAGACAGCAATCCAAACGGCTGGTCTATCGGAACAGATGCTAACAGTAAAATTATTATTAACAACAATTCGAAAAGCTTCACAGCAACGGACAGCAATTTCTTCGACAACCAATGGCATCATTTCGCTTTAACGGTTAGCAGACTGGGACAGACTTCTGCCTTTATAGATGGCAACAGACAATCCAACAGACCAAGTGCAGACATTGGCTGGGCAGGTTTTGGCGGTGCCAAGCTATGGGTGGGTGCAAGAGGTTGGTACCAGGGATCTACGGTTCAGAAAGACAAATACTTCAACGGTAAAATGGATGAAGTAAGAGTATGGAGCAGCGCAAGACAACAAGATCAATTGCAACGCGATATGAACAGCAGATTGTACGGAGATGAATTCGGTTTGCAGGCTTACTATCCATTCGAAACTTATAAAGAGATCATGGGCATCAACATGCTCATCGATACCTTGGAAGATCAATCACCAAACAATAACGTGGCGGTGAACTTGAACGGTGCCGGTTTCGATGCAGAGACACCAACCATCAAGTTGAAACGTCCGGTGCGTAAAGTGAATTTCAAAACCACTGTCAATACAGATAAAATCATCTTCACGATTCAGGATCCTTCAGGAACAGTAGAAAATTGTATTTTGGATATCACGGTAAGAGATGTACAAGATCTTAGCGGAAACAAAATGCAATCACCGGCTACCTGGAGTGCTTATATCAATAAGAACCAGGTGAGATGGCAGGATGAAGAGAAAATCTTCACCAAAGAAATAGGTGCAGCTTATACCTTCTCTACAAGAATTGTAAACACAGGTGGAAATCAATACGACTTCACCATTGGCAACATGCCTTCCTGGTTAACGGCTGATATTACTACCGGTCAAATTCCTCCGCAAAGTTCTATGTTGATTACCTTCAAAGTAGATCCAGGGGTGAACATCGGACAGTACAACCAGGACTTATACCTGACTACGAGTTTCGGATTTGACGAAGTGTTTGCCTTGAACATGAAGGTCTTCAAAACACCTCCGACATGGATCGTGGATAAGAACAAATTCCAGCATTCGATGAACATTTACGGACAGCTTAAAATCGGAACCATTTTCTCTACAGATGAAAACGATATCCTGGCTGCTTTTGTAAACGGTGAATGCCGTGGTGTTGCACATGTAGCTTACACAGGGAAACTGTTAGATTTGTATGAAACATACATTACTGTTTACAGCAATGAGTTCTTGGGAGAAAATGTAACCTTCCAAATCTGGAAAGCCAATGAAGGAAAAATCTATTCTAAAGTGACGCCTAATATCGCATTTGAAAAAGATAAATTGGTCGGTACTCCTTCGGTTCCTCAAATCTTTAGTGCAGATAATTATGTCATTCAGGACATTCCTTTGAATGCCGGATGGAACTGGGTATCCTTTAACTTAGTGACTCCGGACCTTGCTTCTGTGACTACTACCATGGCTTCTATCGAAGCAAAAGTGGGTGACCTGATCAAAGGCAATGAGTTTTACGATCAGTTCAGCACACCTGCTCAATGGAAAGGTTCATTGACAAACAGTGGTGGAATCAAGAACGAAGAGATGTACAA
>Ga0247808_10000735_pt1 | contig 15814 bp, 9 predicted proteins | sample UWRJL089202R1_FD_179914 | JGI IMG/M metagenome (GOLD analysis project Ga0247808, IMG submission 179914) | Plant litter microbial communities from Arlington Agricultural Research Station in Wisconsin, United States - UWRJ-L089-202R-1 | ecosystem: Environmental > Terrestrial > Plant litter >... | reverse complement strand
CGAGGGAGTCGAACACAGGCGCGAGGTGCGGGCCAACAAGAAGAGCGGATGCCCCGGCGAGTCGGGACGGAAGGTCGTACTGGCTGACTGCCTCGACCGTGATCGGGAGGCTGCGGGATGCGGCGATGGCACGCATTCGGCTGGCGAGGAAGGTTGAGGACGCGCCCGCACCACAAACAATCAGAATTGTGTCCATGGGTCGCCTCCTTGCGTTCCCTGCGGTACAGCGAATCAGTTGTGCTTTGGTCCCATTTTTGCGCCCTTAGGGGTCATAGTGCCAGCAGTTGTGCTTCCGCAGGTGCGGAAAGTGAGCGGATCAGTCTCCGGCTGACAGCTGAACATGGTTAAGTTGCTTATAGATGAGCGATAAGTATGAGCGCCTGCTGGACTACCTGTCGCAGACCGACGGTCGAGTCACGGCGTCCCAACTCGCTGAACACCTCGGTGTAACCACGCGCAGCGTGCGCAGTTACGTCACCGCGGCCAAGGCTGCGGCCCATCCTCTCCCCATTATTTCGTCGTCGACAACCGGATACCGGCTGAACCGCGAAGCGTATGCCGCGTTCTCGTCCGGCGCCCGCCGTCGCGATGCCGACCATGACACCCCCCAGGACCGGGTGCACCATCTGGTGCGTCGCCTCACCGAGGCGCCCGAGGGGCTTGACATTCATACCCTCGCCGACAGTCTGTACGTGAGCGAATCGACCATTGAGTCGGACCTGCGCAAAGTCAAGGCCCTCGGTGAAGAAGCGGCGCTCACACTCACGCGGCGCGGAAGTGTTGTTGCACTCACCGGGTCGGAGGCAAACCATCGTCGCTTGCTGAGCAAACTTTTCCGCAGCGAGAACTCGCAGGGCTTCCTCGAGCTCGAGAACGTGCAGCGCGAGTTCGACTCCGCCAACCTGGGCACCTTCAAAACCGACCTGATCGCAATGCTCGATTCGCAGGGGTACTTCGTCAACGAGTACGGCGTGAGCAGCGTTCTGCTTCACGTCGCTATCGCTGTTGACCGAGTCAGTCGCAATCAGCATCTTGAGGCGCGGACGGATGACGCGGACTCGAGCCCATCATCCGCCCTGTCGCACACGCCCGTCGCCGCAGCGCTGGCGACACTCATCCGCACCCACTTCGACGTGAGCCTCGGAGAGGTGGACATCGAATATCTGTCGAAGCTGATGACCACCCGCGTGATCACCCCGGGACAAAACCAGCCGGTGCAGGATGTCGTCGACAACTACGTGGGCGCGGACGACCTCGAGGTGGTGCGTGGGATCATCGCCCAGGTCCGCGAGGAGTATCTCGTTGACCTCAACGACGAAGCGTTTATGGTGCGCCTCGCCCTCCACGTCGGCAACCTGGTTGCCCGGGCGCAGCAGAATTCGTATTCGCGTAACCCGCTCGTCCGATCGATCAAAACGTCGTATCCGATGGTGTACGACATGGCGGTTTTTATTGCGAGCCAGATCCAGCGGGTGAAGTCCATCTCGATCAACGACGACGAGATTTCTTACATCGCCCTCCACCTCGGCTCCCACCTCGAACGTCAGTCACGCCGTGAAGAACGCATCACGGTCGCGATTGTCTGCCCGAACTATTACGACATGCACGTCATCCTCCGCGAACGAATCGAGCGCCTTCTCGGCGACGAGCTCTCGGTGGAGATCGTGGTGACCCGCACCGACGTCGACTGGAGCGACTTCTCCACCGACCTTGTGCTGACAACGATCGCGGCCAAGGGTGTGGGCGAGAACGTCGTGGTGATCCAGCCGTTCCTGACCGAGAACGACGTGGAAACAATCCGACGTGCAATCTCTCGGCTGCGCCGCCACCGCCGTCGCTTGCGCATTAAAGACGACCTGCTGCTGTACCTCGACGAAGATCTCTTCCTGCGCAACGTCTGCGCCGACTCCGAAGAGCAGATGATCCGCACACTCGGCAACCTCATGGTCGACCGCGGCATCATCACGGACACCTATGTGACGGGCGCCATCGAGCGGGAGCGGATGTCGTCAACCGCCTTCACCGACACCATCGCGGTCCCCCACGCCATGGTGATGAGCGCCACCCGCACCTCGATCGCAATCGTTGTCAACGAAACTCCCATGGCCTGGGGCGAGAACCGTGTGAACGTCATTGCGCTTATCGCCTTCAGCGCGAGCGGACGCCAGTCCTTCCAGACCGTGTTCGACCAGTTTGTTGAGGTGTTCGCCGACCGAGTGGAGGTCGCTGAACTCATCAAACGTTCCGTCGACTTCTCCGCATTCATTGAAGAGCTCGTTCACCTCATCGACAAATAGTGCGCGGACACCGGATGACGCGGCTCGGGTGATCGCAGGGCCCGCGTCACCCGCTTGACGGCGCCGGCCCTGATGACTGCCGAACGATGAGCAGGGGCGGCGCGACATCCACGGGGAGCGCTTCGGTGTTCTCGATGAGTGCAAGAAGGTGGTGCACGGCGGCTCGTCCTTGCCCATCGAAGTCGTTCCGAACGGTGGTGAGCGGCGGGTCGAGATAGGCCGCCTCGGGAATATCGTCGACACCAACAACACTGACGTCGCCGGGGATACGGAGCCCGGCTTCTTTGAGCGCCAGCATGGCGCCTAGCGCCATCTGATCGTTTGCCGCCACAAATGCGGTCGCGTCAGGGATCGTGTCGAGATCGGCAACGGCGCGGTATCCCGAGTGGGCAGACCAGTCGCCGTGGAGCACTGCGACGGACTGCACGCCTGACGCCTCGATGGCGTTCTCGTACGCCCGGAGGCGGTTGCGTGAGGCGGACCATTCCATGGGGCCGGCGAGATGCACAAAACGGCGGTGGCCTAAGTCGGTGAGGTGGCGGATCAGCGCAGGCACACCGAGCCGCGACAGCGCAGCGCGGGGATCGTCGGTGAGTCCGTCGGATTCCGCCGCGACGTAGGCCGGGATCCGGAATGCGGTCGCCTCAAACTCCTTGGTCATCTCGTCCGTGACACCGAGCGCCAGAACACCGGCCAGATTGTGTTGGGTGATCAGAGCGAGCGATTCCGCGATAGCGTTCGGGTTGCGGGTGTCGAGCGAGACGATGTCTAGAACGTACCCGGCTTCGCGCGCGGCCGCACTCGCTCCCTCGACGATACGAGCCGGACCGACATGGGCTATCTCGTGGGTGAGGGCGCCGATGCGATGGGATTGCCCCGACTTGAGACTGCGCGCGGTGAGATTGGGGCGATACCCGAGCTCGTCGAGGGCCTGTTCGACCTTCTCCCGCGTGTGCGGTCGAATGCCTTCGAAACCTCGAAGGTATCTGCTCACAGTCTGGTGCGATACCCCCGCGACTTTCGCGACGTCGTAGATTGTGGCGGCTCGAGCGCGGTTTGACCCGCGTGTGGTGTCGAGCGAGTCGGCGCCCGTGGTCGTACTCATTCTGATCTTCTCCAGTCCGACGCCAGCGACCGGGCCCGGAAACCCGGATGCAAAAAACCCGCGTACAGAAAACTGCTTGACAAGTTGATGTTATCGGCAACATTATGGCTTCCAGCGAATGTTGTCGACAACATTCGTGATTCGATACACACCCTGACGCCCTACAACGGAGTACGCCTCAGATGTTTTCGCTGCCGATCGACACCGCACCTGGCCCATCGCCTTCTGCGACGTCCTGCGCAGCTCTCCGCTCGGGCACAGAACACTCGCGAGCAGCGCGGTCGATGTCGACCTCGCACTCCGCTCGTGAGACCACGGGATCCTGCAATCCCCCACGCTCACAGGAAGAGTCACAATGAATATAAAGACCCGGAGATCAGCACTGGCACTGCTTGGCGGTGCCGCATCCATCGCATTGATCCTGAGCGGCTGCTCCCCGAGTTCAGGAGGCGGCAGCTCCGAGGGCGCCGTCAGCCAGGACGACATCGACGCCGCACTGACCACCCCGACCGAACTCACCTTCTGGACCTGGGTGCCCGACATCGAGAACGAAGTCGCCCTTTTCGAGGACAAGTACCCGGCTATTGACGTCACCGTCGAGAACGTGGGCCAGGGCCTACCGCACTATCAGAAGCTCCGTAGCGCGATTGAAGCGGGCGAGGGCGCCCCGGACGTCGCACAACTCGAGTACCAGTACATCCCGTCATTTGTCCTCAACGAGTCTCTGCTCGACCTTGCCAACTACGGCGGCGACGACCTATCGGACGACTACGTCGGGTGGGCGTGGGACCAGGTATCTCCCGGCGACGAGGTGTGGGGAATCCCCCAGGACGTCGGCCCCATGGGAAACCTGTACCGCGAGGACCTCCTGACCCAGGCTGGCATCACCGAACCTCCCGCGACGTGGGAGGAATATGCCACCGCAGCACAGACTGTGAAGGATTCCACAGGCTCGTACATCTCGAACCTGGGTGCGACACAGGCGGGACAGATGATCGGATTCTTCTGGCAGGCCGGGGCGAAGCCGTTTGGATACGACGGTAAGGAGACGGTGACCATCGACGTCAACAGTGACGAAGCCAAGGAAGTCGCCGCGTACTGGACCGACCTCATCCAGAAGGACCTCGTCTCAACCGACGTTGACTTCCAGGATCAGTGGTACCAGGGGCTCGCAAGCGGAAAATACGCGGGCTGGCTCACTGCGGCCTGGGGTCCCGTATTCCTCCAGGGCACCGCGGAGTCCACGTCCGGCCTTTGGCGGGCGGCGCCGTTGCCGCAGTGGGAAGCCGGAGACAACGTCTCGGGCAACTGGGGTGGATCGTCCGACGCCGTACTGGCGTCCAGCGAGAACCCTATTGCCGCGTACGAACTCGCAAAATTCATCAACAACGACACGGAATCGGCTATGAAACTGGCGACAGAACAGTTCCTGTTCCCGCCGCAGGTTTCCGTGCTCGAGGACCCGGCCTTCGCCGACCAGGAATCCGCGTTCTACGGCGGACAAAAGGTGAACCAGCTGTTCGCGGACATTTCGGAGACGGTCGACACTGACTTCCAGTGGTTGCCGTTTATGGACTACGTGTATTCCACCTACGAGGAAACCATGGGAACGGTGATCGCCGACAAGGGTGACCTCTCTGCGGCACTCGACGACTGGCAAGAGCAGCTCGTGACCTACGCAGAAGATCAAGGATTCACCGTCGAGTGATACCCACGGGGTGCCCGCCGCCGTACGGCGGTGGGCACCCGCCCTCGGGTCGGCCGATCGCGCCGGGCCGCCATTCGAACAGAAAGGAGTCGCAATGACGCACTCCACGGCGCTCAGCGATGAACGCACGGTCAAACCGTCGCGCGAGCGACACGTTAATACGGCGATCCGCAAGCAACGTCTCGCCGCGTACATATTTCTCTTGCCGTTTTTTGTTGTGTTCATCGCGATGCTCGTTGTGCCCCTCGCTTATGCGGGTTACCTCAGCCTGTTCGAGAGCAAACTCATCGGCGGTGAGGCCTTCGCTGGTCTCGCAAACTACGGACGGGCGCTCACTGACCCGGCGTTCCTCGGAGGTCTCGGGCGAGTTGCGCTCTTTTTCATCGTCCAGGTACCGATCATGCTCGGCCTGGCCCTCTTCTTCGCACTAGCCCTGGACACCGCACGAGCGCACGGATCAAAAGCGATTCGGATGCTTATCTACATGCCGTATGCCGTTCCCGCAGTGGTCGCCACCCTGATGTGGGGATACCTGTATGGACCAGACTTCGGCCCGATCGCCCAGATCGCTCGCGCGATTGGATTTGGTACTCCCGACTTTTTGTCACCGGGAAGCATCCTCGGGTCGATGATGAACATCGTCACGTGGGAGTTCGTTGGCTACAACATGATCATCATGTACGCGGCGCTGCGGTCGATTCCCTCCGAGTTGTACGAGGCGGCCGAGATTGACGGCGCCGGGCAGTTCCGGTTGGCCTGGAGTGTAAAGATCCCCGCGATCCGTCCTGCGATTTTGCTGACCGTGATCTTCTCGATCATCGGCTCGTTCCAACTGTTCGCCGAGCCGAGCCTGCTCAACACCATTGCCCCGGACGCCATCTCGAACTCCTTCACCCCGAACTACTACGCGTCGAACCTCGCGTTTATCAATCAGGAGCTCAATTACGCGGCCACTATCGCGTTTTTGCTCGGGCTCGTCATCGCCGTTGTCTCCTACGTCGTGCAACTCGGCGAGGAACGCCGGGAGCGACGTGAGATGAGGATGTCATGACCGCCGTGGAGACACCGTCGACGACCGTTAATACCGCGACCGTTGGTCCGCGCCGAACCCGCAGCTTTGCGCGGGACAGGCAGCGCAGCCTCCCTCTCACCATCCTGCTGTGGGTGTGCGTGCTGTACTTCGTTTTGCCGATTTGGTGGCTCTTCGTCTCATCCACCAAGGACAACTCGTCGCTCTTCGCAACCTTCGGCCTCTGGTTCGGAGGCGACTTCTCCCTCTGGGAGAACCTGCAAACCCTCTTCACTGTGCGTGACGGTATTTTCACGCGCTGGATGGTGAACACACTCGTGTATTCCGTGACGGCAGCTGTCGGAGCGACATTTCTGGCGACGATGGCGGGATACGCCTTCGCGAAATACAACTTTCCGGGCAAAAAGCTTTTGTTCAGCGCAACCCTGGGAGCGGTCATGATCCCGCTCACCGCACTCGCGTTGCCGACCTACCTCATCTTCTCTCAGGCCGGCCTGACCGATACACCGTGGGCCGTCATCATCCCGTCGCTGGTGAGCCCGTTCGGGGTCTATCTCATGCGGGTGTATGCATCAGACGCCATCGATGACAGCCTCCTCGAGGCAGCGCGAGTTGACGGGGCGGGAGAGTTCCGCATCTTCGGCCAAGTCGGTCTGCGGCTTCTCGGGCCGGGGCTCGTCACGGTGTTTTTGTTCTCGCTCGTGGCAACGTGGAACAACTATTTCCTGCCGCTGATCATGCTCAATAGTTCCGACCTGTACCCGATCACCGTGGGTCTCGCTCAACTTCAGTCGGCGGCAAGCGCCGGTGGCGGATCGCAGGCCCTGTTCTCCACAGTGATCACCGGGTCGTTTGTGTCGATCCTGCCGCTGGTGGTGGCGTTTTTGTTCCTGCAGCGGTATTGGCAATCTGGTCTAGCAAGCGGAGGGGTAAAAGGCTGATGACGATTTGGTATGGAGGCGACTACAACCCGGAGCAGTGGCCGGAGGAGGTCTGGGACGAGGACGTACAGCTGATGAACCGTGCGGGCGTCTCGCTCGCGACGGTTGGGGTGTTCTCGTGGGCGCGAATCGAACCGCGACCCGGCGAGTATGACTTCGACTGGCTGGACCGGGTGCTCGACCTCCTGCACGCAGGCGGTGTGCGGGTCGACTTGGCCACGGCGACGGCGTCGCCACCGCCGTGGCTGGCTGCGCGTCATCCCGAATCCCTCCCGGTCACCGAGGACGGTGTCAGGTTGTCAATCGGTAGCCGTCAGCAGTACTGCCCTAGTTCGCCCATCTATCGCGAGCGCGCGCAGGAACTTGTGCGGCGCATTGTCGAGCGGTACGCCGACCACCCGGCGCTCGAGCTGTGGCATGTCAACAACGAATACGGCTGCCACGTCAGCCGGTGCTACTGCGACGTCTCGGCCGAAGCATTTCGCCAGTGGCTGCGAGCGCGCTACGGCACAGTGGACGAGCTGAATCGTGTCTGGGGCACCGCATTCTGGTCGCAGCGGTATAACTCGTTCGACGAGGTTATGCCTCCACGGGCGGCTCCATCATTTCGTAACCCCACGCAGTTGCTTGACTTCGACCGTTTCTCGAGCGACGAACTCCTTGACTGCTACCGGGGTGAGCTCGAAATCATCCGCGAGCGCTCGGCGGTGCCCATCACCACAAACTTTATGGGGTTCTTCAAGCCGGTCGACTACTGGAAGTGGGCGGCGGAGGTCGACATCATCAGCGATGACACCTACCCGGACCCCGCCGACCCCGACTCCCCCGCCTATGCCGCCATGGTGCGTGACCTGATGCGGTCGCTGGGCGGAGGGGCGCCGTGGTTACTGATGGAGCAGTCCCCGAGCGCGGTGAACTGGCGGCGGCGGAATGCTGCAAAGGCTCCCGGCCAGATGCGTGCGTGGTCGTACCAGGCCGTGGCGCGGGGCGCCGACGGGGTGCTCTTTTTTCAGTGGCGGCAGTCCGCGGCTGGCTCAGAGAAGTTCCATTCGGGTCTTGTGCCGCATTCCGGCACGGACACCCGGGTGTGGCGCGAAGTCGAACAACTTGGTCAGGAGTTGGCTGCGCTGTCGCTCGGCACGGGTGAGGATGCCATCGCGGGCAGCCGGGTGCCGGCCGACATCGCGATCGCCCTCGACTGGGACAGCTGGTGGGCGATCGAACAGCCCGCGTCGCCAACGGAAGTCTCCTACCTGGCGACGCTGTTCGCCTGGCACCGGGCGATCACCTCGTTGGGCCTCACCGTCGACTTTGTGCGATCCGACGATGACCTGTCGGCCTATCGCGTTGTAGTTGCCCCGGCCCACTTTGCTGCGTCCGACAGCCAGGTTGAGAACCTGGCGTCATTCGCGCAGACCGGCACCCTCGTGGTGGGTTTTGGCACCGCGATCACCGACGAAAACCTCCACATCAGACTGGGCGGATACTTCGGCGAACCGTTGCGCCGCGCGCTCGGCGTGTGGATCGAAGAGTTCGCACCCCCGGCGGCACCCGACCTGCGCGCGGAGGGTCTGGGCGAGGCGCCGCCACTCCGCGTCAACGGGGAGGTATTTGGCGGGGACGCAACCGGATTCGTCTGGAGCGAGTACGTGCGTGTCGACGACGCGGAGACGGTCGCAACGTTTGCCGACGGCGCGCTGGGCGGCTGGCCTGCGGTCACGCGTCGGACGACCAACGGCGGCGCGGGCTGGTACGTCGCAACGCAGCTCGATCCGATCAGCCTGCGCGCACTCGTCGAGCGGATTGTTGCCGACGCCGGCGTCGATCGCCCCTCCCCGGTGTCGACTGGAACCAATGTCGAGGTTGTGCGGCGGGGCGGTGTGCTTTTTGTTATCAACCACGGAGAGGATGACGCGGAGCTGTCCGTCGACGGCACCGACCTGCTGAGCGGCGCGCCCACAAACGGGCTGCGGCTGGCATCACAGGATGTTGCCATCATCGCCGCGCATAAACGAGACTCCGCGTCATCCATCTAAATCAGACAACCAACGAGATCCGACGATTTTTGCACCCGTTCGTCGGGTGAGTTAGGACGCCATGCAGCACCTCAGCGACCGCATCCTGTTCGGAGCGGCTTACTATCACGAGTACCAACCGACACCACGGCTTGCCGAGGACATGCGGTTGATGAAGCAGGCCGGATTTTCGGTCATTCGGGTTGGCGAATCCGTCTGGTCGACGTGGGAACCGGAGAACGGAAAATTCGACCTCGACTGGCTGGGGCCCGTGCTCGACGCGGCGCAGGAAAACGGCATCAGCGTTGTCTTGGGAACACCGACGTATGCGGCCCCGATGTGGCTCGCGCGACTCTACCCGGAGATCAACGTTCAGAAACGGACGGGGCAACCGATGGGGTGGGGAGCGCGCCAGGAGATCGACTACTCGCACCCCGCGTTTCTCTTTCATGCGGAACGAATGATTCGCAAGATCATTGCGCGCTATGCCGACCACCCGGCGGTCATCGGGTTCCAGGTCGACAACGAACCCGGCAACGAAATTTTTGCCAACCCTCAGGTATTCCAGCGGTTCGTTGACCACCTCCGGGATCGGTACGGCACCGTCGAGGCGCTGAACACCGAATGGGGCCTGACCTACTGGTCGCACCGATTGTCGACCTGGGCCGACCTCTGGACACCCGACGGCAACGCACAGCCGCAATACGGGTTGGCGTGGCGTTCATTCCAGGCGGAACTCACGTCGGCGTTTATCACCTGGCAGGCGGACATCGTGCGCGAATACTCGCGGGACGACCAGTTCGTCACCACCTGCATTTCGTACGAGCGCCGAGGTCTGAGCGACGAGTTGGTGACTGCCGATTTGGACATCACCGCCGGCAATCCGTACTACCGGATGCAGGACAAACTCGCTCTCCCTTCCGCCGAACCGTACGATCAGCACTGGACAACAACGGGAACGTGGGCGCTCTACGCGACGGCTGACCGGATGTACGGCTCGAAACAGGCACCCTTCCTGGTGACCGAAACAAACGCCCAAGCGATTGGCTTTCCGTGGTCGAACGAACCCGGGTACGACGGGCAATGGCGGCAAGTCGCATGGGCACTCGTCTCCCGCGGCGCCACCATGATCGAATACTGGCACTGGCACACCCTCCACGCCGGCGCCGAAACATACTGGGGTGGTGTGCTTCCGCACAGCCTCGAGCCCGGCAGGGTGTTTGAACAGATCGCCGCTCTCGGCGCTGAGTTCGCGGCCGCCGGGGACCAAGTGACCGAACTCACCCCGCACCACGATGTTGCACTTCTGTTCTCGAACCGCAGTAAGTGGGCACTTGAGGGGTTCCCGAATCTCGCTACGGACGGCAAAGCCGAACGACGTTCCTTTCAGACGGTGTTCGACGCGTTCGCCCGCGGAACGTTCGACGCCGGACTGCAGGCCAACACCGTGCATCCCTCTCAGCTCGCCGAGATAGAGCCGGCCGAATATGCCCGCCGGACACCGGTCCTCGTCGCCGCCGCGTTCACCATCGCCACCGATGACGAACTGCGCTGGCTTGATGCGTACGCCGCCGCTGGCGGACACCTGATCGTTGGCATCCGCACCGGCTACGAAGATCACGAGGCGCGCGCCCGGGTCGAGCGCAAGCCGGCGTTCCTGACGGAAGCAAGTGGGATCCACTACGACGAGTTCAGCAATCTCGAGAGCCCCATCCCGGTGCACGCGGGACCGGATGCGGACGGCCTTGGTTTTGACCTGCCGCAGGGTGCCGCAGCGACTATGTGGGCGGACGGCGTGTTGGTCGACGAGGCTGACGTCCTCGTTGGATACGAGCACCCGCACTTCTCCCGCTTCGCCGCGGTGACTACTCGACAACACGGTGACGGCCGCGTGACCTATGTCGGGACCGTGCCCAACCTGTCGCTCGCGACCGCGATTGTCGAGTGGGCCGTCGACGTGAGCTCAGCGGCGGAGAACGCCTGGCGGCCGACTGCGGCGTCGCACACGGTGACCAGTTCCACCAACCGCCGCGGGGAACGTGTGCATTTTGTGCACAACTGGGCATGGGAGGACAGCTCGTTCGAGCTGCCCGCCGCTGTGACGGACGTTGTTGGTGGCGGGAAGTTAGGGGCGGGCGATCGCGTGCCGCTTGGCGCGTGGGACGTGCGCGTCTTCGTTGAGTCCGCGGCTGAAGAGAGCGCGACTGAATAGCGGTCGGCCTGTCACCCTCGACGGCGACGGTGCTTCAATTCGGCTTTCGCTTCGGCCTTCAGAACCACGCGTTGTGCTGGCGTGGTGGTGGCACGAAGACGCCGACGCGGGCGGATCTGCGAGATACCCAGCGATAGAAATCCGATCGTCACCACCCAAAAGAAGATGACGCCCGTGCCGGACTTTGACGACAGATCCGACCAGGCGAGCGCGCTAACGATAATCACCTGCCAGGTCAGGAATACGCTCCAGGCCAGGAACACCCCGCCAATGATGAGCACCGGTGTTGGGGATGGCGCGAACCTTGTCGAGGCGGGAACAGGTTCGTGGACCATTGGAGTTGAAACTTTCGCTCGATGACTTCGGGCGTACAAAGAGACACAACTGGCGATACAAGAAAAGCCCCTCCGAAGAGGGGCTTTTCTGTGTCACATTCGATCTGCGACGTGCGTTGCGGGGACAGGATTTGAACCTGCGACCTCTGGGTTATGAGCCCAGCGAGCTACCGAACTGCTCCACCCCGCGGCGTAATACAAGCGTAACACAGCCCATTGGGGCGCATTGACCACTGGCGGTCCCTGCACCCCGCTGGTAGGCGTGTCGGCGCGAAATTATTTCTATCGGAACATAAGCGGGCAAAGCCGAACGGGCGGCACCGCAGTTGCGGTGCCGCCCGTTCGGGTGGAGAAGAGTGCTTGTCGAGAGCTACTCGCTGGCTGCGAGTGCCCGCTCGATCGCGGCCTGCAGGTCCTGATCAGCTTCAGCCGCGGCGACGAGGTCGTTCGCTGCATACGCTTCCTGGCGCGCGGTCAGAGCGGCCTGAGCGTCAGCAAGTGCCGCGTCCAGCTCGGTCTGGTTTCCACCAGGCTCAGTCGTCGGAGCGTCGGACGGAGTATCCGTCGGGGTGTCCGTCGGAGTCTCGTCGGTCGGAGTGTCCGAAGGGACCTCTTCGACCGGGGTGTCGGGATCGGGCGTTACACCGTCACCGGCGTCTGCTCCGGAGTCGCCACCGAACAGTTCGTCCAGCGCTTCATCCAACGTGTCCTCGAATGCGATGTCATCACCGAACGCGACGAGCACCTTTCGAAGCAGCGGGTAACTCGTGCTGCTGGTCGACTGAACGTAGACCGGCTGCACGTACAGCAGACCGCCACCAACCGGGAGGGTCAGGAGATTTCCGCGCAGAACACTCGTGTCACCACGCTGGAGAAGCGCAAGCTGGTTGGCCACCTCAGTGTCGGTGTCGAAGCTGTTCTGCACCTGTCCCGGACCGGGGATTGTGTCACCGGACGGCAACGTCAGCAGCGTGAGCTTGCCGTAGTCCTCGCCCGCATCGGAGTTCACCGCAAGATAGCCGGTCAACACGTTTCGTGTCGTTTCCGCCGTGGAGCGCGGAATAAACGTGGAGTACAGGCTGAACGAGGGCTCGTCCTGTCCGGGGATCTGCATCGTCAGGTAGTACGGCGGCTGGAGCGTTTCCGCACCAGCAGTCGACGTTGGGTCATCCGGCGTTACCCACTGGTCGTCGCTCGAGTAGAACGATCCCGGGTCGGTGACGTGGTACGAACCGAGGATTGTGCGCTGCATCTTGAACAGGTCAGCCGGGTAGCGAACGTGCGCCAACAGATCTGCGCTCATCTCGTCCTGAGACTCGATGGTGGCGGGGAAGATCTTCTGCCAGGTCTCGAGCACCGGATCCTCTTCATCCCACGCGTACAGCTTGACGCTGCCGTCATAGGCGTCGACCGTAGCCTTCACCGAGTTGCGGATGTAGTTCACGTCGTCCGACGCGAGTGCCGGAGCCTGGGTGTTGGTGTCAGCGATCGCCGTGCTGAGCTGCTCAACACGCGAGTACGGGTAGTCCGCACTCGTGGTGTATCCGTCGACGATCCAGACAACCTTGCCGTCGACAACTGCGGGGTACGCGTCGCTGTCGAGGGTCAGGTACGGAGCAACCTTGGCCACACGCTCGCGGGGGTCGCGGTCGTAAAGGATCTGCGACTCATTGTTCACTGCGTCGGAAAGGACGATCTGCTCCGACTGGAACTTGATCGCGTAAACCAAACGGTTGAACACGTTGCTCAGCGAGGGGCCGCCGTCACCATCAAAGGTGGTGTACGTGTTGGTGTTCGAGTCTTCTTCATCGCCGGCAGGGTAGTCGAGCTCGACCTCGTCGCCGCCCTCAGGAGCACCAACAACCGAATAGTCGGCCGAGTTCTCACCGAAGTAAATACGCTGCTCGAAGTCTCCAAGCAGACCGGAACTGGGGATACCCGACTCGAGGAAGACGGGCTGGCCGTCACTTGAGCGCTGGTTTCCGTAGGCGGCAACAACACCGTATCCGTGGGTGTACACAAAGGTGTCGTTATAGCCCGAGCGAGAGTCGCCGAGGCCCTCCTGGTTGAGCTCGCGCACGGAGATAACGGTGTCCTGGCTGACGCCGTCGATCTCGTAACGGTCGACGTCGAGGGTGTCGGGGAACGTGTAGTACTGCTTGAACTGCTCGAGCTGCTTGAACGAGCGGGTGACGATCGACGGGTCAATGATGCGGATGTTCGCAGTGGTCTCCGCGTCTTCCCGCAGGGCGCCAACTTCGGCGTCGGTCGTGGCCGCGTACGGCACTTCTTCAACACCGGCAACGCCATAGGCATCACGCGTGGCTTCGATACCGCGTTCGATGTAATCCGCTTCGTAAGTGCGGGCGCTCGGCTGAACCTGGAAGCGCTGCACGATGGCCGGGTAAACCGAACCAATCAGCAGGCCGCTGACCAGCAGCAGTGCCGTACCGATGATGGGCAGACGCCAGCGACCGATAATCGCGGTCACCACAAAGAGGAGCGCAACAACCATTGCGATACCGGCGAGGATCGCGCGGCCCGGGATGGTGGCGTTGACCTCGGTGTATCCCGCACCGGTCGCGAGGAAGCCCGCGCTCGGGTCAGAGAGGGTGGTGTACTGGTCGAGCCAGAGGCTCACGGCCTGCAGCGCGATGTACAGCGCACCCGTGGAGGCGAGCTGAATGCGTGCGGTACGCGAAATACGAACCTCGCGGCCGTTGAAGCGAAGCGCCCCGTACAGGTAGCTCGTGGCAAGCGCCGCGAGTGCCGACAGCAGAACAACCGCGGAAGCGAAGGCGACAACGCCACGCCAGAACGGAAGCTCGTAGAAGAAGAACGAGATGTCCAACCCGAACTGCGGGTCGACCTTGTCGAAGGTGGTGCGGTTCAGCCACTGCAGCACAACCGGCCAGCGCGTGGATGCCGAAACACCCGCGAAGATACCGAGCACGGCGGGGATACCGTAGGTGGCGAGGCGGCGAAGCGGCTCAATGACCTGCTGGTAGCGGTCGAGCTGGGAGTTCAGCTTCGCGTAGACGGGACGCCATCGGAAGGCGATCTCGATGCTGGCCCAGACGGGCACAGCCATGGTGATAAATCCAATAAGGAACATCACCACTCCGGCGATCCACTGCGTGGTGAGCACGTTGAGGAACCCGAGCTGGTTGAACCAGAGGATATCGGTGTAAAGACCAGAGAACACAAAGAACAGAATGACGATCACGGCGAGAACAGCCGCCGTAATCGTCAGTGTCGTTCGGGTACGGCTGGCTGGACGGTTTGCGGTGGAACTCAAAAGACTGCTCCTGGCACTAAATATAGGGGGCTGTGTTAGGCCATCTTAAGGGGCATGTCTGCGAATCCGCCTCAGCGTTACGAAGTCGAGCAGGTGGGTAGCGAATCGAGACCCTCACCCGACTCAATTCCGTCCAACGCCGCAAGCGATTGTTCGAGCGTCGCGACCGAGAAAACGGTGAGTCCATCCGGGATGTGGCCCACTACTTCCGCGCAGTTGTCGGCCGGAGCCAGGAAGTACTCGGCACCAGCATCCACCGCGCCATACAGTTTCTGGCGGATACCACCGATCGGTCCAACCTCACCAACCGCGTTGATCGTGCCGGTTCCCGCAACGTTCGCGCCACCGTTCAACGCGCCGGGGGTCAGCTTGTCGATGATTCCCAGAGCAAACATCATGCCGGCACTCGGGCCACCCACATTTTGCAGCTGAATGTTGATGTCAAAGGGGAACTCGTAGTCGTTGCCCACGGTGATTCCCATGATGGGGACCGGGGATGACGCGGCGCTGAGTTCAGGGACGATGGAGAACTCCATGCTCTCCCCGTCACGCAGAACCGTCACTGTCGCGGCCTTCTCGATGCCGTTGGCCGCGACCTCCGCCTGAAGCTCGCTGACATCGGCAAACGTGACGCCGTTGACGGACTGCACTACGTCGCCCGCCTCGAGCACACCGTCCGCTGGCGAATCGGGCTGCGTCTGCGCAACCGTAAGAGTGGTGGGCAGGTCGTAGCCGAGTTCGGTCAGTGCGGCGGCGATGGCCTGCTTCTGTGAGTTGACCATATCGACCTGGCTCTGGGTGTTCGACTGCTCGAGGGTGACGCCTTCCGGGTACACGGAGTCCAGCGGCACAACGGCTTTGCTCGGGTCGAGC
>Ga0247808_10000731_pt1 | contig 15838 bp, 15 predicted proteins | sample UWRJL089202R1_FD_179914 | JGI IMG/M metagenome (GOLD analysis project Ga0247808, IMG submission 179914) | Plant litter microbial communities from Arlington Agricultural Research Station in Wisconsin, United States - UWRJ-L089-202R-1 | ecosystem: Environmental > Terrestrial > Plant litter >... | reverse complement strand
TATTCGCACCTGACAGGCGGTTACGCCGGCGGTCAGGCCGAATACGCCCGGGTCCCCTACTCCGACTACGGTCCGATCAAGATCCCTCACGGCATCGAGGATGAGCGCGTCCTCTTCCTGTCCGACATCTTCCCGACCGGTTGGATGGCGGCTGAGAACGCCCAGATTCAGCCTGGCGACACCGTGGCCATCTGGGGCTGCGGCCCCGTTGGCCTGTTCGCGATCAAAAGCGCCATCCTCCAGGGCGCCGGCCGGGTCATCGCTATCGATCACCATCCGCGCCGCCTTGAGCTGGCCAAGCAAAATGGCGCCGAGGTGCTGAACTACCACGAGGTCAAGGTGCGCGAGGCCCTGATGGAGATGACCGCCGGTATCGGCCCGGACAGCTGCATCGACGCCGTTGGTATGGAGGCGCACGGCTTCTCGCCAGACAACATCGTCGACGCCATCAAGCAGGAGACGAAGATCCTGGGCACCGACCGTCCCCACGTCTTGCGTGAGACTATCATGGCGGTGCGCAAGGGCGGCACCGTCTCGGTCCCGGGCGTGTATGGCGGGTTCGCCGACAAGTGGCCGATCGGCGCTTTCATGGAGAAGGGCCTGACGCTGAAGACGGGTCAGACTCACGTGCAGAACTACCTGCCGCAACTGCTGCAGCTGATTCTCGACGGCAAGATCGACACCACCGACCTGATCTCGCACCGCCTGCCTCTGGAGCAGGCCGCCGAGGGCTATAAAAACTTTAAGGAAAACCAGAACGAGTGGACGAAGGTCGTGCTGAAGCCCGGTTGAGCTCCCATCGATCCGCGGCGATCTGGGTGCCCGCTTATGGAGGCTCGATCTAGCCCAGACCTGCCCGGGGGGCCAGGGTGGGTGTCCGAGCCTAAGTGGGACGCCCTTCGCGGCCTCGCCTTCAAACGAGGCGGCGAGGTCCACCTGATTGCGAAGTCCGCAAGGTCGCTCAACCGCTTCTGTCTCGAAGTGGTCGATCGTCTCGCCACCCTGTCGAAAACATGGTTCGCGCTCGATGGCGAGCTGCTGGCGCAAGACGGCGACGCCTTTTCGTTTGAGGTGCTGCAAGCGCGACTACACGCTACCGGGAGCCTAATCCGACGCTTAGCCGACGAGCACCCGCACCAGCCACGGCGTTCGCCAAGGGGCGTCCTCGGCAAACAACCGCGGAATGTCGATGCTGTCGGGGGATCGCGCCGCCGGTCAACCCGGCCGCCATCGCGGAGCTGGCCGCCGCGCGCCCCGGGACTTGATGTTAGCCTCTTTCGGGTTGTCGATTTGGAGGCGGACAGGGCGCGATGAGGCGGTGAACCTGACGTCTGCCAACGAGTTGAACGCTAATGATGCACACAGATGCCCATGCCTGCCGCCGCGCCCTTCGTGAGATCCGGGAGATCGTTGCCGTTTCCGGTCTTCAGGGAGCGCAGATGTCGGATCAGGAGGCCCTGCAGACGATCGCTGCCATCGCCGGCTGGGCGGCCGAAACAACGAGCTTAGCCCCGACCGACTGCGGAGAGGTTATCCGACGCGTAGACACCTTGATTGGCCAAACAGACCTTGAGGCCATGGACGATAGCGCAGCACTCGTCTTGTTCCGGGATGTGAGCGCCTTCCTGGAAGAACAGGCGCGGCCGCTCAAGCCGGAGGCCGTCTCGTGACATCGCCGTGGCCTTCTCGCCTCTGGGTCGTTCGTCATGGCCAAAGCGCAGGCAACGTGGCTCGGGATCGGGCGCATGCCGCGGGGCTTGGCGAGATCGATCTCGACATTCGCGACGTCGACGTGCCCCTCAGCGACCTCGGGCATGAACAGTCCGAAGCACTGGGCAAATGGTTCGCCGCTCTTCCAAAAGACGAGCGCCCGACGGTCGTGCTTACCTCAACCTATCTCCGCGCCCAGCAAACCGCGACGGCCATCGCCAAGGCGGGCGGCTTGGCTGAGGTTGGTATCGCATTCTGCATCGATGAGCGGCTACGCGAACGCGAGTTTGGGGTCCTGGACAGGCTCACGACCCAAGGCATTGAAGCGCGTTACCCAGAACAGGCCGAGGCGCGCCGACGGTTGGGAAAATTCTATCACCGCCCGCCGGGTGGGGAGAGCTGGTGCGACGTCATCCTGCGGCTTCGTGCGGCGCTGGACACCCTGAGCTTGCATCACCGAGATGAGAGGGTTCTGATCGTTGGCCACCAGGTTGTCGTTCTATGCCTGCGCTACCTACTCGAAGGGCTGACCGAGACGGAGATTTTAGCGATCGACGCGGAAGGCGATGTCGCCAATTGCGGCGTCACCACCTACTCACGTAACGGCGAGGGCGGGTTGACGCTCGAGGTCTACAACTTCGTCGCCCCACTCAAGGAGGAAGGCGCCCCTATCACCTCTGCTCCGGACGCCAAGGTCGCCGCGCGATGACGTGGAGCTTAGACCAGGCGACACTGTCCGGCCATCCGCTGCCCCGGCTTGCAGCTGATGGTGACAAAGAAGATCGGGGTGCGGTCCTGGTGGTGGGCGGCGAGGTCACGATCGCTGGGGCATCCATCCTCGCCGGGGTGGCTGCCTTGCGGGTGGGCGCAGGAAAGCTTCAAATCAGAGCGGACCGCGCCTCGGCTCCAGCCATGGCCGTGGCCGTGCCAGAGGCGATGATTATAATCGCGCGATCGACCGATCCCGCACCCTTGATCGCCGCTGGCGCTAAGGCCTCCGCCCTGGTTGTCGGCCCGGGAATGGAAACGGGCCGGCCTCAACGGCGGCTTGCGGTGCGGCTTCTGGACGCCGCGCCAACTGTGCCGTTCGTGATTGATGCCGGTGCTCTGCCCCTTCGAGATGACGCGGTGGCGTTCGCGGCGGCGGCGGCCGGCCGGACGGTGCTGACGCCCCACGCGGGCGAGATGGCCGCAATCCTCGGGCGCAGCAAGGACGACATTCGCGCTGACCCGCTCGGAGCCGCGCGTGAGGCAGCTGCAATGTTCCGTGCAGTGGTGGTCATGAAGGGGGCAACCACCTTCGTCGTGTCGCCCGATGGTGCGACCTGGCGGCACGGCGGCGGCGTGGCGGGCTTGGGTACCTCCGGCTCCGGCGATGTGCTCGCGGGCGCTATCGGCGGACTACTCGCCCGCGGCGTACCGCCCGTCGCTGCCGCCCTCTGGGGCGTCGTACTCCACGCCCAGGCGGGACGCGACCTGTCCGCCGGCGGCGCACCGCTCGGCTTCCTGGCCAGGGAACTTCTCGACCGCCTGCCGCTAGTGCTGGGCCGGATTTGCGCGGAGGCGGAGAGCGCGGCCTGATGTCGTCCGCCTTGGCTGAACTGATGCTTCGCCCGGCGCCCGAGGTCGCCGCCGCACTGATTGGCGCCTGTCTACAAGTCGACGGCGCAGGCGGCGCCATAGTCGAGACGGAAGCCTACGACTTGAATGACCCCGCCTCGCACAGTTTCCGGGGGCCGACGCCCCGAAACGCGCCGATGTTTGGCCCTGTCGGGCGCGCCTATGTCTACCGAATTTATGGTCTGCATTGGTGCCTGAACATTGTCTGTGACGCCTCCGCGCCCGGCAGCGCTGTCCTCATCCGTGCCCTCGAACCCGAGTTCGGCCTAGACATCATGGCGGAACGCCGGGGACCTGTCCGGACTCGCGACTTGTGTGCGGGTCCAGGTCGCCTATGCCAGGCCCTTGGCGTAAGCGCCGCTCACAATTGCCGGCCGATCGACAAGGCGCCTTTTGCGCTTGACCTTAGAGATCCTGAACCAATCGTCGTCGGGCCGCGCATCGGCGTCCGCAACGGCGCAACGACGCCTTGGAGGTTCGGCCGGCCGGGTTCGCCCGCCCTCAGCCGCCCCTTCACTGGCAAGACGATAATCAAGTGAGCTGCTCGGCTACTACCCTTTTGGCAGCTCCAACTCGGCAGGCTACGGCCCGCGCGTTCTTGCAACGCCCGGGGGCTCCTGAGCCAGCGCAGCTGTGGGTGCACTGGCGCAGCCGCCCGAGACGTCGAACACCGCAGCTCCCAAGGCCGTTGATCTATCCTGCAACGCCTAGGGCTGCCTGTATCAAGTCCGACACCTCGCCCATGGGGCGGTCCGGGTTACCGTCCAGGTGTAAGCTGACACCGGACACAATCTTTATCATTCACTGTGAGTTAGGAGATGTCTGATGACCTAATGTAAGCCTGATCGCAGTTGGAGTTTCTCGTGCCGCTTCCCCTTGAACGCCTGACCTATCAAAGCACTGCGACCGGTTCGACAGACTCCCTTCTCAATCTCGCCGCGATCCTGGCGGAGTCGCACCGCAACAATCTCCAGTCCGGGTTGACGGGCGCCCTGGCCGCCCATCGCAATCGTTATATCCAGGTCGTGGAAGGCCCCCCGGAAATCTTGGACGGCTTGCTCCGTCGCCTTGGACGTGACGTACGACACAAGGACATCCGCATCCTCGACCGCCGCCAGGTATCCGAGAGGCGGTTCGCCGAGTGGACTATGGCCAGTCCGAGAATTACACCCACGCTCTCGGATTTGCTCGATGGCCTGATGATGTCCACACCTAGTCCCGAGATCATCATCGGCATCCTAGAGTCAGCCCTGGCGACTGAGAGCGCCTGAGGTGCGCAGTCAGGTTATCTGAGCAAGACGCGAGAGCCATTGCTCGAGCCTCATCGGCCTCAAAGCAGAACTCCCGAATGATGAATGGCTGCCTTGATGTGGCTGTGGAACAGACGATGTCGATCACGGCATGGGTGGTGAGAAACGCTGGAATAAGGGCGGGCGATTCACGAGTTCACTTGCCGTTTACCCCGCTGAACCACAGACTTTTCGAATGTTGTTTTCTCCAGACTGACACAGCCTAGGGAGATAGATGGGCCTCAACTCGCAGAGCGCAGCTCTGTCCTGCTGAGGGCCGTTAGTGCGGCCCCCCTGAGACGCGACCGCCTGGTCAGACCCCATAAGCGCCAGGGATGAACGGCAGACCCTACCTTAGCCGCACCTCATATGTCGCCTACCGGATAGACGGAGCTTTTTCGTCGGCTATGCGGCAAACAAACTTTGAGGTTGAGAGGCCGATGACGACGCGTGATCAGTCCTTCTGGGACGTTCTGTCTGCTGATGATGTTGCAGCGCTAAAGCCAACCGCTCAGCGACGCTTCCTGCCTCGCGGCGACGTCCTCCTTCACAGAGGCGACGAGGTCTCTACCGTCTATCTGCCTGTGACCGCAGATATTCTAAACCAGGTTCACTCGGAAGATGGCGGAAGCATCATGACAGCTAATGTAGGGCGAGAGGGCGTAACGGGCCTTGCCGCGTTCTTGGCCAAACAGCCTATTGGCTGGGACTTGATTGTGCAGGTCGAGGGCGATGCCATAGCCATCCCTGCCCCGGTCTTCCGAGCTCAGACAGAACGGAGCCCCAACCTGCTCGCGGCGCTCATTCGCCTCACGCATTTCCACCAAGTCGAGAGCGCGCAGAACACGCTCTGCACTGCTCGCCATACAGTCCAAGCTCGCGTCGCTCGTCTGCTTCTCGAACTGCATGGGCGCACTGGAAAATCTGAGTTCGACCTCACTCAGGAAGAAATCTCGGCGCGTCTCGGCGCCCAGCGAACAACAGTGAACACCGCGTGGGGTAACTTGGCCGGGCAGGGAGCAGTGCGGGGCTCCCGAGGTCGAGTTCGTTTAGTCGACAGCCAACGCCTGCAGCAGCAGGCGTGCCGGTGCTATGCAGCGCTTTCGTCGTCTCGGTTCTGGCCGTTGACCTCCACCGTCTAGGCGTCATCTGGCAGAGAGGCCAGAACGGCTGACCAAGAAGAGCTAGGTCCCGCCACCGTACGTTTTTAGACGCTGACAATCAGAAGCTTTGATCACCAAGAAACATCTCGGTGCGATCTGAACACTCGCAACAGGTGGACGTGGGAGGTTTGAGACGGTGAGCGCTGACATTTGACGAGCCCGTGAACCGACCCTAATCCGGAGACGTGAAAGCGCCCCTAGCAGTTATTGTGCATTGCATGGTCGGAGTAATGCTGACTCTGTTGTCGACGTTTGTCGGTGAGCGATCAGCTTTCGCGCAATATCCGGACATCATGGGGTGCGAGTCCGGTTGCTCTGTCGTCGCCACCGGATGGCCCCTCACATACGTTCGGGATTACCTCGGCATGTCAGTCGTCAATACGGCGGACATCACGGAGGTCTGGTTCGCCGCTGACAGGCTTGCCTGGCAGCCGTTTGTGGTCGACGTCGCGTTTTGGTGTCTCGCCTCTATGGCTGCCTACTACGGTCTTCGCGGACGGCGGCCTGCAAAGCCGTAGTCAATCAAACTTCCAAGAGGTTGGACTGCGAGTTTGTCTTCGCGCCCAAGGGATTCCCACTCAGACACCTACCGAACCCGCAAACGAACGATGGCCGGGGGTGGCTCTACTCGCCGCTGTCGCGATCCAGCGGCCAGGCTCTGACGAGACCCGTGACGTCGCTGAGCGCATAGGGCTTGGCGATGAACTGACCGTCGTCAGGGATGTCGGCTGGCGCGGGCTGTTCGCGTCCGGATGTCAGCAGAAGCCGCACGTCCGGCCGCCTGAGGTGAACTTCGGCGGCCAGGGCCACACCGTCCCGGCGGCCGGGCATGTTGATGTCTGTGAACAGAACCGAAATGTCAGGATGCTCGGAGAGAACCTGCAGGGCCTCTTCCGCTTCACAGGCCTCATAGGTCCCACAGCCAGCGTCCTTGAACGCTTCGGCGGCGACGAGGCGGACGACGGGTTCATCATCAACGACGAGAACAGTGTGATGGCGGACGGAGGCGGTCATACTCTTAGCCAACCCCGGCCCTGGTGCGGTGTTCCACTGTCGAACGAAATAATCTTTCGAAGTTCAGGGACTTGGCCGACACGGAGCTCGGCTGAACCCAATCCAGCCTCATGCGTTCGAGCGCGTGGCGTGCGGGGCGCCGGGGCTCATGCATGACGATTGAATACGCCGATAGCGACACAGGCCCTACGTTTCTTCAAGACGGCGGCGAGGCCGGCGAGCTTATCGCCGCCTATGACTGGTCCACGACCCCGTTGGGGCCCATTGCGGACTGGCCGCCGTATCTGACGACGACGATCGGCTTCATCCTCCGATCTCACGTCCCCATCGTCAGCCTCTGGGGCGAGGCAGGCACGATGATCTATAACGACGCCTATGCGGTCTTCGCGGGCGGACGGCATCCCGACCAGCTTGGGCTGGGCGTGCGCGAAGGTTGGCCCGAGGTCGCCCCTTTCAACGACAACGTCATGAAGGTCGTGCTGGGGGGTGGAACGCTCGCCTATCAGGACCAGGAATTGACCCTCTTTCGACATGGCGCTCCCGAGTCCGTGTGGATGGATCTAGACTACTCGCCAGTCCTAGACGCCGAGGGGCGCGCCTGTGGCGTCATCGCGATCGTTACAGAGACCACCCAGAAGGTGCGGGCGGAGCAGTGGCTACAGGGCGAACAGGACCGGGTTCGCCGCATGTTCGAGCAAGCCCCGAGCTTCATGGCTATGTTGGCGGGTCCGGAGCACCGGATCGAGTTCGCCAATCCAGCCTATGTGAATCTCGTCGGAGATCCTGACGTGATCGGCAAGACGGTAGTCGAGGCTATCCCGGACGCCGCCGGCCAGGGCTACCTCGATCTCTTGGACCAGGTCTTCGCGACCGGAGAGGCCTTCACGGCGACAGGCTCTCGGCTAGCCTTGCAGACGGCCCCCGACGAGCCGGTGCGTGAACGCTTCCTGGATTTCGTTTACCAACCGCTGAGGGGCGAAGACGGCCAGGTCATGGGCATTTTCGCGGAAGGATCAGACGTCACCGACCGGGTCATGATGGAAGGCCGCATCCGCGCCGAAGAAGCGCGGAGCCGGCAGATCCTGGACAGCGCCACGGACTACGCCATCCTGGCCATGGACCTCGACGGGAAGGTCACGCGATGGAACCGCGGCGCAGAGAACATCCTCGGCTGGACAGAAGCGGAGATGCTCGGACAGCCAGCGGACATAATCTTTACCCCGCAGGACCGGCAGGCGGGTGCGCCCGAAGCTGAGATGCGCGGCGCGCTGCAGACGGGCTCAGCGGCCGATGAGCGTTGGCATCTTCGAAAATCCGGCGAACGTTTCTGGGCCAATGGCCAGATGACACTACTGCTTGACGAGGGCGGCGACGTCGTCGGGTTCGTGAAGGTGCTTCGGGATCGAACGGAAGAACATTTGGCGGCGGAGGCGCTTCAGCGGACGGCGGCTCAGTTGACGAGCGCTCAGGAGGCCGGCGGTGTCGGCGTCTTTACCCTGGACCTATCGACGAACAAGATCACCGGGTCCCCGGAGTTCTGCCGCATCTTTGGACTTCAAAGCTGCGAAGCGCTGCCGGCCCACCAGGTTGAGGCGCTCGTTTTGCCTGATGATCTGAGCAAGGCGTCTGACCGGGCCCGGCGTTCGACCGGCGAGGCGGAGCGAACCGTCGAGTATCGCATCCGGCGGGCTGACACCGGTGAGGAAAGAATCCTGTCCCGCAGGGCCGATTTCGAACGCGACGAGATGGGTCGTCCAACGACCCTCGTCGGCGTCGTTCAGGACATCACAGAACAACGCAGAGTGCTTCAGGCGCTGGAACAGAGCGAAGCCCAGTTCCGATCACTCGCCCAGGCGATGCCGAACCAAATCTGGACCGCTCAGCCGGACGGAGCCCTGGACTGGTTTAACGAACAGGTCGTCGTCTATAGCGGCCGGAGCCAGACGGACCTTGCCGGGCAAGGATGGGGCGAGATCGTTCACCCAGACGATCTGCAGGCCGCCGCTTCACGCTGGGCGCGGTCGGTCGAGACCGGCGAGGTTTACGAGACCGATTTCCGGATCCGGGCGGCTGATGGCGACTACCGTTGGCATCTGGTCCGGGCCCTGCCGGTACGAGGCACGGACGGTCAGATCAACCACTGGGTCGGAAGCAACACCGACATCCATGACCAGAAGAGCGTCGAGGCGGCCAATGCCCGCGATCGCGACCGTCTTTGGAGCATGTCGCAGGACTTGATGCTCGTCTGCGATTTCGAGGGGACCATCACCGCGGTCAACCCCTCGGCGACCCGGCTCTTGGGATGGGAGATCGAGGAGATGGTCGGCAAATCCCTGTCCGCCTTCACTCACCCGGATGATCTTGCTAGCACGGCGGCGGAGGTCGGCAAACTGGCGCACGGAGCCACGACCCTGGCCTTCGAGAACCGCTACCTGACCAAGACCGGTAGCTACCGGTTGCTGGACTGGACCGCGGTCCCGGATGCCGGCCGCATCCATGCGGTGGGCCGCGACATCACCGATGAGCGCGCCATCGCGCGCGATCAGGAACGCATCTGGACGGTCTCGCCCGTGCTCAAGGTGGTGGCCTCGCCCTCCGGCGAGATCCTCAAGGTCAATCCGGCCTGGAGTTCTTGCCTGGGCTGGTCGACGGCTCGCACCGTCCAGCATGGCTTCGATGAATTCTTGATCGGCGACGAGGCAGCCAGAGCCGGGGCTTTGGATCAGCTTATCGGCAAGACCCTCGCCACCGACCTTGAGATGGAGATGCGCGCGGCGGACGACGCTACGCGGCTGGTCGTCTGGACCTTCGTGCGCGAGGGGGAGACACTCTACGGTTTCGGACGCGATGTCACCGAACAGCGGGCGACCGAGGACGCCCTGCGCCAAAGCCAGAAGATGGAGGCCGTCGGTCAACTCACGGGCGGGATCGCCCACGATTTCAACAACCTCCTGCAGGGCATCACCGGCAGCCTCGACCTCGTGCAGAAGCGCATCGGCGAAGGACGGATCGGCGAGATCGACCGGTTCATGACCGGAGCTATGACGTCTGCCAATCGGGCCGCAGCACTGACACATCGCCTGTTGGCTTTCTCGCGCCGCCAACCACTGGATCCCCGACCCGTCCGGGCTAACCCTCTGGTGGCGTCGATGGAGGATCTGATCCGCCGCACGATGGGCGAGAGAATCGAACTTGAACTGGTGCTGGCCGGCGGCCTCTGGCTGACCCAATGCGATCCCAACCAGCTTGAAAGCGCGATCCTTAATCTTGTGATCAACGCTCGTGACGCCATGCCAGAAGGCGGACGGCTGACGATCGAGACCTGCAATGCGCATTTGGACACCGTCTACGCCGCGAGCCAGCGCGATGTCCGTCCCGGCCAGTATGTCTGCATCTGCGTCACGGACACCGGAACGGGCATGGACGCTGGAACTGTCGCCAAGGCGTTCGATCCCTTTTTCACCACCAAACCGATCGGCCAAGGAACAGGGCTGGGTCTGTCGATGATTTACGGCTTTGCGCGCCAGTCTGAAGGCTATGCCAAGATCTACAGCGAAGTCGGAAAGGGCACGACCCTCAAACTCTACCTGCCCCGTCATCTCGGAGATACGGAGGAGGACGACGGCCCCCTGTCGCTCAGCGATGTCCACGGTGCCGAGGCTGGAGAAACAGTCCTCGTCGTGGAGGACGAGGCTGTGGTCCGCGGCTTGATTGTCGCCGTGCTAAACGACCTTGGGTATCGTACTCTTGAAGCGGCAGATGGTCCTAAGGGTCTGGAGATCCTGCAGTCGAAGCGTCGCGTCGATCTGCTGATCACCGACATCGGTCTGCCGGGACTTAACGGCCGTCAGGTCGCCGATGCTGGCCGCCAGCTTCGTCCAGGGCTGAAGGTTTTGTTCATGACCGGCTACGCGGAAAACGCCGCCTTGGCGTCCGGCTTCCTCGAGCACGGAATGACCATGATCACCAAGCCCTTCGCTATGGAAGCGCTGGCAACCCGCATCCGGGACATTTTAGGCGAGACGTCATCGGCTAGCTGACCGCCCCGCCCGACGCGCTCGTGGTCGCGAACGGCGGGACCAGCCATTCGTCTGATTAAGTGATTCATTTGAATCGCTTAATCGCAGAACGAATCACTTCGGCCAGAGTTGTTAAGAGTCTTCGCGGGCCAGAATGGCGACGCTGGGAGATGTCGAAATGGCCGCATATCGACCCACATGGTCGGGACATTTGAAGCTGTCCTTAGTGACCTGTCCAGTTTCGCTGTTCACGGCCACCTCGAGCGCAGGCGATGTGAAGTTCAACCTGATCAATCCCGAGACCCACAATCGGATCAAGATGATCACCACCGATCCCGAGACCGGGCCAATCGAACGCTCCTCGCTAGTGAAGGGCTACGAAGTCGAGAAGGGCGAGTACATCTTGTTGTCAGAGGATGAGATCCGGTCGGTAAAGCTGGAGAGCACCAAGACGATCGAGATCGACCGCTTCGTGTCAGAGGACGAGATCGACCGCATCTACTGGGACAACCCCTACTACCTCGCCCCGGAGGGCAAGCTGGCCCAAGAGGCCTTCGGCGTCATTCGAGAGTCGATGAAGCGGTCCGGCCAGATCGCGCTCGGCCGAGTCGTCCTTTCAACACGGGAGCGTTTACTGGCGCTGGAACCGCGCGGCCTCGGCATCCTGGCCTATAGTTTGCGAACCGAGAGCGAGGTCCGAGCGGAGGACGACATCTTCCGCGGCATCAGCGCAGAGCCGCCAGACGAGGCCATGATCTCTATCGCGGAGCGGATCATCCAGCAGCAGCATGGTCCGTTTGAGCCCAGCAGGTTCGTCGACCGGTACGAAGAAGCGCTCAAGACCCTCATCGCCACCAAACAGCGCGGCGGCAAACCGGTTCGCGCCGCCGAGCCGGACGAGACGAATGTCACCGACCTGATGGCGACGCTTCGCGCAAGCCTGCAAGGGACTGCAAGCAAACGCGCGCCGTCAAAGGCGCGCTCGGGCCGAGCGGCGACGGTCACGCCGCTCACCATGGCGACGCCACGGCGACGGGCCGGCTAGTGGTTCAGGCGGTCGCCCCGATCCCCTTGGCCGGGCTTGGCTGGGGTTGTGACAAACCTGGCATCACCTCGACTCCCCGTCTCTGGGCCCGCGCGAAACGTTGGCCTTCTGCCGAGCGGTCCACGCAGATCGCAGGAAGTGTGCAGCCATTTCAGACGCCCGGCGAAGAAGGACGTCTTCCCCTCGGACGTGATCGCCAGAGCGGATAGCTAAGGCTTCGTGATACTCCGCCTCGGCGAGAAGCCTTTCGTCTGACCAGGTCCCGAAGGTGGAGCCGATCAGGCCCTGAAATGCTTCTATCGTAACCTCTGATGGGTCAGGTTCTGTGAGGCCCAGCGGCAAAGGATGCTGATACTTCACGTCTCCGAGCATGCCACGGCCGCAGCAATTTGGGTAGTCGAAGCAGACAGAAGTCAGCGGCGCACCGTCAACTGCGCCGCTTCTGCAACGGCGTGAGATTTTCAACTTTCGCGGTCACCCTGTCTCCGGGCATCTCTGAAGACCCGTGCCGCAACGCAAGCTGGACCGCCACTTAGTCTCAAATCGGATCAGGCTCCGAAGCGTCGCCGCTGGATGTACAGCGCAGCACCGCGGGCAGCGTCATGCCCAGCGGGTGATTTCCCACTCCTTGAAGGTCGGGATGGGGAAACCTATCGGTCGCCGCTGCTACATCGCTCATCCTCCACCTCCACCTCCACCTCCACCTCCACCTCCAAGGAAAAGCTTGCGTGGTGCGGTCGCCGATTGAACGCACCTTGGAAAGCTGACGCAGGAACGGCCCCGCCGTCCCCAGCGAGGCCGTTGATGTTTAGGCGAGAGCTCTAAGCCATTTGACGACGTCGTTGGATGTACAGCGCAGCTCCGCCCGCGAGAGCCGTGCCGAACATGATCATTGCCCACTCTGACAGAGTTGGCACAGCCGCAGCCACTGCAGCGACACTAACGGCGCCGCTGGCCGACTGTACGCCTGTGCTGAGGTTGGTGATGTCCATGCGGATCGCCTGGGAGCCGGGCAGAGTCGGGGTGGCGTAGCCTGCAGGCAGTGTGGCTGTGATTGTGTCGCCCGTGTCGACCGTCACGCCTGCCGGCAAGTTGAGCGCGATCTTGTTGGATGGGATCGGGTAGGCTGGCAGATTGCTTTCCGCCTCTGCATCGGGCGTCGCCTCGTTGAAGCAATTGGCTGGCGCAACGCCGGACGCCCCATTGATGGAAATGCGTACTGCCGAGCAATAGGTGTCGGCCGATCCCACTGCGTAGCTAGCGGGCAGTATGACGTCGACATAGGCGCCAGTCGTACTGTCGGTGCTGGTGAAACCTGCCGCGAGTAGTGTTTGCGTCCCGCTAAGGATGCCTGACACGTTGGCGGTGGCCGGGGTCTGAGCCGCGCTGAGCGTGGTGGTTGGGGCCGCCTCTTGAGCATGGGCCTCCGTGACGAAAAGGCCTAGAACGCCGATTGCGGCGATCGCTGCGACGGGCTTATACATTGAAACGGCTCCTAAAAGTGGAAGACCGTGGTGTTGCGACCGCCGCCCTGAGTCAACCTCAGGATCGATCTCGAAGTCCAGTTTTTTCCCCAAACTGAGAAGACCTGCAGGTGGCGATCATCTGCCCGAGGCAAGATCATGCAAGACACGGCGGACGTATTTGATCTTTTCAACCGAGCGCGCCGACGTCTGAGCCGAGTCCATAAAAATGTCGCCTAGGAGATAGCCCCCAGCGGTCTTGCGCAAAAGCCCCGCCTTCTCCAGAGCGACCGCGTGGCGCCAGAGAGTGCTGTAGGGTAATCCGCTCAACGCCACGATTGACTTCAACGAGATGGGCACGCGCAACTCGTCCGGCGGCACCGTTTCGGCATAGCCGTACCGCATAGCGAGCACGGGATGATCCACAATCCGGGCGGCGTTTCCCACGGTGACGGCAGCAAGCACATGCAGCGCGATCGGCTCGCTCATGCGTGACTCAGTGAGTTCGAAGACAGAAAGGTAAATGTCGAGGGCCGCGACGACACTGGCATCCTCCGAAACCGCTAGAGCGTCCTTAGGAAGCGCGAACCCGCTCCACTCGAACCGGTCCAACAGCACAAAAAATAAGCGTAGCACCCTGGCCCGGAGCAAACGCATATCCGGTCGATCTAGGAAGTCCGGAGCAAGGCGTATTCCCCTGACGGATTTCTCGCACAGACCCAGATCGACCAATCCGAGGCCCGCACGACGGACCGTCTCCCGCGGACGATTCAGGGAGAGGGCTATGCCGTTGAAGCTTGGGGCGACAGCTGTCCCATCTCGCAACGCCGCCCTCAACAGCGCTAGCAGCAGGACGGCTCGCTCCAGGTTGGGACCTACGATCGGCAAAGGCTCGTTGCCGACGGCGAATTGAAACGCATTGACCACTCGCGTCGCCTGTCGAAAGGGAAGCTGTGTGTCAGCGCGGTTCAAATCGATCGAGTTCCTGCTGGGTACTGATGTCCGAATAGCTTGCTTCCATCAGAGCTCAAACCATCCGAAATCTGCCAACCAGTCGTCCGAGCGTCGGCGACGGATCGGTTGGCCTCAGAGGCACGCAGCCAAGGAACGAACCTTTCCCGACGCTCGATGGGGTGGCTCCGAAAAGTTCGCCCTCCACCTGAAAACAGACCCCCGCCGCTACGGGATGTCTGGACTCCGGACAGCAAAACAGCCCAGCGCGTCAGCCCGATTCGTTAGTTTGAACAGGCAGATGGCTTAGGCTTTGAAGCGTCTGCGCTGGACGTAAGCACCGCACCACCAGCCAGGATCGTCCCCTCCACGCCCTCCTCCCCGTAGCCCGCCGGAAAAGCAATATCCTGATTGCCCTTGTCGGTTCGCGCCGTCCCGACAGGCAAAATGACGCGGGCGAAGCCCTGACCTAGTAAGGGGCTTGTTCAGTTTACGGTGTCGCTCGATGGACTGTTCGCGGCGTTCTCTAGCTCGATGTTTGCGAACACGGCGTCAATCGCGGCTTGGAGCTCGTCTTGGTCAGCGTTCGGGAAGGTAGCGGGGGCGATCTCCAGCAGCGCGGTATGGAACTGATCCACGATCGCTTGGGAGCTCAAGTCTCCCCAACACACACCCCGCTCCGCCATGCGCCGGTCCATCACCTGATAGAGCGCCTGGAACATCTCCCCCATCGGCCCCTGCAATGTGTCGCAGAATTCCTCAACATCTTCGACGGTCGGCGGTTTGCGCTTCACCACATCAGGCCTCGTTGGCGGGCGGCTGCCTTGGATTTGGACCCTCCTTGGTAGCCCGATAGTCTGCCAACTCCTGACGACCATCCCAGATACCTCTGAGAAGGTCTGAGGCTCGCTCAGCTCCGCGCCGAAGCAAGACGTCTTTCGGCGCGACGTGATCGCCCGAAGGCCCCACGGCCAGCGCCGCGTGATACTCAGCTTCGACGAGGATCCGGTCATCAGACCACTCACGGAACAGAATTCCGACAAGCTGTTCCAGCGCCTCCACGTCGACGGCGAAGGGCTCAGGCTCGACCAAGCCGTCCGGCAAAGGGTGGAGGTATCTCATTGCCGGAACCTGCCACGACCGCAGCGTGTTGTGTAGTCAGAGCCAGTGGCCCGGCAACTGCGCCGATCCGGTGGACGTCTGACTTTTCCCCGCATACCTCCCCTCGTCACTTCGGTGACGGGGGATTTTTCCAATTCAGTGAGCCCGCTCGCCGCCACTGATCATGGGCACAGTGCGCCCGACATCGTTGCGCATATCATTAGCGCAGCAACGTCAATCACGCGATCCTCCTCGACACGGCCAGCGATCAGGAGGTGGGAGAGACGCCTAGTTTGGGCTGAGGGTTGAGCTTCGATCTTGACTTGCGGCCCGAGAGCAATCGCCAGCCACTTGATGATCTGAGGGGGACTTCGGACAGGCAAACGGCCCGGCTGCATCAGCACCCGGGCCGTCATTTGAAGAGACAGGTGCCTTAGACTTCGAGACGTCGGCGCTGAATGAA
>Ga0247808_10000727_pt1 | contig 15845 bp, 17 predicted proteins | sample UWRJL089202R1_FD_179914 | JGI IMG/M metagenome (GOLD analysis project Ga0247808, IMG submission 179914) | Plant litter microbial communities from Arlington Agricultural Research Station in Wisconsin, United States - UWRJ-L089-202R-1 | ecosystem: Environmental > Terrestrial > Plant litter >... | reverse complement strand
CTTTGTTGTTTAAATGTTTTCCAAAGGAATCTCTTCCGCGGTACCCCCTAGAAAGGAGCCCTACGACCGAGGTTTTTGGCATTTGACATTGTGCACGCTGTTGAGTTCTCAAGGATCGGACGCACCCGACTTCAGGCCTGAAAGGCTGTCGCTCCGGGGCACTTCGATGTTGTTCTTGTTGCCCGCTTGGTTTCCAGTTACTGGATTCGAAGCGAACTTCATCAAGCTGTACAAAGCGAAGAATCGCTTTCTTTTCTGCTTGGAGTTGGTCCCGCTTGAGGCCGGAAGCTCTGCGGCTTTCCGAACCTGTGGGGTGACGAGAGATGACTATACGTGGGTTTCGGAGGGGGTCGCAAATCGCATTTGCATCCCGGGCGTGTCGCCCGATGGCGTTAGGGTCGAGGCACCTACATCGGCGCGGACGGAAGGCCTCTCCATGGACAACACACACGACATCGTCATCGTCGGCGGCGGCCATAACGGACTCACCGCTGCGGCCTATCTGGCCCAGGCCGGCCGCCGGGTCCTGCTGCTCGAGCGGGACGACCATGTGGGCGGAGCGGCGGTGTCGGCAGCCGCGTTCGCGGGGGTGGATGCCCGGCTCTCCCGCTACTCCTACCTGGTGAGCCTGCTGCCCCGGAGAATCGTGGACGAGCTCGGCCTCGACATCCGCCTGGCCCGGCGCCGCTATTCGTCGTACACCCCTGACCCGGCGCATCCGTCGACCGGACTGCTCGTGGACGCCGGCGACCCGGAGGAGACCCACGCCTCGTTCGGTCGTATCGGCGCCGAGGCGGATGCGGCAGCCTGGCAACAGCTGGGCGACGACCTCGGACACCTGGCCCGGGCACTGTTCCCCACGGTGTGCGAACCGTTGCCCACCCGTTCCGAGGCCCGCCGCCTGGTCGGCGACGACAAGCTGTGGGCCGAGCTGATCGAGCGTCCGCTCGGCGACATGCTCACCCGGCGCTTCAGCAACGACCTGGTGCGCGGGGTCGTGGCCACCGACGGCCTCATCGGCACGTTCACATCGGTGCACGACGCCTCCCTCGACGCCAACCGGTGTTACCTCTACCACTCGATCGGCAACGGCACGGGCGACTGGGATGTGCCCATCGGCGGAATGGGCGCCGTGACCGGCGAGCTCGAACGGGTCGCCAGGGTGGCGGGCGCGCGCATCCTGACCGGCGCGGAGGTGACCGGCATCGCTGCCGACGGCACCGTGCGGTACCGGCAGGACGGCGTCGACCAGACCGTGGTCGGCTCCCGGGTGCTGGCGAATGTGGCGCCGTGGGTGCTGGACGGGCTCCTCGGCGACAGGCCGGCCGGCACGGTGAAATCGGAGGGCGCTCAGGTGAAGGTGAACCTCCTGTTGTCCCGTCTCCCCCGGTTGCTCGACCCCGCAGTGTCCGCGGAAGCCGCGTTCGGCGGCACCTTCCACATCAACGAGACGCTCAGCCAGTTGGAGACCGCCTACCGGCAGGCCAGCGCCGGCACGGAGCCCGAGCTGGTCTCCTGCGAGATCTACTGCCACTCGCTGACCGATCCGAGCATCCTCTCGCCCGACCTCGTCGCGGCCGGCGCGCAGACCCTCACGGTTTTCGGCCTGCACACGCCCGACCGGCTCGCCCAGGAGGACAACGCCGGCCTGCGCGCTCGACTGCAGACGGCGGTGCTGGCCTCGCTCAACTCGGTTCTCGCCGAACCGATCGAGAGCCTGTTGCTGACGGATGGCGCCGGTGCCCCCTGTATCGAGACGAAGACCACCGCGGACCTCGAGGAGGCGCTCAACCTGCCGGGCGGGGACATCTTCCACGGCCTGTTGTCCTGGCCCTTCCTGGAGGACGACGCGCCACGGGACACCGCGGCCGAGCGCTGGGGCGTGGCCACCCGGCATCCGCGGATCCTGCTCTGCGGGGCCGGTGCCCGCCGCGGCGGCGGCGTGAGCGGGCTCGGCGGGCACAACGCCGCCATGGCGGTGCTCGAGGCCGAGGTCACGGAGGGCTCCGGGGCATAGCTCGCGCTCTGGCGGCGGCCTCGAACTAGGCATAGCCTCAGAGGGAAGGCTCGTGTTTCACTCACCGTGGAGGTCACTATGCCCACCCAGCCCCTGCCTGGTCCGCCGGACGTCGCCCATGCCACCGGACGTTTCGCCCACCGGGACGACGGGCTCTACCTGCTTTTCGACCGGATCTTCACCGCGGCCCCCGAGTACATCTGGGAGGGGCTGACGAAGCCCGAGGCCCTGCACGGCTGGATCGGCACATACACAGGCTCCCCACTGACCGGGGCCGTGCGCTTTCGCATGGAGTCCAAGAACGATTCGCAGTGGGAGTACGTGAGCATCCTCGAGTGCACGCCGCCCACCCGTCTGGCGCTCGACATCGGGGAGGGAGAGGACGCCTGGCGGGTTCTCGCCCACCTCAGCGAGGGCTCGGGCAAGACCGTGCTCACCTTCGGGCTGCGCCTGCACTCTGCGGCGGAAGCAGCCACCTTCGGGCCGGTCTGGGACTACTACCTCGATCGCCTGGTCGCCTCCCGCACGCACCACACCCTGCCGCCGTTCAGCAGGTATTACCCCGCTCTGAAGAAGCACTATCAGGAGCTGATCGTGCCCAAGCGCACCCAGCAGACAGCCACTGCGCCGGTGGACATCGAGCTGGGCAGCACCGACTCGGTGTGACCGGTTACTCCCAGATGCTGGGGGCCGCAGCGCGGGTGGCCGGCATGGCGACGTCGGCGCTCCAGTCGAGCAGCCAGGACGGCACCGTCAGGTCGTCGGGTACGGCCCCGACGGCGTCGATGAGCTCGTCGATGGTCACGACACCGCCGGTGCGCTTGAGGAACCGGCCGCGGATGAACCCGCGGGCGTACACCTCGACGGCGCCGCCGGCATCCGCATCGGCGACGGGTCGTACGAAGCGCTGCTCCACGTAGACGGCCTTCTCGTCGAAGCCCAGGATGCGTGACTCCACAGTGAAGCGCTGGCCGAGGGTGAGCGACTTGCGGAAGCTGATGGTCTCGGACACCACGACCGGGTACCAGCCCTTGGCTTGGAAGATCGCCCAGATGCCCGTGCGGTGCAGCATGTCGAACCGGGCGATGTCCATGATCGACAGGTACACGCCGTTGTTCATGTGCCGCAGGATGTCCTGGTCGGTGGGCAGGGTGATGAAGCGGGTACGGGCCACGTCATAGTGCCCGAGCCTGGTGCCGAAGCGCGACAGCAGCGAGTGGAGCAGGGTTCGAAAGAACATGTGCACCCGATGATGCTAACCGCCGGCGGCCCCGGGCGGGGCGATCGGCCGATACTCGCCCGGTTCTGCCTCAGGCGTCGGGCAGGTCGACGAGCGCGTCGAGAGCCACGGAGGCTCCGCGGGTGAGGTGCGCGGGGTCGGCGACGGTGCCGGCGCCCTCGATCACCAGGCAGCCGCCGGCCCGCACGCCGCGGGTGGACGCGAGCACGAGCAGCGCCGCGAGTTCCATCTCGAGGGCGAGGACGCCCAGCGACACGTAGCCGGCCTGGTGGAGGTCGACGATGCCGGGGAAGGATGCGGCCCGGCTCCAGACGACGCCGCGGTGGTGCGGAGCGTCCTGTCGGTGAGCGGATGCTGCCAGCGCCAGCACCACCTCGGGGCCGGCGGTCGCCGGGTACCCCGCTGGCACGAGTTGCCCGGTCACGCCGTCGTCGCGCACGCAGGACTCCGCCACGATGAGATCGCCCGGGCCGATGCCGCGCAGCAGGGCTGCCGCGGAGCCGAGCTTGATGATGGTGTCCGCTCCGGCATCCATCAGCTCCTGGTAGAGCCGGATGGCTCCGGGAGCCCCGGCGCCATGGCAGGCGACGACGATCTCAGTGTCGTTCCAGGTGCCCGTGAAGGTTCGGTATTCACGGTGCCGGGCGACCTCGCGCACATCGGTGAGCCGGTGCATGATGTGCTCGGCGAGCTGGGGGTCGTCGACCGTCAGTGCCCGCGGCGGCAGACCTGTGCGCGGCAGACCGGTGAACGGGAGGCCGTCGCTCGGGTGGCCGGTGGTCGGGAACGGGTGGGCCTGGTTCATGTCTTCCCTCGGAGCCGGCGTGGCCCTGCCCGGGTGTGCGGCAGGTCGATCCTGTCTACCACGGGGCACGCCGGGCCCGGCGCGGGAATCAGGCCAGGGCGGGTTCGGCCGGAGCCGAGCGGGCGAGCGCGTGCGCAGCCTGGGTGGGCAGGGCGGCCACCTTGCGCACGAAGGTGCCCAACCGGCGGTAGACCTCCTGCGATTCGGGGTGGCTGGCATCCTGCTGCCAGGTGTGCCGGGTGTTGGTGCGGTGCCGGCCGTAGATCACGGTGTCGACGAGGACCGAGCGGCGCCGAAGGGCCTCGATGAAGTTGAGGTTGGCGCGGTAGAAGTAGTCCCGCTCCGAGGTCGTGACGAAGACCGGCGGGAAGCCCTTGCCCAGCCACTCGATGGGTGACAGGAACCGGGCGGCATCGCGCAACGACTGGCCGCGACCCCGCTCGGGGAGCAGCATCCGCAGGAAATTGAGGCTGAGTACGAAGCCGCGCTCGAACATCACCGAGAAGTCGGCGATGCTGCAGTGCTGCACGAGGCCACGCAGGTGGCCCGGCTCGATCTGCAGGTCGATGTCATGGTGCGCGGCGAGGGCCTCGTCGTTGGCAGCGGCTGTGAGCAGCGCCGCAATGTGACCGCCGGCGGAGTCGCCGCCGATCACGATGCGGGTGGGGTCGCCGCCGTACTCGAGGATGTTGCGCTTGACCCAGGTGAGCACGTCATTGGCGTCGTGCAGCATGTGCTTGATGCCGAACCGGGTGGCCATGCGGTAATTCGCGTTGACGACAACCATGCCCTCGACAGCCTGACTGGCGGCGTACTTGGTGAGCGGCGCCTTGTCGCCGGAGGTCCACCCGCCGCCGTGGAAGTACACATAGACCGGCAGCGGAGCAGCGGCCTCGACGGCGTCGTGCGGTACCAGGACGTCCAGTCGGTGGTCGCGGATACCGTCGCCCACGTAGTCGAGGTCGAAGTGGTAGTCGACGGCGTCGATGGGGTCCGCGTTGAACTTGTGCAGCTCACCGGGAGCGAGCCGCGTCATCAACGCCCGCCAGAGCCAGACCGGCACCCGCGCCAAGCCGGTCTCCCGGTGGGTGAGGTGGGAGTCCCTGGCGGGTCCCGCGGTGGAATCGAATGCGCTGCTGGTGAGGGGGGAAATCTGGAACATGGTGCCTTACTGCCGGTGTGGCTCTGCCGAGAGCGGCAGGGTCAGACCGATGTCACCCTGGAGGCGCTTGCATCAGAATTTTGCCGCCTGCTGACGATAGTCGTCACACCCTGAGATAACCTGAGAATCATTCACCTGCATGAATCTGGCGGTTCCCCAACTCAGGCGGTGGCGCCTCCGGCGACTCCCGTGGCCTCGAGAACGGCGCGGGCCAGCGTGTGGAAATGCACGTTGAAGCCCATCACGGCGGGGGTGGCCTGCGGGTCGACGCCGAGGTCGGCCACGTCCAGTGCGTGCAACACGAACTGGTAGCGATGGGTTCCCGTTCCGGGAGGCGGCCCGGCGCCGATGAAGCTGGGCTGGCGACCCTCGTTGGGCATCACGACGGCGCCCGCGGGCAGCAGCACCGAGTTCTCCGTCCCGGCGCCGGTGGGCAGGCTCACGGTCTCGGCGGGAATGTTGAACAGCGCCCAGTGCCAGAAGCCCGAGCCTGTGGGCGCATCCGGGTCGTAGACGGTGAGAGCGAAGCTCTTGGTCTCAGCCGGGAAGCCCGTCCAGTGCAGGTCGGGCGACACATCCTGCCCACCGGCGCCGGCGCCGTACTGCGCGGCCGCGAGGGGCCCGCCGTCGATCATGACGGAACTGGTCAGGCTGAACAGTGGTACCTCGCCGAAGCGGGCGAAGGGATCGGTGCTGGGCATACAAACTCCAAGGTCTGGCTGGTGGTCTGGTGTTTCAGCCTACGTGGCCGCTGCCCGGAAAGCACCGACGCCTAAAATGTGGAGGTGGCCATTCCGAAGATCCTGCTCTACTACGTCTTCACCCCGCTCGCCGACCCCGAGGCCATCCGCCTGTGGCAGCGTGACCTCTGCGAGTCGCTCGGCCTGCGCGGGCGCATCCTGATCTCCCAGGACGGCCTCAACGGCACCGTCGGCGGCGACCTACCGGCCCTCAAGCGTTACGTGCGCAAGACCCGGCAGTACGCGCCGTTCGCGAACATCGACTTCAAGTGGAGCGCGGGCACCGGGCTCGACGACAACGGTGCGAGCCTCGACTTCCCCCGCCTGGTGGTCAAGGTGCGCGACGAGATCGTGAGCTTCGGCTCCCCCGGGACACTCACCGTACAGGCCGGCGGCGTGGTCGGCGGCGGCACCCGCCTGGCCCCGGCCGAGCTGCATGCCCTGGTGGCCGAGCGCGGTGACGACGTGGTGTTCTTCGACGGCCGCAACGCCTTCGAGGCCGAGATCGGCCGATTCCGGGGCGCGGTGGTGCCGGATGTGGCCAACACCCGCGAGTTCGCGGCCGAGCTCGACAGCGGCAAGTACGACCACCTCAAGGGCAAGCCCGTCGTGACTTACTGCACGGGCGGCATTCGCTGCGAGGTGCTCTCGTCGCTCATGAAGGACCGTGGTTTCGGCGAGGTCTACCAGCTCGAGGGCGGCATCGTGCGGTACGGCGAGGCCTACGGCGACGACGGCCTCTGGGATGGCTCGTTGTATGTGTTCGATCAGCGGATGTCGGTGGACTTCAGCGACCACGCGGCCGTGCTCGGCCACTGCCGGGTCTGCGGTGACCCCACCAAGAACATGCTCAACTGCCGCGACCTGTCGTGCCGGGAGCAGCTCGTGGTGTGCCCGGATTGCGTGGCCGTGGCCGCACCGGCCTGCGAAGCGCACACGGACTAGCCGTCGTCCCGCATCCGTCGACACGGGCGCTCTCGAAAAGTAGTTGCTTGCGCACTTACCTAGCGTGTGCAATCATTTATCCCGCGCTTGCAACTACTTCTCGACCGGAGGAACCCCCATGCCTATTGGATTGATCGCACTCGCCCTCGGCGGCTTCGGGATCGGCCTGACCGAATTCGTCATCGCCGGCCTCCTCCCCGAGGTGGCCGCCGACTTCGCCGTCTCGGAGGCGGCCGCCGGCTGGCTCATCTCCGGCTACGCGCTCAGCGTCGCCGTCGGCGCCATCCTGCTCACCGCCGCCGTGACCCGGCTGCCCCGCAAGCACGTTCTGGTCGGGCTGATGGTGCTCTTCATCATCGGCAACCTGGTCTCCGCGCTGGCCCCGACCTACTCGCTCATGCTGCTCGGCCGCATCATCGCGGCCCTCTGCCACGGCGCGTTCTTCGGCATCGGCGCTGTCGTCGCGGCCAGCCTGGTGCCGCAGAGCAAGAAGTCCGGCGCCATCGCCATCATGTTCACCGGCCTCACCCTCGCCAATGTGCTCGGGGTGCCGTTCGGCACCTTCATCGGCCAGAGCTTCGGCTGGCGGGCCACTTTCTGGGCCATCACCTTGATCGGCGTCATCGCGCTGGCCGGAATCGTGGCGCTCGTGCCCCGGGCCACCGACGACACCGCCCACGTGAGCAACCTGCGCGGCGAGCTCCGGGCGTTCCGCTCTGGCCAGGTCTGGCTGTCACTCGTGGTGACTGTGCTCGGCTTCGGCGGCATGTTCGGCGCCTTCACGTACATCGCCTTCACCCTCACCGAGGTCAGCGGCTTCGACAGCGCGGCCGTGCCGTGGCTGCTCGTGGTGTTCGGTGCCGGGCTCTTCGTCGGCAATATCCTGGGCGGCAAGGCGGCCGACCGTCGCCTCGACCGCACCCTGATCGTGTTGCTGTCCGGCCTCACCGTGGTCATGGTGTTCTTCGCCCTCACCGCCGCCAACCCGGTCGCCACCGTGGTCGCGCTCGTGCTGATGGGCGGTTTCGGTTTCGGCACCGTTCCCGGCCTGCAGACCCGCATCATGCTCTACGCCGACACCGCGCCCACCCTGGCCTCCAGCGCCAACATCGCCGCGTTCAACGTGGGCAACGCCCTCGGCGCCTGGATCGGCGGCATCACAATCAGCGTCGGCCTGGGCTACACCTCGCCGATCTGGGCCGGCGCCGTCATCACAGCGGCCGCCGTGGTCGTGATGATCGTAGCCGCCACCCGCCGCAGCGTGCTCGCCCCGGCGAGCGCCAGCGAGACCGAACCCACCAGCGCCGCGCCGGTCGTCAAGACCTCGCACTGACCTGCCCGCACTCAGATCACCGCACTTCGATTCAAAGGACTACCGCATGAGCATCCCCACCATCACCCTGAACAACGGCGTCGAGATCCCGCAGCTCGGCTTCGGCGTCTTCCAGGTTCCCGACGCCGAAACCACGGATGCGGTGGCCGCCGCCCTGGCCGCCGGGTACCGCAGCATCGACACCGCGGCCATCTACGGCAACGAGGCAGGCGTGGGCCGTGCCCTGGCGGCATCCGGTATCCCGCGCGACGAACTGTTCATCACCACCAAGCTGTGGAACAGCGACCAGGGCTTCGAGTCCACGATCGCCGCCCACGAGGCCAGCCTCGCCGCTCTCGGCCTCGACCATGTCGACCTGTACCTGATCCACTGGCCGGCCCCGGCCAACGACCTCTACCTCGAGACCTGGCGGGCCATGGAGCAGCTCCTGGCCGACAACCGGGTGCGCGCCATCGGCGTCTCGAACTTCGAGCCGGAACACCTGGAGCGCCTCGTGGATGCCTCGCTGATCGTGCCGGCCGTGAACCAGGTGGAGCTGCACCCGCGGCTCACGCAGAGCCGGGTGCGGGCCGCCAACGACGCTCACGGCATCCGCACGGAAGCCTGGAGCCCGTTGGCCCAGGGCAGCCTGCTGGCCGACCCTGTCATCGTCGAGATCGCGGGCCGCAGCGACCGCACCCCCGCCCAGGTCGTGCTCCGCTGGCACCTGCAGCAGGGCCGGATCGTGATCCCCAAGTCCGTCACGCCCAGCCGCATCGCCGAGAACCTGGCGGTCTTCGACTTCGACCTCTCCGCCGACGATCTGCGACGCATCGACGCTCTCAACACCGACTCCCGCATCGGGCCCGACCCCGTCGAGTTCGCCGGCTGAGCGGCTCAGCGCCCGGCCCGGGCCTTTCCCCGCGCCCTGGCGTAGTGCCGGGCGCTCGCGCTGGAGAGGGCGAGCAGGATCAGGATGTCGATCGTGACGCTGACCAGCGATGTGCGCAGGGTGATCTGGGCACCGTTGAGAGAGTAGTCGGCGAAGGAGATCAGGATGCTGAGCGAGGCGAACGACATCGCCACCACCCGGGACCAGTTGTGGCCGCGGAGTACCAGCAGGGCCAAGCCGAGGTAGAGCGCGAGGTACAGCCCGTACACCGCCAGTCCCCACCCGAGCACGAGACCGGCCGTCTGCGGATCGCCCCGCCCGATCCGTTCCCCACCCAGAACAATCGTGGCCGCGTAACTCTGCCAGGACAGGACCACCGTGAGAATCGCGACCGCGCCGGTGAGCACCCGCACCCCCATCAGTACCACCCCGCCGACCAGCGACGACGGCCGTTTGACGAGCAGGGGACCGCCGGCGGTCACGAGAGCCCCGTCACTTCGGTGACGGCGCCGGGCTCGCCGGGAACCCGGCCGTCGCCCGCCCCGGCGGCCGACTCCCCCGGCCCCACCAGGCCCCGCACGTCGATCACCGGCAGATCGCCATCTGTTTGGATGGTGTCACCGCCGCCGTTGCGGGAGTGATAGCCGGTGGCGAAATCCCGGATCACCACCACCCGGGTCTGCGGCACGGCCTGGCGGATGCTTGCCACGATGTGGTCCCGCTCCACATCGGTGTGCTCGTCGATCTTGTGGGTGACCTGGAGAGTGAAGAGGCTGAGCCCCACGGCCCTGTCGAATGTGCCGGCAGCCAGCCAGTCCACGCGGTGGCCGCCGGGCAGCATCCAGCCGTCCGGGCAGCGCCAGAACCGCACGTGGTGACGCTTGGCCGGGTTGTTCTCGACCTCCTGCTGGTAGGCGAAGTCCTGGATGCGGTCGAACAGGAGCAGCGGGCTCACCGGGGCCCGCAGGTAACTGCGCCGACGCACGGTCGACGTCACGATGCGCCAGCTCGAGGCGAGGGTCACATCATCCGCGCGGGTCCACCCGGCCGCGGCGAGCGCCGCGTGCACCTGCTCACCGCTGCCGTTCAGCGCCAGGTTGACCGGGTCGCCGAGCAGGCCGTCACTCGTGCGAGTGCGGCCGATGAAGTAGTCGGGCACGTAGAGCCGGGTGAGGATGCGATGCAGCCGCGGCAGCACGAGGTAGGCCAGCAACGCCCAGAACAGCACCGCGAACCAGATCAGTCCCCAGCCCAGGCCCAGGCTCTCGGTGGCCAGGAGCACGGCGAGCCACACCGACGCGAAGCCGGCGAGGACGAAGAAGAACGAGTCGAGCACGGCCCCGAACGACACACGCCGACGCACGGAGGGCCGCGCCGTGGTCTCTGGCATGCGCCCATGCTAGTTCGGTCGCCCCGCGTGCGGCGGGGTACCGGCCGATCAATGCTTGGATGGCAGGGTGACCTACGACGTCGAAACGATCCGCGCCCATTTTCCCGCCCTCTCCGCCGGCTCCGTGCACTTCGACAGCCCGGGCGGCACGCAGACTCCCGTAAGCGTCGGCCAGGCGATCATGGACACCCTCACCGGCCCGCTGTCGATCCGCGGCCGGCGCAGCCCTTCTGAACGCAACGCCGACGACGCCGTCACCGGCTTCCGCACCGCGATGGCCGACCTGCTCGGCGCCGACCCGCTCGGCATCGTCTACGGCCGCAGCGCCACCCAGCTGACCTACGACTTCTCCCGTCACCTCGCCCACGACTGGGCGCCAGGCGACGAGATCGTGGTCTCCCGCCTCGACCACGACTCCAACATCCGCCCGTGGGTGCAGGCTGCCACACACGTCGGCGCCACCGTGGTGTGGGTGGACTTCGATCCGAGCACGGGCGAGCTGCCCGCATCCGCTGTCGCCGCGGTGCTCACCGATCGCACCCGCCTGGTCGCGGTCACCGCCGCCTCCAACCTGATCGGCACCCGACCGGCCATCGCGGAGATCGCCGAGGTGGTGCACGCGGTCGGCGCCCAGATGTTCGTCGACGGTGTGCACTACGTGCCGCACGCCTTCGTGGACTTGGCCGCGCTCGGCGCCGACTTCTTCGTCTGCTCCCCGTACAAGTTCTTCGGCCCGCACTGCGGTGTCCTGGCGGCCGATCCCGCCCTCCTCGAGGGGATCCGCCCCGACAAGCTGCTGCCCTCCACGGATGTGGTGCCTGAGCGCTTCGAGCTCGGCACCCTGCCCTACGAGACTCTCGCGGGCGTCACGGCCGCCGTGGACTTCCTCGCCGGCCTGGGCGACCTGGCCGGCGGCAGCACCTCGCGCCCCAGCATCAGCCGCCGCGAACGCCTGCGCGCGTCGCTACGGCAGGTGGAGGCACACGAGGATTCCCTCCGCGCGCGGCTCGAAGCCGGACTGGCCGCGCTGCCCGGGGTGACCCTGTATTCGCGGGCCGCCGATCGCACCCCCACGGTTCTCGTCGGCTTCGCCGAACGCACCGCCGCCGACGCGGCCCAGTTCCTCAGCGAACGGCGGATTCTCGCTCCCGCCGGTTCGTTCTACGCGCTCGAGGCGTCCCGCCATCTGAACCTCGGCGATGCGGGCGGGCTGCGGGTGGGCCTGGCCCCGTACAGCACGGCCGCGGAGATCGACGCTCTGCTGGCCGCGATCGCCGAATTCCTGTCCGCCTAGCCGATTTTGGGCGCACTGGGCCGGCATCCGCGCAAAAAACCCGGGCGGACCGGCCCGTTTTCCCCATAAACTGGCGCAAGCGACAGAGGGGACACGGATGCCAATCGGCTCGGTCATCGAATTCAGCAATATCACCAAGAGGTTTGGGCAGGTCACGGCCGTCAACGACCTCTCCTTCACGGTCGAGCCCGGCCGGGTGACCGGATTCCTGGGCCCGAACGGCGCCGGCAAGACCACGACCCTCCGGATGCTGCTGGGCCTGGTGGCCCCCACCTCCGGCACCGCCACCTTCGGCGGGCTGCGCTACCGGGACCTGCCCCGACCGCTGGCCACCGTGGGAGCGGCCCTCGAAGCCGCCAGCTTCCACCCCGGCCGCTCGGCCGCCAATCACCTCGGCGTGTACACGATCGCCGCCGGGCTGCCCCGCACCCGGGTCGCCGAGGTGCTGCACCAGGTGGGCCTGGCCGAACACGCCGACCAACGCGTCGGCGGCTACTCCCTGGGCATGCGCCAGCGCCTGGGCCTGGCCTACTCACTGCTCGGCGACCCCGGCGTGCTCGTGCTCGACGAGCCGATCAACGGCCTGGACCCGGAGGGCATCAAGTGGATCCGCGGGTTCCTCAGCAGCATGGCCGCCGAGGGCCGCACAGTGTTGGTGAGCTCGCACCTGCTCAGCGAGGTGCAGCAGAGCGTCGACGACGTGATCATCATCGCCAAGGGCGAGTTGGTGCACTCCGGCCCGTTGTCGAGCTTGGACACCAACATCGCCCCACAGGTCATCGTGGACTCCCCCGACCGGGACGCCCTCGTGGCCGCGCTCACCGCGGCGGACCTGCAGTTCACCTCGGGCCGCACAGGCCTGATCGTGGCCGTGCCCGACCCCGGCCAGGTGGGCCACATCGCCTTTGTCGCCGGTGTGGAACTGAACGTGCTGCATAGGCAGAAGGCCGGCCTGGAAGACTCCTTCCTCGCCCTCGTCGACGGAGGCGAATCACTGTGAACCTGATCCTGCGCCCCGTTGCCGCCGAATTCAGCAAGATCCTCACCACCCGCATGTGGTGGATCCTCGCCCTGGTGCTGTTCGGCTACATCGCCCTCCTGGCCGGCGGCCTCTCCGCCCTGTTCGGCGGCATCGACAGCGGCGCCATCAGCTCGGACTCCGTGAACACCGGCGGTGGCGGCAGCCTGGCCGGGCTCGGCAGCCTGCCCCCGCTCATCTACAGCTTCGCCGCCTCGGTCGGTTACGTCTTCCCGGTGCTGCTGGGGGCCCTGGCCAGCACCGGCGAGTTCCGCCACCAGACCCTCACACCCACCTTCCTGGCCACGCCCCGTCGTGCCCGGGTGCTCGGCGCCAAGACCATCGCCCTGTTCGTGGTCGGCGCGGCCTTCGGCGTCGTCGCTCTGGCGGCATCCGTGGGCATCGGCGCCTTGGTCTTCAACGGCTTCGGCATCGACCCGCTGCTCGCCGACTCGGCGACCTGGGCGCTGATCGGCCGCATCGTGCTGGCCATGGCGCTCTGGGCCGTCATCGGCGTGGGGCTGGGAGTTCTCGTGCCCAGCCAGGTGGCGTCGATCGTGATCGTGCTCGCATTCACCCAGTTCGTCGAACCGCTGCTGCGCTTCGCGTCGTCGTTCACCGAAGTGACGGCGGATGTGGGCAAGTTCCTGCCCGGCGCCGCCTCCGACGCGCTCGTGGGGGCGAGTTTCTTCACCCTCGCCAGCCCGGGCGGGGCCGTGCTGGAGAGCTGGCAGGGCGGTCTCGTGCTGCTGGCCTACGGGCTGCTCGCCACGGGCTTCGGCTACCTGGTGAGCTGGAAGCGGGACGTGACCTGATCCGGCCGGCACCACCTGGCCAGGTCTAGGGTGAAGGCATGCCTGCTCCCGAGTTCCGCGCCATCGTCGTCGACCGTACCGAGGATGAATCGGGCAAACGCAGCCAATCCGCCGCGCTGACCACGGTGACCGACGCCATGCTCATGGACGGCGACGTCACCGTGGCCGTCGAGTTCTCCAGCATCAACTTCAAGGACGGCCTGGCTCTGATGGGCCGGCCCGGCGTGGCCCGGGTCTGGCCGTTGATCGCCGGCATCGACTTCGTGGGCACCGTCGAGTCGAGCAGCGACCCCCGCTGGGGCGTCGGCGACCGGGTCATCCTCAACGGGTCGGGTGTCGGCGAGAGCCACCACGGCGGCCTCGCGGAACGTGCCCGCGTCTCGGGCGCTTCGCTGGTACGGCTGCCGGAGGCCCTGAGCCCCATGCGCGCGGCCGCCATCGGCACGGCCGGGTTCACCGCGATGCTCGCAGTGCTCGCGCTCGAGCGCGGCGGAGTGCTGCCCCAGTCCGGCGACGTGCTCGTCACCGGCGCGGCCGGCGGGGTCGGGTCCATCGCCATCGCCCTGCTCGCCGCCCGCGGCTACCACGTCGTCGCCTCCACGGGACGAGGCGACGAACTCGGCGATTACCTGCGGGGCCTCGGCGCCGCGGAGATCCTCGACCGGCACACGCTGGGCGAGCCCGGGAAGCCGCTGCAGACCCAGCGCTGGGCCGGTGCGGTCGACTCCGTCGGCAGCCACACCCTGGCCAACGTGCTGGCCCAGACGCATCAGGGCGGGGTCGTGGCCTCCTGCGGCCTGGCCCAGGGCGCCGACCTGCCCACGACAGTGATGCCGTTCATCCTGCGCGCCGTCACCCTGGCCGGAATCAACTCGGTCGAGGCGCCGCTGGACCGCCGCGAAGAGGCCTGGAGTCGCCTGTCCACCGACCTCGACCTGGGGCTGCTCGACGGCCTCACCGAGGTCATCGCGCTCGACGAATCTTTCGCAGCCGCCGAACGCATCCTGGCCGGCCGGATCCACGGCCGCACGGTGGTGGACGTACGCCGCTGAGGTGAGGAACCGGGCGGCTAGGCTTCAGATATGGCCATCATCGCTTCAGTTTTCGTCGCCCTCGCGGCCGTCCTGCACGTGTACATCTTCCTCATGGAGAGCGCGTGGTGGACGCGGCCGAAGATCTGGCAGCGTTTCGGCCTGGCCAGCCAGGCCGACGCCGAGACGACCAAGGTACTCGCCTACAACCAGGGCTTTTACAACCTGTTCCTGGCGGTGGGCGCGGCCATCGGCCTGTTCCTCTACTTCGGCGGCCCCCGGGACGCCGGCACTGCGTTGATCCTGTTCAGCACAGCGTCGATGTTCACGGCCGCGATCGTGCTCACCACGACGGGACCGGGCAAGGTCCGGGCAGCGTTGACCCAGGGTACGCTGCCGCTGATCGGATTCATCCTGTTCCTGGCCGCCTAGCGCGCGGGGCTCTGGCCGCGCCGCTGCGCCACCCTGCCGAAAGGACCGTTGTGGCCCACGTCATCCTCTTCCACCACGCCCAGGGCCTCACCGACGGGGTCGCGGAATTCGCCCAGCGGCTGCGGGACGCCGGCCACGACGTGGTCGTGCCCGACCTCTATGACGGTCTCACCTTCGACTCGATCGATGCCGGGGTCGCCCACGCGGAGAAGCTGGGCTTTGCGACCATCATCGAGCGGGGCACTCTGGCCGCGGATGCCCTGCCGCCGGACACCGTGTACGCCGGGTTCTCGCTGGGCTCCCTGCCGGCGCAGAAACTCGCCCAGACCCGCCCGGGCGCCCTCGGGGCGCTGCTGTACCACGGCGGTGTGCCGGCGGGCTCGTTCGCGTCGGACTGGCCGGGGACCGTGGCGTTGCAGGTGCACGTCGGCAGCGGCGACGAGTGGATCGAACTCGAGGACGCCGAGGATCTCGTCGACGAGGCCGGGGCGGCCGAGCTGTTCATCTACCCCACTGGCGGCCACCTCATCGCCGACTCCAGTCTCGAGGAGTACGACGAGGAGTTCGCCGAGCTGATTCTGGAGCGCTCCATCCAGTTCCTCGACCGCCTGGGCTGATCTCCCGCCCTGGCTCGGTGGTGTCGTCGGTCTCGGCGGTCGAGCCTGTCAGTGATGATGGGTGTGGGGTCGGGTTGGTCTGACTCAGAGCCTGTCCGACGCCTTGGCTGTCTTTGTCTCGATGCGTCGACTGGC
>Ga0247808_10000723_pt1 | contig 15877 bp, 14 predicted proteins | sample UWRJL089202R1_FD_179914 | JGI IMG/M metagenome (GOLD analysis project Ga0247808, IMG submission 179914) | Plant litter microbial communities from Arlington Agricultural Research Station in Wisconsin, United States - UWRJ-L089-202R-1 | ecosystem: Environmental > Terrestrial > Plant litter >... | reverse complement strand
AGGTCTAAAAGGTTTGACAGCGCTTTGGTTAAACACAGAACTATTGCCTTATATTTCAGTCTGGCATTGCTGATCATTGCTGTAGCAATCTTCACTATGGTAAAAGCCGATCCCAGCAGAACCTATATGGGTGTTTCTTAAATTTTTGAGATTTAATTTTGCATCATCAGATTTATTTATATTTTTGTTGCTCATGATTAACAATATACATACTTGGCAATGGCGTGCGCATTCTGAAAAGAGTTCCGTCGAAGCCTTGTGTACCTTATAGTTTATCAACCTAAACCAAAAACCACATTATAACCCGACGTACAAACGTCGGGTTTTTTGTTTTTAGTTCTATTTAATTTTGCCATGAAGAAATACCAGATTAAGACATCCTTTAAAAAGCGGCTTGCCGATACGGCTACTCCTGTAAGCATCTATTTGCGGCTGAGGGATGTTTTTCCAAACACAATTTTACTGGAGAGCTCAGACTACCATAGTCGCGAAAACGCGGTTAGTTATGTTTGTGCGGATCCTGTAGCGGGCATCATACTCAGAGACGATGTACTGAGGACCTACTTTCCTGATGGTGCTACGGCTGAAAAAACAGATTTTAAACTAACAGAAGAGATTGCACTATTTAAGGGGGCATTTGAAACAGATGAATTGCCGGATAAACGTTATATCTCAAATGGACTTTTTGGCTACTTTTCCTGGAATGCGGTACAACATTTTGAAGATATAAAGTTCACTGCGGTGACGCCGGAAGATGAGCAGATCCCTGTGATGCAGTATCATATTTACAGGTATATTATCGCCATAGATCACTTTAGAAACGAAGTGACTTTATTCAGGAACAATTTTGACGGTACAGCAGATGAGGATCTGGCCAGACTGGAGTACATCATTCAGAATAAAAATTTCCCGGAATATAGTTTTGACATGCAGGGGGAGGAGCAGTCCAACCTGACAGATACCGGGTTTAAAGATATTGTGGAACAGATGAAGAAGCATATTCTTAGAGGCGATGTCTTTCAGATCGTGCCGTCAAGAGCCTATAACCAGGGCTTCAGCGGCGATGAATTCAATGTTTACCGCTGTCTGCGCTCAATCAATCCTTCTCCATATTTATTTTACTTTGACTATGGGAACTTCAAGCTTTTCGGTTCTTCGCCGGAGGCACAGATTACCATAAAAAATAAGGTTGCGAATATCTATCCGATTGCTGGTACATTTAAGCGGACGGGAAATGATGAGGAGGATGCCGAGCTTGCCAGAAAACTGGAGATGGATCCGAAGGAAAGTGCCGAGCACGTCATGCTGGTAGACCTGGCGCGGAACGACCTGAGCAGACATTGCCGGCAGGTTGAGGTTAAGTCGTTCAAAGAAGTTCAGTACTATTCACACCTGATTCACCTGGTTTCTAAGGTGAGTGGTAACCTGCAACCGGGAGCTTCGGCCATCCATGTGGTTGCCGATACTTATCCCGCCGGAACCTTAAGTGGTGCGCCTAAATATAAGGCTATGCAACTTATTGATCAGTATGAAGGTTTGGGTAGAAACTTTTATGCAGGTGCCATTGGGTATATGGGTTTTAACGATGAGTTTAACCATGCCATAATGATCAGGACTTTCATGAGTAAAAATAATCAGCTGCATTACAGAGCAGGTGCCGGTATTGTCGCCGATTCTGTAGCAGAAAATGAACTGAATGAGGTTAATAACAAGATTGCTGCGCTGCGCAAAGCCATAGTAATGGCTAAAGAAATTTAAGCTTATAGAAATGCAAAAAAAAGTATTGGTTATAGATAACTACGACTCCTTTACCTACAATCTTGTCCACCTCATCAATGAGGTAGGACGTGAAGCGGAAGTTTGGAGAAATGATAAATTTGAGATGAGCGATGTAGATCAGTTTGATCAGATCCTGTTATCTCCGGGCCCGGGAATACCTGAAGAAGCAGGTTTGTTGCTGGAACTGATCAAGACCTATGCACCAGTAAAAAGTATTTTTGGTGTTTGTTTGGGTCAGCAGGCCATCGCGGAGGCTTTTGGCGGATCGCTGCTGAATCTCGGCAGACCGATGCACGGCATTGCCACCCCGATTACGGTACTTGATGAGCAGGAAGTCTTATTTAAGACATGCCCGGTTTCCTTTAATGTGGGCAGGTACCACAGCTGGGTTGTTAGCGAGCAGGGTTTACCTGAGGTGCTGCAGATTACGGCAACGGATGCCGACAAACAAATCATGGCCTTGCGCCATAAAACACTGGATGTGCGTGGGGTGCAGTTCCATCCGGAGAGTGTGCTGACTGAACATGGAAAACAAATGATGAAAAATTGGCTGGAGGCTTAATATGACAATACTGGATCAAATTGTTCTGAAGAAAAAAACTGAGATCGTTATGGCTAAAAGTCAGGTGTCGGTAAAGGCACTGGAATCGGCTGCGGCATTTGGCAGGGTTCCCTACAGGTTGAAGGACTTCCTGCTTGACCCATCACGTACGGGTATCATTGCAGAATATAAGCGACGCTCCCCTTCTAAGGGGCTGATCAATGGCACGTCGACAGTAGAAGACGTTACAGGTGGCTATGCTGCTGCCGGGGCTTCTGCTTTGTCGGTGCTTACCGACAGCGACTTCTTTGGCGGGCATCAGGAAGACCTGCTGCGCGCAAGGGCGCATAATCAAATTCCTATCTTACGTAAAGACTTTATGATAGACCGGTATCAGTTGCTGGAGGCTAAAGCATGGGGTGCTGATATTGTATTGCTGATTGCCGCGATACTGAGTCCGGCGGAGATTGCTGACCTGGCTGGTTTTGCCAAAAGTTTGGGGCTAAACGTGTTGCTTGAAGTGCACAACCGTGAGGAGCTGCTGCGCAGTATACATCCTGATCTGGATGCGATTGGCGTCAATAACAGGAACCTGACAGATTTCAGTGTGGATATCCAAACCTCGTTTGACCTCGTGGATGAGATTCCATCAGACTTCCTGAAGATATCCGAAAGTGCTATTAGTAATCCCTTAACCATCAATGAACTGAAGGCTGCCGGATTTCAGGGTTTCCTGATCGGAGAGAACTTTATGAAAACAACAGATCCGGGAGCAGCCATGCGGCAGTTTGTCAGTGAACTGATCTCGGTATAACTTTTGTATCTTTGTACTTTACAATGGGAAAACAAAAATATTATGATACTGCACTCAGACCCGAACGCGCTGTTCTGGTTGGTGTAATTCGTCAGGGAGAAAAACCGGAGGAAACTAAGGAATATCTGGATGAGCTTGCTTTTCTTGTAGATACTGCCGGTGGTGTTGTGGCCGATGTTTTTACGCAGAAAATGGAAAAACCAGACCGCTCTACTTTTGTGGGTACAGGCAAGCTGGAAGAAATCCGCGCGTATGTGCAGGCGGAAGAGATAGACATGGTTGTTTTTGATGATGAACTGTCTCCCTCACAATTAAGAAATATAGAAAGAGAATTACAGGTAAAGGTGCTGGATCGCAGTAACCTGATCCTGGATATATTTGCCGGCCGCGCACAGACTGCACAGGCTAAAACTCAGGTAGAGCTGGCTCAGTTGCAGTATTTGTTGCCGCGATTAACGCGCTTATGGACTCACCTTGAGCGTCAGAAGGGTGGAATTGGTATGCGTGGTCCTGGTGAAACGCAAATTGAGAGTGACAGGCGGATGATTTTGGAAAAGATCTCCCTGCTGAAGTCGCGACTGAAACTGATTGATAAGCAGAATGAAACGCAGCGCAAGAACCGTGCACAGCTGATTAGGGTTGCCTTGGTTGGGTATACCAACGTAGGGAAATCAACGATCATGAACATGCTTTCCAAATCTGAAGTATTTGCTGAAAACAAGCTTTTCGCCACACTGGATACAACTGTGCGGAAAGTGGTCATCGATAACCTGCCTTTCCTGTTGTCAGATACAGTAGGTTTTATCCGCAAACTTCCCCATCATTTGGTGGAATGCTTTAAATCTACTTTGGATGAGGTACGTGAAGCAGATATTCTGATTCACGTGGTCGATGTTTCACACAGCAGTTTTGAAGATCAGATCAATGTAGTTAACGAAACGTTAAAGGAACTCGGTGCCCGGGATAAGGAGATTATCACAGTATTCAATAAAATTGATGCTTACGTTACCCCTGAGATCGACGAATTTAATGAAGAAGCGCCCCGCGGATTAACGCTGGAGGAGTTTAAGCGTAGCTGGATGGGATTGCACAATACGCCATCCTTGTTTATCTCTGCAACGAGAAAAGAAAATTTAGAAGAGTTTAAACAACTGTTATATGATAAGGTAATGGCCATGCATACGGTGCGTTATCCTTATGATCAGTTGTTGTACTAATAAGTAAAAGTATATGGAAAGTAAACGTCAACAGAAATTTGCAGGACTTCTTCAGGAAGAATTAGCTGCTGTTTTCCAGAAGGAAGGCGCGGCTTATCTGCCGAATACCCTGGTAACCATCACCAAAGTACGCGTATCTCCTGATTTAGCTGTTGCTAAGGTTTATTTGAGTTTTTTGAATACCAGTAACACCACCCTGTCTGTGAATACGGTGAATGCGCATGCCGGTGAGATCAGGTATAAGCTTGGCTCCAGAATTCGCCACCAGGCAAGGGTTGTGCCTACGCTGACTTTCTTTTTGGATGATACCAATGAGTATGTTGAGCACATGGACAAGATCTTTGACAAAATTTCCCGCGAACGCAAGGATACCGATGAGGACGTTGATGGTGAAAGTGATGAGCAGTCAAAAGCAGTTTGAGGAATATCTGTCTGATCACAGCAACAGGATCTTTCCTGTAGTTGATTTCGATGTATCCAAAGATCGTTTGTGTGCACTGGATTTTACTAGCGTCAATACTGAGCTCAGTAACGATATTTTAGAAAATACGACAACATTCAGCAACTGGGTTTCTGAAAAGCTGGAAAACAGCGGATGCCGGTACGGTATCGGCGGTTATGCTGAACACCGGACAATATATTCCAGAAGTGCTCATTTTGATACGGATCTCGAGCCAAGGCGTTTACATCTCGGTGTAGATATCTGGGGGCCTGCAGGCACCGCAGTCTATAACTTTATGGATGCTGAAGTACATAGCTTTAAAAACAACGACCGTTTTGGCGATTATGGGGCCACAATCATTCTGAAATACCGGATGGACGATCTGGAAGTATACGGCTTATACGGACATTTAAGTCTGGCATCGCTGGAGCAGTTGTCGGTAGGCATGCCCATCGCCGGAGGTACCGCATTCGCCACCTTTGGTGAGCCCGCAGAAAATGGACACTGGCCTCCGCATTTGCATTTTCAGCTGATCTTCGATATGCAGGGAAAGCTTGGAGATTATCCTGGTGTATGCCAGTTTTCTAAGCGCGATAGATGGCTGTCTAACGGAGCTGATCCGAATCGCATTTTACAACATACTTTCAATTCAACAGCAGACTGATCTGATATGCGTTTAACATTTAAATTGTTTGCCTTACTTGATCTCATCTGCTTTCTGTTTATGTCTGCACAAATCTGGACAATTCTGACCTTGTTTGCTGAGCTTAAAACCGATACCTTCTCTATTGTTAAAGTGACACTGACCTTTCTGATTTATTTGTCTCTTTTAGCTTCTGCAGCGGGGCAGTATCAGTTTAAGAAATATGGTATGATTGTCTATTATATTCAATTTCCTTTCCGATTGTTCCTGCTTGTGTTCTCCATCGGTTTTATCACGCTGCTCTCGGAATGGTTGAATACAGGGCCTGTTTTTTTCAGCTGGCTGTTCAGACTTTGTGTCGTAGCCGAGTTTTTCAGGCTTTACTATACTATTCTGTCTTATAAATTGTTTATCCGGCCGAAACAATCACCTGTATCGCATCTGGAATAATCCGTGCCTGAATAGTATTCACCTTTCCCTGATATTCCCCGTCTACCTGGAAATGGGTCTTATGTTTGCTTTTGATTTCCAATTGCTTTGTTTTAAAGATCTCGATAGTCTTAGGGTTGAAGGGTAGGTTGGTGAACCTTATTTTCAGGATTTCCATAACCGAGTACTTTTTGACCAGAATAACTTCAAACACATCATCGTCAAGTTTGCCATCTGGATTTATCTGCACTCCGGTACCGTACATAGTTGCGTTGGCGATCACCACCATCGCTGCAGCTGATTTGATAACCTCGTTGTTGGTGTGGATTTCTACTTCCATTTTGTGATGCCGCCAAAGTGCCTGCCATGTTGCTTTAGCATAGCCGAGCATCCCCCGCTGTGGCAGGTCATCAAATTTCTTAATGATATAAGCGTTAAAGCCAATGTCAGCCAGGTGAATGCATAGTTCGTCGTTGACAACTACTGCATGAATCTTTTTAGGGCTGCCATTGACGATGATGTCAAGCGCCAGATCGGGATCGTCGGGTATGCCGAGTTCCCTGGCCATGCCATTGGCGGAGCCTGCAGGGATGAGGCCGATGGGGGTTTCTTTTTGTAACAAAGCCTCCGCAACCAGTTTCAGGGTGCCATCTCCACCTACAGCAACCACCCTGTCGGCTTTAGCACCCTCAATAGTCTTACGCAATTCAGCAGTATCACATTGCTCAGGAAGTTCATAATAATGAACATCATGTGTACTGCGTTTAAAATAGCCTGCAATATGGTCTTTAAAATTAAAATCCTTTGCGCCCGAGCCGGGATTGATGATGAAGAGCAATTTCAAGGATTGCGTTATAGCCATGGAGGTTAATTGTTTGATCTGAAAACAACTGCTGACTTACTCTGTTTCAATTAAATGAAGAATTCTGCCAGCGTAAAGGTTTACCATGGATACGGACATACCCACAACATGGTTGTTTACGGACATGTATTTAAGCATAAGGCATCTGCAAAGCAGGTTTACAGTGATAATCTCTTTGTTAATATCCTGCACCTCCTAAAGTTATTTATCCTGAAACCCTATCCTTTTGTTGCAGTCAGGCTATATTTTTATGGGCAGGTGATCGAACAGCGTACAGCCTATGATGGCTTTTTTAAATTTGAATGGGAGGCAACAGAAAATGTTAGTGCAGGAGTACACGCAGTTAGGGTAGAGGCGCTGGACGAGCAGGGCGTGGTATTGTCAGAATGTGGCGGTAAGGTTTATGTTCCCCATATTACACAATACGGATTTATATCAGATGTAGATGATACCATTATGGTTTCCTATTCCGCCACAATAGGCAGGCGATTGCGCGAACTTTTTATCAAAAACCCAAGGACGAGAAAGACTTTTCCTGATATCCAGCGGCATTATAAGCTCCTGGCCTTGTCGCACACCACAACCGCGCAGCCAAATCCTTTTTTTTACGTGTCGAGTTCGGAATGGAACCTCTATGATTATCTAAAGGAGACCTTCCGGTATAATGGTTTGCCTGAAGGCGCTTTCCTGCTAAACCAGATTAAGCTCTGGAAGCACCTGATTAAAACAGGGAAGACAGGTCATGAAGGAAAGCTGATCCGGGTCATGCGCATTATCGATGTCTTCCCGAATCAGCAGTTCGTTTTCTTTGGGGATAATTCGCAGCAGGATCCTGTGATCTATACGACCATTGCAGCTAAATATCCAGGCCGCGTGGCGGCTATATATATCCGGAATGTAGTGCCTAAGCATACTGAAGCCACACTTAGCCTTTTGGCCCAGGCAGCTGAAAAGGGTATAGCCACCTGCCTTTTTACGGATAGTTCCGAAGCTATCAGTCATTCCAGGGAGATCGGCTTGATTCCTTTTCCCGCTAAATAAAGTCGAGCGTATTGAAGCGTTTATTCAGAATGTCGGCATTATTTACATCCAGCCATTTATCAAGAATAGTCCCGTAAACCTGTCTGAAATCGATCTGGTATTTTAGATCGCCATTATCCAGATTCGCGAGGTCGGGTGCAGCATTAAATATGCCTGCCTTTTTTAACCGACCCCCATAAACAAACATATTATTTGCAGTACCATGGTCTGTGCCATTGCTGGCATTTTGCTCTACCCTCCGGCCAAATTCAGAAAACGTAATTACCAGTGTATCATCCAGCTTATTGTTTTGTTTCAGGTCTTTTAGAAAGGCGCTTATACCTTCGGAATATTGCTTCAATAGATTTCCCTGTTGCTGATTCTGGTTTACATGGGTATCAAAGCCGCTCATAGAGACATAATATACCCTGGTCTTTAATCCTGATGAAATAAATTTAGAGACAGTTTTAAGCTGATTGCCAAATCCCGTGGCGGGATAGACAAATTTTTGCTCATAGATTTTCGATGTGTTTTGAATATAACTGGCTGATGAAGAGGTTTCAATCATCGTCTTGTACAGGTAACCCAGATTATCTTCATCAAGATGGTCCTTCTGACTGTTGATCATTTCTTTGAAGAAGGCTTCATTGGTGTTTTTAAATAGCGCTGCAGGATCCTTTAGCGCAATCCCTTTCTTAGTGCCACCTTTCATCGCCAGTGAAAGGCTGTCGTCAACCTCTATCGCAGTATATGGGAATTTGCAGGTTTGACAGTTGGAATCCAGATAGCGCCCGATCCATCCTGTAGAAAGGAACTGGCTCGAGTCACTCCCTGACTGCCAGATATCCATTGATCTGAAGTGGGAACGGTCGGGGTTGGGATAACCGACATCATTGATAACCGACATCCATCCCTGATCATAGATCTCGCGCAATGCAGCCATATTGGGGTTCAAACCCTGCATATCATTCAGCTTTACCACCTCTTCAGGTTTTATGGCTATAGACTTTCTCTTTTGATAGTAGATGTCATTACCAAAAGGCACAACGGTATTTAAACCATCATTACCACCTGAAAGCTGGATAACCACCAGGTTTTTGTAAAGGCTGAGCTCATCGAGCGCCATGGCCTCCAAAGGTTTCAGGAATGCAGGAACTATGGTAGCTCCCGCTGCGGTGAATATGCTATTTCTTAAAAAATCTCTCCTTTTCATAATGCGCGTATTAGATTAGCAAAGTTGATATTCAGGCATGCTGGTAATTTCAATGGCCGCATGTTTAAGGCTTTGGCTATTACTTACAATACTGGCAAATTTGGCGTTAAGCTTAGGTTGCAGCAGATAGGCAGCCAGATCTGTCGGTGTAATTTCTTTAGGAAAATCAGTAAGAAACTTATTCCAATCGGCCTGAGCGTTTACATAAGAACGTGCCGGTACCGGAGTTTTTGGTTTTTTGTTAATGGCAATCAGCGCTTCATCTTCTGGATCGGCCTTGCCGGAGAAGTCAATCACGCCCCCACTCAATACCAGCGATGGAATTTTCATGCGTAGCATTAAAGAAGAGCTGTCTATCCAGCTTCTTCCGCCAGGCCAGCCAGCAACATTTGGTGGGTTAAACAGGTACTGGCCAAGACTGCTTTGTAGTTGTATCAGCACCTGAGGTCGGTTATAGGTAACATAAAACTCCCTGCTGAGGCCTACAATGAATTCAACGGGCGATTTGATCTTGCTGCCCACATTTTCAGGGGCATAAAACCAGTCTGATGAGAACAATTTCTGCATCACCGAGCCAATATGATATTGTTTAGCGTACAAGTAGGTGGCCAGCTCGGCAATATGCGCCTCATTCGGCACATCGTTTACGAAAAAGGCGTACAACTTACGGGAAAGGAAATTGGCGGTTTTGGGGTTTTCAAGGATCATATCTATGATCGCCTCACCGTCAAAATTTCCTGATTTGCCAAAAAATGTCTTGGAGGCAGCATCGTGGATAGCGGGTTTAAATTCGAATGCCCCTTCTTTGGTATACGTCCACCCAGTAAATGCACGTGCAGATTCCTTGATGTCCTGTTCGGTATAATTACCACGACCAATGGTAAAGAGCTCCATCAATTCCCTGGCAAAATTCTCATTTGGATGGTTTTTACGGTTCTGCTGGTTATTCAGGTATTGCAGCATAGCCGGTGATTTGGATACTTCTACCAGAAGCGTTTTAAAATCGCCAAGCGCATACCTGCGCTGTATATTGTTGAGCTGTTGCGCATAAAAGGGATCACCGGTCCGGCAGGCAAAGTGCCCATGCCAGAAGAGGGTCATCTTCTCCAGAAAAGGATCTTCAGTTCCCATCATCCGCTGCAGCCAGGCAATGTTAAGATCACGACTCCGTTCATTCTGCAGCCTGACAATGTTTTTGCGTTGGTCTTTCTCTTCGGGAGTCAGTTCTTTTTTGCCACCAAGTGCTGCCTGCATCATCATCTGTGCCCTGGAATCCTCAGTACTTACTGTAATGAGGTCTTCGGACTTACGGTCCTTTGGAAAGAAGTTTTCAAGAGCCTTTGCAGGACTCTTTTTACTAAGCTTCTCCAGCTCGGGGTAAGATATTCCAAAACCCGCTCTGCTGTATAGGTGCTTAATCTTAAGGAAATTATCTTTTTTGTCCATGATGATCTCGTTAAGTTCTTTTGACTCTATTATAACGAAATGGTTTATTCTTTGTTATAGTTTGTATTATTGCACCATGGTTTTTCAACTATCCGAAAATGAGATCAGCTTCCCGGATCCTGCTCTGGCAGAGCCTGATGGGCTTTTAGCTATTGGTGGCGACCTCAATGCGGCGCGTTTACGCCTGGCTTATGCCAATGGAATTTTTCCTTGGTTTAATGAAGATGACCCAATTCAGTGGTTTTCACCACATGAAAGGTGCGTTGTTTTCCCTGGTAAAGTTACCATCAGTAAAAGTATGGCCAAGGTGTTAAAAGACAATGTATTTAGATTAACCAGCAATACCGTTTTTGCGGAAGTAATTCAGCACTGTGCCACGGCCGACCGGAAAGGTCAGGACGGCACCTGGATTACCAAAGCTATGCAGGATGCCTATATTAAACTGCACGAGCAAGGCATTGCGCATAGCGTTGAGGTTTGGCAGGGCGACAGGCTCGTTGGCGGATTATACGGACTCATTGTAGGGACGGTATTTTGCGGTGAGAGTATGTTTAGCCTGGTGAGTAATGCATCAAAAGTGGCATTCATCACCTTATGTAGTCAGAAAGGCTTTACCCTGATCGACTGCCAGCTTCCTAATCCGCACCTCATGAGTCTGGGGGCGGAAATGATTCCACGCGAACAATACCTGTCCATACTTCAACCGACAGGGGATTAATTCAGAATTTCCCTGATATCATCCTTGCTGAGCGATTTGAAGAAGCTTTCTTCAGTCGTAATCAGTGAGCTTGCCAGTCTTTTCTTCCTGTTTTGCAGCGCCAGAATCTTTTCTTCAACGGTGTCTTTCGCAATGAATTTGTAGATGAAGACTTTTTTCTCCTGTCCAATCCTGTGACTTCTGTCTATGGCCTGTTGTTCTACAGCCGGATTCCACCAGGGATCCAGAATAAATACATAGTCAGCCTGAGTGAGGTTGAGTCCCACACCACCGGCTTTGATCGATATCAGGAAAACCTTTAACTCAGTGTTCTGTTGGAAGTCGGCAACGATCTCACCTCTGTTTTTTGTTGCACCGTCCAGGTATGCATACGGTGTGCCATCGGTATCGAATTGTTTCCTGAATATATTCAGGTGTTTTACAAATTGGGAGAAGATTAGTACTTTATGCCCGCCCTTAAGCACATTATCCAGTGTATGGATAACGTTTTCAAATTTCCCGGAGTCCGAATCATAGCCCTCATCAATCATCAAAGGGTGATTGGCAAGTTGTCGCAACGCCGTTAATCCCTGGAGCAGCTGTACATGTTTCTGCTTGTAAGTACCATCGTCCATACTACTCAGCAGGTCATTTCTGTAAGCAGATTTAGTTTTTTCATAATAAGCTGCCTGGTCTTCCGTCATGTCGCAATATAGGATCTGCTCCGTCTTTGGTGGGAGTTCTTCAGCTACCTGCTCTTTGGTACGGCGAAGTACAAAGGGTTTGATGATCGCTTGCAGCTTGCGCGCTTTTTCCTCGTCTTTACGCTTTTCTATAGCCTGAACATATTCTTCATTGAAGAATGCCTGCGTGCCCAGCAATCCGGGATTCAGGAAGGTCAGTTGTGTCCATAGGTCACCAACAGAGTTCTCCACAGGCGTTCCGCTCAGGATGAGCCGATGTCTTGATTTAAGTGATCTTACGGCTTTAAACGATTTGGACGAAGGGTTTTTGATATTCTGACTCTCGTCCAGGATGATGTAATTGAAATAAAAGTTCTTCAGCAAGTCTGCATCGATACGGGTAATGCCATAAGTTGTGATGATAATATCATAATTGATGAAGTGACTAACGTCCTTATTCCTTGTACCTCCGGTATGTGCATGGATTTTAAGCTGCGGGGTAAATTTCTTTGCCTCATTCAGCCAGTTGTAAATCAGAGATGTTGGCATAATGATCAGTGAAGTACTTTTTGTCGCATGATCCTGATCTTCTTCTTTCAGTTTTTGGAGCATGGCCAAAGTCTGTATGGTTTTACCCAAACCCATATCATCAGCCAGACACCCCCCGAAGTTATATTCTCTTAAAAAGCCAAACCAGTTATAACCGGCTTTCTGATAACTCCTCAGCTGCCCTTTAAAATGCACCGGCATCTCTGCATCGGCAATATTTTCAAAGTCAGAAAGCTTTTGTAACTTCCGGTTGAGTGTAACATGTGCAATGCCATCTTCTGAAAGCTCATTAATGAGTCCGACATGATGTTTCTTAAGTTTTAATCCGGCAGAGCCGTCAGAAAAGTTAAAGAGACTGCTGTATTGAGAAAACCATTTTTCCGGAATGATGGCAATTGAACCATCCGGCAATGTGAACTCACGCTTCTTATGCAGAATATGTTGTTTTAAAGACAGGAAAGGAATTGGGAAACTTCCAAAATAAACAACGGCATTGATATCAAACCAATCGTTGTCTTCACTGATCTCAAAGTTAATGTGATTTGTTGCGAAAAGGAACTTCTTTGCGCCCGCCGCCTGCTCTATGGCAAAGCCTTTTTCCTTGAGCTCCGTAATGTGCTCATTCACCCAATTGATAATCCCGTAAGAAATATCAGCTTCATCGTGACTCGCCAATTCAAGGTTAAAGAACAGGGGGCTTACTTTTTTCAGTCCCAGCTTGGTAAGCTCTGTAAACCTGGCCTTTTCCCAGTCTGTATTGCGTTTGATCCTGTTGAATACATAGTCATCCTCAGTCTTTGTAATGCGCACAGTAACTTTCTGACCGTTTCCCATGGCAAAGGCATACCCGCCATAATTGAAATATAGTTGCAGCTGGGAAATACCACCCTCAATATAGATTACCTTCAATACAGGCTCAGGAATATGTTGTTCTGTTTTGATTTCAAAACCTTCAGCATATACATGGTATTTTTCTATCAGCGGGCCAACAAATTTCTCAAAGTAAGCACCTTCAGTTGCTTTCGGGATGGTGATAAACCGTTTATTTAAAAAGGGTTGGAGCTTCTTGCCCTCTATTTCCTGTTCAAAGAAATAGAGTACATCGTCTAGCAAAAGCCATGCAGGCTGATTACTGATCACCTGCGCTTCCTTAAACATAAAGTCTATGCGTATGCCCTGGTATTTGATGGTTGGAAAATAGCGCGTTTCTACTTCGTTCCTTCTAAAATGGAACAATATGGTAGCAGGCTCTGCAGCAATCGATATTTTTCGTTCTGCGGGCCAGCCATCCTTATCCATCAGGTACAAAGATTCTCTCACATCGGTGTTGGCTAATACTTCAGCAAGCTTCTTTTCTACTTTAGGTCTTACACTGTCATAAAACTTATCGTCGAAGATCTTGCCAAAGAATTCGAATGCCCGGACTGATTTCTTATAGAATTTCTTAATGATCGCATCCTGCTCAGTTTCATCAAGAATCTTAATCATTTTGAGATCAGTTTCTGTGAGGTGTTTTGCAAACTCAACTGCGGTATGGCTAAATAAGCGCTGATAGGTAAGCGAGAAATCCCCCTGTGGGTTCAGCTGTACAATGTGCGGTTCAATCAAATATCCGAGGTACTCATGTTTACATAAGGCATAGACAATTTTGCAGGGTTTTGAGTTATCGACACGGAGCATGAGCTAAAAATAAAAACAAGAGAATATAAAATCTTTAAACATACACCAATTTGAGGTGCCATCAAAAATAAGCCTGCAATTAAGAAGATTTTTTTACGCGCATTGGTCGAAAGATACACCGCGTTGGTCGAGGATAACTATTGTATGGTCTAAATGACGATTCCTGACTGCAACATTTTCTGTGTGACGTCGTCTTATCAACAAACAATTAAGAAATACAAATAACTGATTATCAAATCTTAAAAATCAAAAATATGAAAACCTCTATTAAAACTCTGATCGCGCTATTAATAGGATGCAGCATCCTTGTTCAGGTAGAATCTGCTCAGGCAGCAACAGTACATACACATATGGTTTCGCTTCCGGCGATTAAAAATATCAGCAAGATCGTGGTAAGCGGTAATGTCAAATTAATCCTGGTGCAGGACGGCAAAGAAAGTGTGAAGGTCTATGATAACTACTACGGAAAAAATGCCCTGGTGCAGCTGCAAGGTGGTGTGCTCAGGATCAGTTCTTTCGAGAAACAGCAATTGGCGGTAGTAGTGCATGTAACCAACCTGAATGCCGTAGAAGCATACAATACCTCGAGCATCAAAACTACAGGTAAGTTTCATCTGGTCAATCTGGATGTCACGCTGCACGACCAGGCATCGGCTGATGTTTCTGCCAATACAGTGAGCTTATTCACATCGGTAACGGATCAGGCGAGTCTTAAACTGTGTGGTACAACAGATACCCATACGATTCTATTAGGTGATATGGCTACGCTTGCAATGGCAGGATTTACTGCTCAGGATAGTGCGCTGACCTCAGTTCCCTCAAAAATCGCAGCCCTACCTGTATTCAATACCTTCGAGTTTGCTGATGTTGTAGTGATCAGAAAATAAAGCTAACAGTTTAGGAGAATGGCCGGTACAGATGATGTGCCGGCCATTTTTGTTACAGGTCAAATTTAATGCCCTGCGCGAGGGGCAGTGTATTTGAGTAGTTGATGGTATTGGTTTGCCTGCGCATATAACCTTTCCATGCATCTGATCCACTCTCCCTGCCACCACCTGTTTCTTTTTCGCCACCAAAGGCACCGCCAATTTCTGCTCCGGATGTACCAATGTTGACGTTGGCAATACCACAGTCAGATCCGTTGGCAGAAAGGAACAGTTCAGCCTCTCTGAGATTCAGGGTCATGATGGCGGATGAGAGTCCCTGCGGTACCCCATTCTGAAGCGCTATGGCTTCTGCTATGATACTATATTTAATCAGATACAGGATCGGAGCAAATGTTTCCTGTTGCACAATTTCGTACTGGTTTTCTACTTCTGCGATGCAGGGCTTAACATAGCAACCTGAAGTATAGGCCTCGCCAGTTAAAACTCCACCGGCTACAATGAAGTTGGCACCCTGGGCCTTAGCCTTTTCAATGGCCTGCAAATAATCTTCCACAGCAGTTTTATCGATCAATGGGCCAACGTGGTTGTGCTGATCAAGCGGATCGCCAATCCTTAATTGCCCATACGCTTTAACCAGTTTTTCCTTGAAGGCATCATAAATATCTTCATGTACAATGAGCCTGCGGGTAGAGGTACAGCGTTGCCCGGCAGTACCCACAGCCCCAAATACAGCGCCGATGATAGACATGTCCAGGTCGGCATCTTTAGAAACGATGATGGCATTATTGCCCCCGAGCTCCAGGATGCTCCTGCCGAAACGGGAGGCCACCGCTGCAGACACAATACGTCCAATGCGTGTAGATCCTGTAAAAGAAACCAAAGGGATACGTTTATCGTTATTCATGAGGTCGCCCACTGCATTTCCGATCAGTAATGAACTGATCCCCTCAGGAAGATCATTGGCCTTAAGCACCC
>Ga0247808_10000722_pt1 | contig 15881 bp, 14 predicted proteins | sample UWRJL089202R1_FD_179914 | JGI IMG/M metagenome (GOLD analysis project Ga0247808, IMG submission 179914) | Plant litter microbial communities from Arlington Agricultural Research Station in Wisconsin, United States - UWRJ-L089-202R-1 | ecosystem: Environmental > Terrestrial > Plant litter >... | reverse complement strand
AAAGAAAACAATAATTATTGGCTTGGATTTAAGAAAGCCAAAAATATTTGATGATTTTAAGATTTCTAATGAAATTGGAGCGGTAAATTATTTAATTGGCCAAAAATCATTAGACGAAATTACCCAGAAAACTCAAATACCATTCTTGGATGTCATAACTTCAGGTCCAATTCCTCCAAACCCTGCAGAGCTTATTATGAGCGATGCCATGAAAGAAATGCTAGATGAACTAAAGTCTAAATATGATTACATTATTTTGGATACTCCACCCGTAGGCTTGGTTTCTGATGCACTTGAATTAGTAAACTATGCAGACGTTACCCTATATATTGTAAGGCAAAATTTCACCAAAAAAGGAATGATAACTCTTCTGAACAATAGAGTGAAACGGGGCGAACTAAAAAATGTTAGTGTTATTCTTAATGGTTTTGAAAGCAAGGCAAAATATGGCTATGGGTACGGCTACGGCTACGGGAATTACTCATCAGGATATCATGAAGAAGAGGAAAAGAAAAATTCATTTTCGGCAATGAAAAGCATTATTAAAAAGAAGTCAAACAAAAGGGATTAACTTTTTAATTGGATTGTCAATTTTAAGAAAAAAAAGAGGTAGTTCAAGTGGTATTTAAGTGGTTTGAAAAATTTGCAATCTTAATGAAGTTATAAACTCTATCTTTGCCGCGGATTTCTGATATTGCAATAAAATCACAAAAGACACAGGTTTTTAAGTATTAGTAATATAAAAGAAGAATGAAAATAAATAATATTTGTTGTATAGGTGCAGGATATGTTGGCGGTCCAACTATGTCCGTTATTGCTCAAAAATGTCCAAATATCAAAGTTACTGTTGTTGATTTAAATGAAGAAAGAATAGCATTGTGGAATGATGCTGATGTAAATAACATTCCAATCTACGAACCAGGCTTGAGCGATATTGTTGCTGAAGCAAGAGGAAGAAATTTATTCTTCTCCACTGATGTAGAAAAAGCTATCGATGAGGCTCAAATGATTTTTATTTCAGTAAACACGCCTACGAAGACTTATGGTCTAGGAAAAGGTATGGCGGCAGATTTAAAGTACATTGAGTTATGTGCCAGGCAGATAGCATCTATTGCAAAAGATAATAAAATAGTTGTTGAGAAATCAACACTACCTGTAAGAACAGCCGAAGCAATCAAGAATATTCTGGACAATACAGGAAATGGTGTTCAGTTTCAAATACTTTCAAATCCAGAATTCCTTGCAGAAGGTACTGCCGTTACGGATTTGTTAAATCCAGATAGGGTTTTAATTGGAGGAGATAACACGCCAGAAGGTGCAGAAGCTATAAATGCCCTTGTGGAAGTTTATGCAAACTGGGTTCCAGAAAAACAGATCCTGACTACAAACCTATGGTCATCTGAATTGTCTAAATTAACAGCAAATGCTTTTCTAGCACAAAGAGTATCGTCTATAAATGCAATGTCTGAATTGTGTGAAAAAACAGGAGCTGATGTTAGTGAAGTAGCCAGAGCTATCGGAATGGATAGTAGGATTGGTTCTAAGTTCCTTAAAGCATCTGTAGGTTTTGGAGGTTCATGCTTTCAAAAAGACATTCTGAATTTGGTTTATATTGCAAAATCTTACGGACTAAATGAAGTTGCTGATTATTGGGAACAAGTAATTATAATGAACGATCATCAAAAAAGAAGATTTGCAAGCAGCATTGTTACCACTTTATACAATACAGTTTCAGACAAAAAAATAGCTTTTTTAGGATGGGCTTTCAAGAAGGATACTAATGACACGAGGGAATCGGCTGCCATATATGTTGCAGATTATCTTTTGAATGAACAAGCAAAAATTTCGGTATTTGACCCCCAAGTGAAAGAAAATAAAATATTAAATGATTTGAATTATTTAGAATCTAGATCTTCAGATTTGAATCAGAAAGGGATTACCGTTGTTGAAGATCCTTATGAAGCTTGCAAAGGAGCTCATGCAATTGCAATCCTAACAGAATGGGATGAGTTTAAAGAATATGATTGGCAAAAAATCTATGACAATATGCAAAAACCGGCTTTTGTTTTCGATGGAAGAAATATCCTAGATGCAAAAAAAATGGCTGGTTATGGTTTCATATTTCAATCAGTTGGAAGTTCAAACTAAAGAAAAATGAAAAAAGTACTTATAACAGGAGGAGCAGGATTTATAGGATCACATGTTGTGAGACATTTTCTAAAAACATATCCAGAATACTCGATTTTTAATCTTGACGCATTAACTTATGCAGGAAATTTAGAAAACTTATCTGATGTGGAGGATTATCCAAATTATAATTTCTTAAAAGGAGATATTACAGATGAAAATTATATAGAGACTATTTTTTCTGAACACAGATTTGAGAAAGTAATCCATCTTGCTGCAGAATCTCATGTTGACAGGTCTATCGAAAATCCGTTGGCTTTCGTAAAGACAAACGTTATTGGAACTCTCAACTTGTTGAATGCCTTTAAAACTTTATGGAAGGATAATTGGAATGATAAGCTTTTTTATCACATAAGTACAGATGAGGTTTATGGAACTTTAGGTGCTGAAGGATTGTTTACAGAGACTACTTCATATGATCCTAATTCACCTTATTCGGCTTCAAAAGCAAGTTCGGACCATTTCGTGAGAGCTTATGGAGAAACTTACGGGCTACCTTACATTATTACAAATTGTTCTAATAATTACGGCCCTAATCAATTTCCAGAAAAATTGATTCCACTTTTCATACATAACGTCATCAACAACAAATCATTGCCGGTTTATGGCGATGGAAAATATACTCGAGATTGGCTTTTTGTAGAAGATCATGCCAAGGCTATTGACTTGGTATTTCATAAAGCCAAAACAAAGGAAACGTATAACATTGGAGGTTTTAATGAGTGGCAAAATATCGAATTGATTCATCTTCTATGTAAAATAATGGATAGAAAATTGAGTAGGAAAGAAGGAACGTCTGCTAATTTGATTACATATGTAAAAGATAGACCGGGTCATGATTTGCGTTATGCCATCGATGCTTCTAAGATCAATACGAAACTTGGATGGAAACCATCAGTAACTTTTGAGCAAGGTTTGGAAAAAACCATAGATTGGTATTTAGACAATCAAAAATGGCTAGAAAATATAGTTACTGGAGCATACACAAATTATTACGATAGTTTAAAGAGCAAAGTTTAAAAAGTCTTGGTTGCTGAACAGCTCAATAAAATAGGTGTCGAAGCTGTCCCTCCGGGAAGTCCATTAATACGGGAGGACCTTTAAAAATAAGTCCAAATAGTAGAAGAAGTTAATAAAAACACTGTACGATTGATAATCAATCTATAGGTGTGGTTGTAATAATAAAGCATTCACTTCAACATAATTGAGCGTGAAAAATGATTTCATTTCTTGTGCTATAATGGAAGTGATGATGCGAAGCTGTTAAAAAAATAAAATGAAAATACTTGTAACAGGAGCTGCCGGTTTTATAGGCTATCATTTATGCGAAAGGTTATTAAGCCTTAACCATGAAGTCATTGGACTTGATAACATCAACGACTATTATGATGTAAACCTTAAGTATTCAAGACTTGAAAATTTAGGGATTTCTTCAAATGATATAGCATATAATAGAGTCATAAGTGGAAATAAACATTCCGACCGATTTAGATTTATTAACTTAAACATTGAAGACAAAGACAATTTACCACTTCTGTTTGCAAATGAAGGCTTTGATATTGTCTGCAATCTTGCTGCTCAAGCGGGTGTTAGATATAGTATAGAAAATCCATTTGCTTATGTAGAAAGCAACATTCTAGGATTTGTAAATATTCTAGAAGTTTGTAGAAACTACAAAGTAGGTAAACTTGTTTACGCAAGCAGTTCAAGTGTTTACGGAACAAATGAAAAAGTTCCATTTTCAGTTGCTGATAATGTTGACAATCCTATCAGTTTATATGCGGCAACCAAGAAAAGCAATGAATTGATGGCCCATACCTATAGTCACCTATTTGGATTCACGACAATAGGTTTACGATTTTTTACTGTTTATGGTCCATGGGGAAGGCCAGATATGGCTATGTTTTTGTTTACAGAAGCAATTCTAAACAATAAACCCATTAAAGTGTTTAATAATGGAGAATTATCAAGGGATTTTACTTATATTGATGACATTATTAATGGTGTTGTTGCTACAATAGAGCAAGAAACAGAAAAGAAGTATGCAGTCTATAATATCGGCAATAACAATCCAACAAGGCTTTTAGATTTTATTCAGTTGATAGAAAAAAAAACTGATAAAATTGCACAGAAAGATTTTTTGCCTATGCAACCTGGTGATGTTGAGAAAACATGGGCCGATATAAAAGATTTACAAATCGATTTTGGTTATGCACCATTAGCAGATATTGAATATGGGGTACAACAGTTTATCGATTGGTATAAAAAATATTATGGTATAATTTAAGCTTAATAAATGAATCAAATTACAAACAGTAAAATTTTAGTTACAGGAGGTGCAGGGTTTATAGGTTCTAACCTTTGTGAACATTTATTGCAATTCCACAATCAGGTGGTTTGTTTAGACAATTTTGCAACTGGTAGAACACAAAATATCCAGCACTTATTGGAGAATCCAAATTTTACCCTTATTGTAGGTGATATTAGGAATTTAGCAGATTGTCACAAAGCAGTACAAGGAGTAGATTACATACTCCACGAGGCTGCCTTAGGGTCTGTTCCTCGTTCAATAAACGATCCTATAACAAGTAACGATGTTAATGTTTCAGGATTTTTGAACATGTTGGTTGCGGCACGAGACGCTAAAGTCAAAAAATTTATATATGCCGCAAGTTCTTCTACTTATGGTGATTCTGAGGCTTTGCCAAAAGTTGAAGAAAATATAGGCAAGCCATTGTCTCCTTATGCTATTACAAAATATGTAAATGAATTATATGCAGACATTTTTTACCGTACCTATGGGTTAAATACAATAGGATTGCGTTATTTCAATGTGTTTGGTAGGAAACAAGATCCAAATGGAGCTTACGCGGCCGTTATTCCAAAATTTGTAATGCAGTTGATGAAGCACGAAAGTCCGGTTATCAATGGAGATGGAAACTATTCTCGCGATTTTACCTATATAGATAATGTGATTCAAATGAACGTATTGGCTATGTTGACAGAAAATCCTGAAGCAATGAACACTGTTTACAATACTGCTTTTGGAGATAGGACAACTTTGAATGATTTGATGGCTTCTTTAAAAAAGTATTTGGCTGTTTTTGATGCTGAAATCGGTACGATTGAAACCATTTATGGTCCCAATAGAATAGGAGATATTCCTCACTCTTTAGCCAGTATTGAAAAAGCGAAAAAATTACTAGGTTATAATCCAGAATTTTCAATGCAGCAAGGTTTAGAACAAGCAGTTAATTGGTATTGGGAAAATTTAAAATAATTAAGAAATAAAACATCAGTATAATGAGTATAAAAATAGCAGTTATAGGTTTAGGATATGTAGGACTTCCTTTAGCAAGATTATTTGCAACGAAATATCCGGTAGTTGGATTTGACATCAATCAAAGCAGAATTAATGGACTACGTTCAGGAACCGATAGTACATTGGAAGTTTCAGATGAAATCTTGCAAGAAGTTTTAGTAGAAAATTTGAACGATAATCAAAATGGACTACTGTGTTCTTCTACTCTAGAAGACATAGCTGACTGTAATTATTATATTGTAACCGTTCCCACACCGGTTGACAAGAACAACCGACCAGATTTGACACCTTTATACAAATCCAGCGAAACTGTTGCAAAGGTTCTTAAAAAAGGAGATATCGTTATTTATGAATCTACAGTCTATCCTGGTGTAACAGAAGATGAGTGTGTTCCTGTACTAGAGAAAATTTCAGGATTAAAATTTAATATTGATTTTTTTGCAGGTTATTCGCCAGAAAGAATCAATCCAGGAGATAAAGAGCATACCGTAGAGAAAATTCTAAAAGTAACAGCTGGTTCGACTCCCGAAATAGGAATCAAAGTTAATGATTTGTATAAATCCGTAATAACTGCAGGAACTCATTTAGCTCCTTGTATCAAAGTTGCTGAAGCGGCCAAGGTAATAGAAAATTCTCAAAGAGACATCAATATTGCATTTGTGAATGAGTTGGCCAAAATATTTAATTTATTAAATATAGACACGCATGCTGTATTAGAAGCAGCAGGTACGAAATGGAATTTCCTTCCTTTTAAGCCAGGTCTGGTTGGAGGACATTGTATAGGTGTAGATCCGTATTATTTGGCCCAAAAAGCTCAAGAGGCAGGTTATCATCCTGAAATTATTCTTGCAGGACGTCGATTAAACGACAGTATGGGAGAATATGTTGCTTCACAAGTTGTAAAATTAATGATTAAGAAAGGGATTTCAATTAATGGAGCTAATCTTTTAATGTTAGGAATTACATTTAAGGAGAATTGTCCCGATGTGCGAAATACTAAAATTGTAGATGTAATCAGTGCATTGAAAGAATATGGTATTTCTATCACGGTTTACGATCCTTGGGCAAGTCCAGAAGAAGTTAAACATGAATATAATCTTGAAACAACTACAGCTCTACCAAATGATAAATTTGATGTAGTAGTGTTGGGAGTTTCACATGCAAGATTCTTAGACTTGGATTTAAAAGCTTTACAAAAAGACTCTAGTATCTTATACGATGTGAAGGGGATCTTAGGAGACCAAGCTGATGGGAAATTATAATTTGATCGATGGCTTAATTGTACAAAAGCAATCCTAAAAAAGTATATATGAATATTCTAAATTTGATAGGTAGAAAGGAATTATTGTTCTCTAAAGACATCAATAAATATGAAGCAGAACTACAAAAGATTATTTCTATTTCGAAATTTTTAGTAATTGGAGGTGCTGGTTCTATTGGTCAGGCGGTTACCAAAGAGATATTTAAAAGAAATCCTGAAAAATTGCATATTGTTGATATTAGTGAAAACAATATGGTTGAGCTAGTACGTGACATTCGAAGTACATTTGGATACATAGACGGGGATTTTCAAACTTTTGCTTTAGATATAGGCTCAATAGAGTATGATGCCTTTATAGAGGCAGATGGTAAGTACGACTATGTATTGAATTTGTCGGCTCTAAAACATGTTCGCTCTGAAAAGGATCCATATACATTGATGAGGATGATTAATGTTAATGTATTCAATACCGACAAGACCATACAGCAATCCATTGATAAAGGAGTAAAAAAATATTTCTGCGTTTCCACGGATAAAGCTGCAAATCCAGTAAATATGATGGGTGCTTCAAAGCGTATCATGGAAATGTTTCTAATGCGTAAAAGCAAGGAAATAGAAATATCTACTGCAAGATTCGCCAATGTTGCATTTTCTGACGGGTCTTTATTGCATGGATTTAATCAAAGGATTCAAAAAAATCAACCAATCGTAGCTCCAAATGACATCAAGCGTTATTTTGTAATTCCACAGGAATCTGGAGAATTGTGTTTGATGTCCTGCATCTTTGGAGAAAATAGAGATGTTTTCTTTCCTAAATTAAGCGAGAATTTACATTTGATTACATTCGCAGATATTGCTGAAAAATATTTGAGGAATTTGGGATACGAACCGTATTTGTGCAAAGACGAAGAAGAAGCAAGAACCTTGATTCACACACTTCCAAAAGAGGGAAAATGGCCTTGCCTATTTACTGCAAGTGATACTACCGGAGAAAAAGATTTTGAAGAATTTTTTACAGACAAGGAAATTCTAGACATGGACCGCTATGAAAATTTGGGAATAATTAAAAATGATTTAAATGTTGAAGAAGAGAAGCTCAATAACTTCGAATCTAGCATAAATTCATTAAAAGAAAAGAAGCAATGGAGTAAAGAACAGATTGTAGCATTGTTCTTTGAGATGATCCCTAGTTTCGGTCACAAGGAAACAGGTAAATATTTAGATTCAAAAATGTAATATGAGTGATTTTAAATCCACAATAGATTTCATAAAATCAAAATTTATAAATCAAGATTTTATACCCTTGCATGTTCCACGTTTTGAAGGTAACGAAAAAAAATACCTATTAGATACTATTGATACTACTTTCGTGTCTTCAGTTGGAGCATATGTGGATCAATTTGAGCGTATGATGGCCCAAATCACGAGCTCTAATAAAGCAGTTGCTGTTGTCAACGGAACAGCGGGAATACAGGTGGCACTCAGGTTAGCGGGAGTGAAAAGTAATGATGAAGTCATAACCCAAGCCTTGACATTCGTAGCCACTGCAAATGCGATTGCCTATAATAATGCAACACCAATATTTATTGATGTTGATTTAGATACCATGGGGCTTTCCCCTAAAGCATTGGAGCAGTTCCTGAATGAATTTGGAGAACTGCGTGAAGATGGATGTTACAACAAAAAAACGGGACGAAGAATTGCAGCCTGTGTTCCAATGCATACTTTTGGTTTTCCTGTTCATTTAGATGAATTGTTGACAATTTGCAGACAATGGGCAATTCCCCTTATTGAAGATGCAGCAGAGTCATTGGGCAGCGAGTATAAGGGCAGACCCACAGGAAGCATAGGTGATATTGGTGTTTTTTCATTCAACGGAAATAAAATTGTTACTTGTGGCGGTGGTGGTGCTATCGTTACAAATAATATTGAAATGGGCGAAAAAGGAAAATACCTTACTACAACAGCAAAAATCCCCCATCCATATGAATATGTCCATGATGAATTGGGGTACAATTACAGGATGCCAAATTTAAATGCAGCCTTGGCATGTGCACAACTGGAACAGCTAAATGGATTTTTAGAAAATAAAAGAAATTTAGCGCTAGAATACAAAAGCTTTTTCCATAAAAATGCCATTAATTTCAGAACAGAGACTCCAGAAACAAAAGCTAATTATTGGTTGATGTGTGTGGAATTGGAAAACAAGAAAGACCGTGATTTATTTTTAAAGGTGACCAATGAAGCAAAGGTAATGACCCGTCCCATCTGGCAATTAATGTTTAGATTGCCAATGTATGAAAACTGTCAAAGAGATAGTCAAATTAATGCACTATTTCTGGAAGAAAGAATCGTAAACATACCAAGCAGTGTCAGATAAAGAATTAATTTTAATAGGATATTCGGGCCATGGTTTTGTTGTTGCAGAAGCGGCACTACTTGCAGCTATGGATCTTAGATATTATTCGGAAATTAAAGAATCAAATAGTAATCCCTTTGAACTAAAATATATTGGTTTTGAAGGAAATGACTTTTTTCAAGGATGGGATGAGCAGTATGAGTTTATTTTAGGCATAGGCGATAATAGAATTAGAGAGAAAATAGCTAATCTGATAGTAGCTCGAAACAAGATAATTCATAATGTCATTCATCATTCCGCGTCTATAAGTCAAAAAATAGTCCTAGGAAATGGGAATTTTATAGCTCGGAATGTTTCTATTAATCCATTAGTAACAATTGGTGATTTCTGCATACTAAATACAGGCTGTATTATAGAACATGAATGTGCGATTGGGAATTCCGTACACATTGCTCCAGGTGCTGTATTAGCTGGTAATGTATCCATAGGAGATAGGACATTTGTAGGAGCAAATGCAGTTATCAAGCAGGGAATAGAAATAGGCAAGGACGTAATTATTGGAGCCGGATCGGTAATTATTAAAAATATTCCAGACGGAAAAAAAATAGTAGGGAATCCCTCAAGAGAAATATGAGTAATAAAGTAATCATAATAGCAGAAGCAGGTGTAAACCACAATGGCAATATGGCTATGGCTAAAGAATTGATTGACGCAGCTGTGGATGCCGGTGTAGATTATGTGAAATTTCAAACTTTCAAAGCAGGGAATCTAGTTTCTAAATCTGCCAAGAAAGCGGTTTATCAGATTGAAAATACAGGTAAGGCGGAAGAAAGCCAATATCAGATGCTGAAAAATTTAGAATTGAGTCACGAACAGCATACCGAATTAATAGAATATTGCAAGCAAAAAAAAATACATTTCTTTTCAACGGCATTTGATTTAGACTCTTTACAATATTTATCAGATATTGGATTAAAATTAGTGAAAATCCCGTCGGGAGAGATTACAAATTTACCTTATTTGCGAAAAGCAGCCCGCTTGTTTGATCAAATAATCATCTCTACCGGAATGGCAACCCTAAACGAGGTAAAAGCATCTTTAAATGTCTTTTTGTCAGAAGGAATTCCTAAAGAAAAAATTACAATTTTACATTGCAATACCGAGTATCCTACTCCAATGAAAGACGTAAATTTAAAAGCAATGTTGAGCCTACAAGAGGAACTAGGAACTACTATTGGCTATTCTGATCACACTTTGGGGATAGAAGTGCCTATTGCGGCAGTTTCCTTGGGGGCTGTAATCATTGAGAAGCATTTTACTTTGGATAAAACCTTGGAAGGACCAGATCATAAAGCATCATTAGAGCCAAATGAATTGAAAGATATGGTTAAAGCTATACGGAATATTGAGTTGGCAGTTTCAGGAAATGGAATAAAGGAACCTTCAGAATCTGAAATGAAAAACATAGCAATAGCCCGTAAAAGTATCGTAGCGAATAAAAAAATTCTAAAAGGAGAGCTTTTTACGGAAGAAAATATTACCGTTAAAAGACCAGGCACTGGCATTTCTCCCATGCTATGGGATGAAGTAATTGGAACCAAGTCGAGTAGGGATTTTATGGAAGATGAAATAATTGAATTATAAGTGATGAAAATTTGTATAGCTACCGGTACCAGAGCTGAGTATGGCTTGTTGAAGCCTCTAATTGATGAGATTATTAACGATCCCCTTTTGGATTTTCAACTATTGGTAACAGGAGCACACCTATCACCTGAATTTGGTCTTACTTATCAGCAGATTGAAAAGGATGGTTTGAAAATAGATGCAAAAGTAGAAATGTTGCTTTCATCCGATACTCCTGAAAGTATTGTGAAATCAATGGGTTTAGCCTTGATAGGATTTGCCGATGCATTAAAAAATTTGAATCCTGATTTGCTTGTAATCCTTGGAGACAGGTATGAAATGCTGGCTATGGCTTCAGCAGCTTTAATCTTTAAGATACCAGTGGCCCATATTCACGGTGGCGAAATTACCGAAGGAGCCTATGATGATGCCATCCGCCATTCCATTACAAAAATGAGCCACTTGCATTTTGCTTCAACTGAAGAATACAAGGACAGAATAATACAATTAGGGGAAAACCCAGAAAAAGTTTATAATGTTGGAGCTATTGGTTTGGATAATGTCTTGAAAATAAATTTTTTAACTAAAGAAGAGTTAGAAGAGAGTTTAAATATTAAATTCAGCAAATACAATTATCAGGTTACTTTTCATCCAGCTACATTGGATGCTGTACCCCCAAAAGAACAATTTGAGACATTACTTTCGGCTATTGACGATCAGGAGGATAGTTTCTTTATATTTACTAAAGCAAATGCCGATACGGACGGAAGGATCATCAATCAGTTGATTGATCAGTATGTAGCAAAAAATTCCCATAAAGCCGCAGTTTTCCCCTCATTGGGAACTTTGCGATTCCTGTCATTGATAAAAATATGTGATGCGATAATAGGAAACAGTTCCAGTGGAATAATTGAAGCTCCTTCCTTGCATACCGCAACGATTAATATTGGCGATCGTCAGAAAGGCAGAATTCAAGCAGAAGGAGTTTGCAATACAGGAGTTGACAAAAATGAAATTTCAAAAGCATTTGAAAAAGTCAAAACCAAAGATTTTCAAGAAATTGTAAGATCGGTGGCCAATCCTTATGGAAAAGGAGAAACAGCAAAGGCAATTTTAAATGTTATTAAAAAGATAGATTTAACCGATTTGACCCTAAAATCATTCCATAATTTAAAGTAATGAAATCATTCGAAAAGCATATTATTAGTAAAGAAGCGTCGGTAAGAACTGCATTGATAAAATTAGATCAGTTGGCTGCCGATGCCATACTTTTTGTTACTGAAGATAATTTTAAATTAATTGGATCTCTTACTGATGGAGACCTTAGGAGAGGCTTTATCAGAGGATTAGGTTTTGATGATTCCCTTTTGGATTTTATACAAAAAAATCCAATTTCCATTCGTAAGAATGAATACTCATCAAGCCTTTTCGATACATACAGGAATAAGAACTTTAAAATCATTCCAATCGTCAATGAAGAGAAAATAATCGAAGATATCCTAAATTTTAGAACCAGAAGCACCATATTACCATTGGAGGCAGTACTGATGGCTGGTGGCGAGGGTAAAAGATTGTGGCCTTTAACGCAACATACACCAAAACCCTTATTAAAAGTAGGGGATAAACCCATTATAGAACACAATATTGATCGTCTAATAAAGGTTGGAATAAAAAAAATCCATTTAAGTATCAATTATTTAGGAGACCAATTGGTTGATTATTTCAAGGATGGCCAGGAAAAAGGTATAGAAATCGAGTATGCACGCGAAAAAAAGCCATTGGGTACCATTGGTTCAATCCATTTGTGTAACGATTTTGAATATGAAGATGTATTGGTAATGAACAGCGATCTTTTGACAAATATTGATTTTGCTGATTTTTATAACACCTATAAAGCCAGTGAGGCCGATATGGCAGTGGCGGCTACCAGCTATAACGTTGATATTCCGTATGCAGTTCTAGAAACAGACGATACGCAAAAGGTAAAATCATTAAAAGAGAAACCACGCTATACCTATTATTCCAATGCAGGAATTTATATCATCAGTAAAAAGTTATTAGCAATGATTCCGGAAGATTCTTACTTTGATATTACGGATCTAATGGATAAAGTAATCGAAATGGACAACAAGCTCATTACATATCCCATCAATGGATATTGGTTAGATATTGGAAAACACGACGATTTCAAAAAAGCACAGGAAGATATTAAGCACTTAAAATTATAGAGATGGCTATTTTAATTACAATATGTGCCAGAGGCGGTTCGAAAGGAATCCCTGGGAAAAATATTAAAATGATTAATGGGAAGCCATTAATTTTTTTTACCATTAACACAGCAGAACAATTTTCTAAAGTGGTTAGCGATGTGAAAATCGTATTGTCAACAGATGACGAAGAGATAAGAAGCACTGTAAAAGGATTGGATTTTAATATAGATACGGACTATATAAGGCCTGATCATCTAGCTTCTGATACGGCTGGTAAATTAGATGCCATAAAGGATGTCAAGCGCTATTCTGAAGAAAAGAATAGCATCAACTATGACTATGTAATAGATTTGGATGTTACTTCTCCATTACGAACGGTTCAAGATATACGGGAAGCTTTTGATTTACTGCTAAAAGATGGCAATGCTTATAATATCTTCTCAGTAAGTCCAGCAAATCGAAATCCTTATTTCAATATGGTAGAACAAAATGAAGACGGATATTATACAACATCTAAGAAAGGTTCATTCCTGACCCGACAGTCAGCTCCAAAAGTTTATGACATGAATGCTTCCTTTTATATTTTTAAAGACACATATTTTCAGAATGACTTCAAAGGTGCCATAACGGATAAATCATTAGTATATGAAGTGCCTCATTTGTGTTTTGATTTGGATCATACGATAGATTTTGAATTTATGGAGTTTTTGATGGCAAGCAACAAACTTGATTTTAAAATATAATGAATGTATTAATTGTTGGACTAGGATCTATTGCTGAAAAGCATGTAAATGCGCTACGATTAATTGATCCAGAGGTTCAATTGTTTGCGTTGCGTTTTTCAAGCAATTCTGTTCAAATCCCAGGAATAAACAATATTTATAATTTTTCAGACCTATCCAATTTTGAATTCGATTTTGCAATTGTTTCCAATCCTACTGCAGCTCATTATGAAACCATAAAAGCATTAATACCTTTTAGGATTCCTCTTTTTATTGAGAAGCCTCTTTTTGATACAATAAAGGATGAAGCAATTCTGGTTGAGATAGAACATAATAAGATACCTACCTATATGGCTTGTAACCTTAGGTTTTTAGAGTGTTTAAAATTCACGAAGGAGTTTGTAAAGGGCAAAAGAATAAATGAAGTAAACAGTTATTGCGGTTCCTATCTTCCGGATTGGAGACCTAACAAGGACTTTAGGAAGATATACAGTGCAAATAAGGAAATGGGGGGTGGAGTCCATATCGACTTGATCCACGAAATTGATTATATCTACTGGTTTTTTGGAATGCCGGTTAAAGTGCAATCCGTTAAAACGAATACATCCTCATTGAACATTTCTGCCTACGATTATGCCAATTATTTATTTGAATATACTTCTTTCTCGGCCAGCATCATTTTAAATTACTATCGCAGGGATCCCAAAAGGAGTTTGGAAATTGTAACAGATGAGGGGACAATTCAGGTAAATTTGCTTAAAAATGAAGTGTCATTTAATGACGCAGTGGTGTTTGCTTCAAACAAAACAACTCTGGATACCTATGAAGACCAGCTTAGGTTTTTTATAAATAATGTTTTAAAGAACAACGAACAGTTTAATCCAATCAGCGAGGCTTTTCAAATTCTTAAATTATGTATAGAGAAAGATTAAAAGATAAAATAATTATCGTTACGGGAGGTAATGGTTTGATCGGTAAGTATATTGTAAGCCATTTGAGAGAAAATGGTTCCATTGTCATTAATGTAGATGTTAGCGTAGCCACTAATTGGGAAGAAGGACAATACAACTGTGATATAACTGATGAAGCAAGTATCATAAAACTTGTAGCTGAGGTTGAAGGTAAATATGGAAGAATTGACGGATTGGTAAACAATGCCTACCCAAGAACTTCTGATTGGGGTTCTAAATTTGAAGACATTCCCTATGTATCCTGGCAAAAAAATGTTGATATGCAGATGAATGCCGTTTTCTTGCTGTGTCAAAAAGTTTTGGCAGTAATGAAAAAACAAAACAATGGTTCCATAGTAAACATAAGCTCTATATATGGAGTGGTTGGAAACGATTTTACCATTTATGAAGGTTACGGAGGTACTTCCCCAGCAGCTTATGCAGCAATCAAAGGAGGAATCATCAATTTTACAAGATATCTGGCTTCCTATTTTGGGAAATATAATATCAGGGTAAATTGTGTTTCTCCAGGTGGTATCAAAGACAATCAGCATCCTTCATTTATCGAGCGATATGAGAATAAATCTCCATTGAAAAGACTGGGCAGGCCAGAAGAAATAGCACCGGCAGTTACCTTCCTGCTATCGGATGAAGCTTCGTTTATAACAGGACACAATTTAATGGTAGATGGCGGATGGACTGCAATATAAAAAAAATAAAAAAATGTTAAAAACAAATTCAATATCGAAGGCTGATTCTTCCTTTTTAGATTTTGCAAGAGGAATTTCTGCTCAATTGGTCTTAATTGGTCATCTATTGAGTATGTATGGCGTTTACAAAGTATATCCTTATTTTCCCAAGATACAAAACTTCGGAGTGATGATTTTTTTCATAATGTCAGGTTTCCTAATCACTTTTATCAGCATCGTGAAAGGAAGGCAATATGGATTCAAGAATTTTATCATAGACAGGTTTTCAAGGATTTATAGCGCATTCATACCTGCTTTGGTTTTGATTTTTTTTATTGATCTATACTTGAGTACAAGCCAAATGAAAGACTATGAATTATTCAATCACTCTTTTGGTAATTTTGTGTCCAATCTCTTCTTATTGCAAAACCATCCATTTTTAATGACTTTGTTCCATACAACTTCTTATGGTTCGGCTAGGATATTATGGACCGTAAGTATTGAATGGATGTTCTATATCTGCTTTGGGATACTTTTTTATTGGGGCTCTGTAATGAA
>Ga0247808_10000720_pt1 | contig 15906 bp, 12 predicted proteins | sample UWRJL089202R1_FD_179914 | JGI IMG/M metagenome (GOLD analysis project Ga0247808, IMG submission 179914) | Plant litter microbial communities from Arlington Agricultural Research Station in Wisconsin, United States - UWRJ-L089-202R-1 | ecosystem: Environmental > Terrestrial > Plant litter >... | reverse complement strand
CAGAAGCCGATCTTCTTATTCTCGAAATCCCTAAAACGAACGATAAAAAAGAACTTGCCGCCGAGCAAATGTTTGCCAGCCTTCACGGTATTTTACGCGACGCCGAAGAGCTCAAGGCAAACGCCGGCCATCAAGAGCATTTGAGTTTTGAGTTTGCCTCCGTTAATGGACAAATTCGTTTTTACGTATGGGTGCCAAAAAACCTACGTAGTTTCGTAGAAGGGCAAGTGTACTCACAATACCCAACCGTCCAGATTCGCCCTGCAGACGAAGATTACACCACTCACGAATACGACCACAGCGTCATCTACACCTCAGACATTACGCTTATCGAAAACGAAGTGCTTCCTATTAAAACCTTCCAAAGCTTTGAAGTCGACCCACTTGCCGGTATCACCGGAACACTCGCTAAGCTTGAAAGTACTGGTGATGAAATGTGGGTGCAGATCTTAGTTCGTCCAATCGCTGACGAATGGCACAAGACCACTAGCAAATGGGTAAACGGCGTTAAGGCGGGTAAGATTAGCTCAACCACAAAATATTTCGGCTGGCTCCCCGGCATGCTCGAAGCACTCTGGAAACCACCTGAAGCTGGCGGGAGCGTCACGATTGCTAAAGAACTTTCTGACCGTGATCGAACACGTATCTCCGAAGCTGAAACCAAAGCTACTAAACTTGGCTACGAAGTGAAGATTCGCGTGGCATACCTTGGCACCAGTCAAGAGACTGCTCGCCAGCAAATGCAGGCTATCGTCGGTACGTTTAAACAATTCAACTCTACCAACCTCAATGGTTTCAAAGCCAGCGGGGCTAGTTTTAATAAAGAAAATATTATGCCGTACCGCCAGCGTCAATTCGACAAAAGCACTTTTATTTTAAATATCGAAGAGTTGGCGAGTGTCTTCCACCTGCCACACACAAACGTGGAAACACCTAATATTGTTTGGGCTTCTTCAAAAACAGCTGAACCACCGGCTAAGCTTCCTATCATTACTGGCGAGCCAGCCGTCGACGAAAATATCAGCGCCTTTGGGCTTACAAACTTCCGCGGTATTAACCACCAGTTTGGCATGCTTCGTAGCGACCGATCTCGCCACCTATATATCATTGGGCAAACCGGGGCAGGTAAGTCAGGCTTGCTCCAGCTATTCGCTTTGAGTGACATTTTCCACGGCCAAGGCTATGCTGTCATCGACCCACACGGCGACCTTGCTGTCGATAACATGCGCTTCATCCCGGGCAGTCGCCTTAAAGACGTCGTTTACTTCAACCCAGCCGACACCGCCTTCCCGGTTGGGTTCAACCCCCTCGAAGTCACAAACCCCGAGCAAAAGAGCAACATTAGCTCAGAAGTCATTGGTGTATTAAAGCGTATGTTCGGCGATAGCTGGGGACCTCGCTTGGAATACATTTTGCGTTACACCATCTTAGCACTCCTGGATCGACCATCAACAACCATGCTCGACGTCGCCCGCATGCTGACCGACAAAAAATTCCGCAAGGAAACGCTCAGCTACTGTACCGACAGTGTCGTGCTGCAGTTCTGGAATGTTGAGTTTGCTAGCTGGAACGATAAGTTTGCCTCTGAAGCGATTGCACCTGTTCTTAATAAGGTAGGTGCGTTTACCGCCAACCCAACAATTCGTAATATCATCGGCCAGCCAAAATCAACGTTTAACATTCGTGAAATTATGGACGAAGGAAAGATCCTTATCGTTAACCTTTCAAAGGGACTTATTGGTGAAGATAACGCGGCGATTCTTGGTTCATTCCTGGTAACGAAGATTCAACTTGCGGCCATGAGCCGTAGCGACATTCCTAACATTGCCGATCGTCGTCCGTTCTATCTCTACGTTGACGAATTCCAGAACTTCGCAACAGATTCATTTGCAACTATCCTCTCAGAGGCTCGTAAATATGCGCTCAACCTAACCGTTGCCAACCAGTACATCGGACAGATGACCGACACCGTGCGCGACGCCGTGTTCGGTAACGTTGGTTCAATGATTTCATTCCGTGTCTCCGCTGACGACGCCCCAATGCTTTCTAAGCAATTTGAGCCGCAGTTTGAAGCCAGTGACTTGCTACAGATGCACAACCGTCACTTCATTATCAACATGGTTATTAACGGAGAAAAAGCACCGGCCTTTAGCGCCACGACTTTGAAGCTTCCAACTGAGCAAATCGACAATACCGGACGCATTATCGAAAACTCACGACGGCTCTACAGCCGAAGCCGCGCCGATGTCGAGGCCGAAATTAATGCGCTTATTAACATGCCGGCTACACTTCAGCCACAAGTTAATCCCGTCGCCAGTAAGCAACAAGATCCAAACCTCCCTCGCACCCAAGCACAGGCAAAGCTCTGGCCAATTGACGCTGGCTCTAAGGCCGTTGCTGGTGCTATGGTATCCGCACCTGAAGCTTCACCTATTCCTGCCCCAACAAGCACGACAGGCTCCGCGCAAGACGCGCCACAAGCCTTCGGGAGCGGTGCCACTGCTCCATTAGACGAAGAGGGCAACCCGATCGTTAAGAAAAAGCGTAAACGAGCTCGACGTCGCAAGAAACCAGCAGGCGAAGCAACGCCCACCGCCCCTACAGAATAACCCGGCGCAATCATCTCAATACACCGACTAGTCTATCGGTCTTCTCTCTGTTTTGAAGGCCGATACTTGTATTATTCTTAAAATATGGTAAATTAAATAAATCATTCGCCGTCAGAGAAGGGAAGTGGTGACATTGACCGAGGAAGAGTCGAACGATGATCGCCCACTGCACGAAGACGCCTTCGATTCACTCGGAGGACAGCTCGATGCTCGATACATCGCAGACACCGTCAGCGACACCATCGGCAACGCGTCTCAGCAACTGAGTGAGAACATGCAGGCTATTCAGCGTCTTATCCCGTACTTATCGGGGTTGTACTACGCCGATAGCCAGCGTCGCTACGCCGAAAGGGAGCTGTTCCGCCTTCAGAGCGAACGCGCCATCCTGGAAGCTCGCATCCAGAACGCCCTGGTCATCGTACCGGAACTTCTGTATCCCGTCGGTGTCAAAACCGGTATCTAGCCCCGTACTCCATCGAGAGCCCAGCGCCCTCTGGGGTGCGGGGCTCTCGCTATGGAGTGACCTCGACTATACAAAGTGGGGGAGTTCCGCTATGATAGAGACGTATTAACAAATAACCATATCCAGAGTGCAGCGAGAGAACTAGCTCGACGACCTGCCGGCAACCAGCACGTATTTTCTCTAAATAGGTGACACGGTGCCCCTTCTAGCCCTGATGTAATAGGGGAAGATACCGACCTTTGCAATGGCCTTGCGCCTCAAAGCTCCTTCGTATCATGCCTGTTACTCACGGCGAAAAGATATGGAAAGGAGCAATTTTCATGTCCCAATCACCCTCACTTAAAAGCACAGAGGTTTACAGAACCGCCGAGAGCGTTTCACCCAAACACCCCGACAAACTGTGTGATCAAATATCCGACGCAATCCTCGACGCCCACCTCAAAGAAGACCCCTACTCCCGTGTTGCCGTCGATGTTGCTGGTGGTCACGGTACAATTTTTATCACAGGAGAGGTACGTTCAAACGCCACCTCCGTTAACATCCCCGCTATTGTTACCCGTATCGTTGGTTTGCGCGCAAACGGTAGCCCGTACGAAATAATTGAACGTATCAGCGCACAGAGCCCCGAAATAGCCAACGGCGTCGACGGCGGGGGAGCGGGAGACCAAGGTATTATGGTTGGCTACGCGACAAGTGAAACCCCCGACCTACTCCCCCTTGAATACGTTCTCGCTCGCAACCTCAACAAGCACCTATACCACCACTGGCCATATGACGGTAAAACGCAGGTGACGCTTCGTAATGGCGAAATCGTTGCTATCGTCGCCAGCTTTCAGCATGCTGACCAAGAAGCGTTAAAAGCTCAGGTAGTCGCCTGGCTTGCTGAGGAACCGCTCGCAATCGCTAACGAAACCAAACCTACACTGCATATCAACCCAGCAGGTGACTGGGGCATCGGTGGCTTCGATGCCGACGCCGGCCTCACTGGCCGCAAGCTTGCCGTCGATAACTATGGCCCACGCGTCCCACTTGGTGGCGGCGCCTTCAGCGGCAAAGACGGCACAAAGGTTGATCGCTCGGGCGCATACATTGCACGTCGCATCGCTACCGAATACCTCAAAAAGTATAAGGCTGACGAAGTCTACGTCTATCTGGCATACGCTATAGGCTTCCCAGAACCCGTCGAAGCGACCGTTATCATTGACGGCGTCCAAAAACGCGTCAAAGGCTACGACTTAACACCAGCCGGTATTATCAAAAAACTAAACTTACGCGCACCCGGCTTTGAAGCTCGTGCGCAATACGGCCACTTTTAGCCCAACGAAAGGAAATAGGGCTATTTTCCACCCCTGTTACAACAGGGGTGGGGAGTGTGCCCTTTTTCCCTTTTTTCATGCTTTACGTAAAATAGAACATAAAACGAACATCAATGATATATCGTAAAACAGCATTATATACGTGAATTTTTAATAAATGCATACGCAGTCATATAAACCCGCATAAATGGCAGTAAGCCGAGCCAGTCAGCAGGTAATACATGGATGCACAAATTAACGCGAAGAGAAGACCCGAAATAATTTCAGAAATTGGATGACAGAGTGTAATAACGTATCATAATGAATATAGAGACTTAACGTCGCACAATGTACCTTTTGCGAAGTACGTATATATACTATAAGATGAATACTCATCCATCTATATATAGTCCTATAAGAGGGGTGTGCGTCCATTTATCTCAAAACACCTACTCACGTATCGTTACTGCACGTTCTTTAATCGTTAGTATACTTTATACCTACATGTCATACGACTTTATATACCACAATGGCCTGTATGTAGCCTAGATGACACAATCTACAACAATACGGCTATATACGCGAGTTTTCCACACCTGCAGCAATAATATTTGCTTTTTCGTGAAATGATTATACTACTCTCCTATTCCCCCTCTGCCCTGTTTTGACAATTTGGTATTTATATATTTAAATATAGTTTTTTTGTACTGTACACAAATCAGTAGAACAAAAATAGAACATAGACAAAAAGGGGAAGGAGGGGAAGAGGGTACTCGATATTAGCACGGGCGCACACTAAGTGCTAAACCCTATGTATCATTACTTACTTGTAGGCTGCGCGTCCAGCAACACGAACATCAATATATTCAGGGCTCGTAGCGCGAGCTTGCAAGAACTTTAACGACCGGTCAGCATCTTCCATCTGCTCCCCTGCTCCCCTGTCGATCGAGAATTTTACCCGAGTAGCAATTGTATCGAAATACACATCAACCTGTCGCGTCGTCCCTTGAGGGAGTACCGCTTTAGTAACGTCATATCCCCTGCTCTGCGCCTGTGCCACTACCCTACCTAGGAATCCCAGGAGACGAGTACCGACCACTGCCCCACCCTGCTCGGGGGTTACGCCGCTCTCGTCAACAATCTGAACACCGGGCGCGTCGTAGTAATTTTTTTCGAAAACAACACCGCTGGCATCAACATAGTACTGCTTACCGTTAATAAGCCAGCCTGCGAGAGGGGTACGGAAGGTAACCGTCATATTTGCGCGTGCAATACCTGGTGTACCACTAACAGAAACCGCTTCGACCTCTGGAAAATCAACCGCTACAAAGTCACTCAATGCCGCTTCATTAAGGGCGAATCGTAACCGCTGAGAAGGGTTCAGCATGAGATATTCGTTAATTGACTTCGCATAAGAGGCGCCATCGAATGCCATCGATAACTGCTTAGTCGATGTCGTTACCTGCACCTGTGCCATAAGCTGCCAAAGAAGCAAAAGCAACAACACAACTGCAAAGAAAACAATCGAGAACACACCGCTCATGCGACGTCGCTGCGAAGAGAGGTGGTGCGCTTTTTGGCGAGCCGATTCATCGGGTGTGTTGTGGCGATAGCTACTTAAGGTCTGGTTACGGCGAAACTGACTCTTGCTTCCGGCATCAGAAGTGTTTTTACCAGAAGTATCTGGCTCATTATCAGCAAGACGGCGCCGACGCGGCACCGGTTCATTCCCACGAGAAGAGCGCTTAGAAAACATGATTATGTTTATTATACCACTAGGAGCCGAGTAAAATCACTGCTCACAGTGATTTTCGAGGCGACGACGTGGTACGCGAGCGCTTGCGTTCGAGATACCACTAGGGACTGAAGGTGCCTACTTCACCGCACCAAGTATCAACTCAGCCATATCCTTGGCCGCATGCGGCTTAGCGAACTTGCCAAAACGGCTTGCCATCGACTTTGTCGTCTTTGGGTCATTGAGGTATGCACTAACAGCCTTAACGAGAAGCTTTGGGTTATCTACCATTTCATCTTCATCAAGCACGATAGCAACCTGGGCTTCGCCATACACTGCAGCGTTCTTTAATTGGTGGCCACCAGTAAGCGCGGCGTTTGGCACCAAGATAGTTGGCTTGTGAAGTGCAGCGAGTTCTAGGATCGTCGTTGCTCCGGCGCGAGTAACAACGATATCGGCAGCGCCCAGTAGCTCGTGCATTGTGCTCACAAAACGGTGTAACTGAAAGGTTTTAGTATCGTTAGGAATACGCTCACGAAGCTCTTCGTATTGCCCCGCGCCAGACACGAGAATGAGTGAACCGAGCGACTCAAGCTCTTTTTGCACCGCGAGTGTCGTATTGTTTAACCGACGCGCACCAAGCCCGCCACCGGTCACAACAAACAAAGGCTTCTTCGGATCAACATTCCACTTTTTCTTCGCAGCAGCTTGTTGTGTTGCAGTCAGTGTCTGAAACGCTTCGTTAATAGGTATGCCAACGTATGTAGCCTTACTCTTTGGATAGTTGTAATACTCGAGTGGTGCACCCGTCGCAATAGAAGTTGCCCAGCGCGACAAGATTCGATTAGTGAGCCCTGGGTGCGCATCTGAGTCGTGAATAACAAGCGGGATACCCAGTACCTTTGCCGCCATACCAACAGGAAGGCAAACGAAGCCACCTTTTGTAAACACAACGTCTGGTCGCCAAAAAATAAGTTTTGAAAGGCTCTGGAAAAAGCCACCGGATACCTTGAATATATCTTTGAGGTTTTGCCACATCAGCGACGGCCAAATAATATGTTGCCATAGTGTGAGATGGTGATATCGACGGAGCTTACCGGAAAGAATAGTTTGCACAGGAATGGTATCATCGAAGGTTCCGACAATTGATGCGGCCTGAGGCGCAAACGCAGTATCACACCAGAAACGTAGCTCAACGTCTGGCTGTAATGAGCGAATCTCTTTAAGTACTGCGACGACCGGCGTAACGTGTCCGCCCGACCCCCCGCCCACTGCGAGAATTTTCATCGGTTGCCTCCTTTATTCGTGATGAATGAACGGTGTATTTTGAAAGCTGGAACACCAACCCTAGCGCTGCGGCCATGAATATCATACTTGTACCACCATAGCTGAGCAGTGGTAACGTAATACCAGTCAACGGGAAGATACCAATCATAGCGGCTATATTAAGAATAACATGCGCGCCGAGCCACCCAAACACACCAGCAGCAATCAGTTTAAGGCGAAGATCCACCATGTGGTCCATAACTCCCAGTAGTCGCATCAAAAGCGCCACGAACAGCGCCAGTAGCGCGACCGTGCCGATAAACCCAAACGTCTCACCGACGATAGCAAAGATTGAGTCATTGATAGCTTCGGGAAGATACCCGGACGCCTGAACGCTATCGCCGATACCAACACCAAACAGCCCGCCAGAGCCAATTGCAATTTTGGCATGCTGAATATGGTATGCATCGGCATCGCTTGTTGACGTACTGTCGCCTTGTAAGTAGGTCATGACACGCTCAACACGGTGCGGAGAGGTGAAGATAAGCAGTAACCCGGAGACAATCAATATACCAAAAAGAATACCAATAATTTTTCGATTGATCCCCGCCACGAGTAACATTGTCGCAACAATAGCTGTTAAGGAAATTCCCGTACCGAGGTCCTTTTGGATTACAATCACGAATAGCAGCGCTGCTCCTGCAACAATAGCAGCAGGGATGAGTGTTTCTTGAACGTTATTAATCTTCCCCTCTTTCGTCCGTATGCCCAGGAACATTGCCAGATACAGCAATACACCAAACTTCAGTATTTCGGCCGGCTGAACGCTCCCCAGTGGCCCAAGGTCGATCCAACGAACCGCTCCATTCGTCGCCTCTACAATACCCGTCCACCCCCCTATCGCGAGCAGACCACAGGATATAAACCCAACCCATAGCACCTTAGTGCCATGCTTGAGTATCCAGGTATACGGAATGAGCGACATTGCCCAAAACGCGATTAACGCCAGCGTTAAGCTAAGCAGCTGTTTCCAGAAAAAATACCCTTCTGAGTATTCAAACCCAAATACAGAGTTCATAAGATTAGCGCGTTGCGGGCCAATGGCATAGATAACCAAAAGCCCAATGAGCATTAATAGCGCGGTAAACACGACGATCAAGCGATCACCGTGGTGCTTGCGTACTACCCCCTCCGGGTTAGTCGTCCGACGATCGCGCCACCCGCTCGCCATTGTTAAATGTTACCCCCAGCGAGCGCGATCATCACACCTGTAAATGCTGCAACCGATGCAATAACCCAGAAACGCATCGTCACCTTTGTCTCAGGCCACCCAATAGCCTCGAGGTGGTGGTGAATCGGCGCAGATATAAACACCTTTCGCTTGAAGAGTTTTTTGCTCGTAATTTGAACGAGGCTTGAACCTGCTTCGAGCACAAAGATAAGCCCGATAATTGGAAGAATAAACAAAGAGTCAGTGAGCATTGCGACAACACCAAGTGACGTACCGAGCGCAAAGCTACCAACGTCCCCCATGAAGAATCGTGCGGGGTGAATATTGAACCATAAGTAGCTAAGCAACGCACCAACAACAGTAAAACAGAAGCCTGCCATGAGCGGGTTGCCCTGCATGATAGCAATCACACCGAAGGCACCGAAAGCAATCGCCGAAAGACCTCCAGCAAGGCCGTCAAGGCCGTCGCTGATGTTAACCGCATTACCAGCCGACACAACAACGAGTGCAAACAATGGGATAATCAACCACCCAAGGTGCCACACACCAATAAACGGAACAGTCACCGCGGTAACGTCGAGACGATCAAAGAAGAACCAGCCAAGAATAACACCAATAGCGGTAATCATGAGGAATTTAAGCCCAGAACGGAGGCCGGCAACACCCGCACCACCACCACGGAGGTTAATAATGTCATCGATAAGTCCGACGATAGCACCGCCAGCAAGAGCTGCAAGTGGTAGCCACGTTTCACGTCGGTCGAGATTGAACAGGAAGGTCACGATAACGATCGCGAGCACAAATACCATTCCAGCCATCGTGGGAATGTTGCGCTTGAACTTGTTAGCGTGGAGCTTGGTGAAAACGGTTAGTGCTTCGCCAGTTGTACTAGCCGTGCGCTGACGCTTCCAGAACTTATAGCGATACGCAACAAACGTATAAATTGGCGTTAAAGCCATGGCGATAATAAAAGCGATCACACTCAAAATGAATGTTCTCATCATGGCATCGTTAAGTGCTTGGTTAACAAGTTGCATTACGTTCTACCCCTTCGGTTGAATCTTAAGATAATCGAGCATCCAGTTTGAAAGTTCGGTAAAAATCGGAGATGCGTCTCGTGCACCCTGGAATACCTTGTCCTTGCCGTATACAGAGACCATTATGACATACTCTGGCGTCTCTGCACCACCATAACCGACGTAGCTCGCAATCGTTTCACTATCGCTATAGCCGCCAGCTGAAGGAATTTGCGCTGTTCCGGTTTTACCACCTATTTCATAGCCTTGCTTGTCGCGATTTCCGATAGATGAAGCACGGGCTTTATAAATCATATCGCGAAGTTGCTGGGAAGTCGATTGGGTAATAACACCGGCCTGTTCTGGGGCGGCCTGCTTCGTCTCTTCATAGACACCATTCACCATTTTACCGGCCAAAACGGTTGGCTTGTAGTAGTCGCCGCCATTCACGAGTGACGAGAACCCAGCCGCAACCTGCATGAGTGTGGTATCCATACCCTGGCCGAAAGTCATATTTGAATAACGAACAGCGTTACCGTCGGATTGCTCAGGTGGCACAATCCTTCCGGCGACCTCACCACCTAGCTCAACGCCAGTTTTTTGGGCAAGATGGAAACGGTTGTAAAAATAATCGTAAATTGTGGCACGCGCTGTGGCGTTAATACTCTTGCCGTCACCCATGCGCATACCCAACGTAACAAAGCCTGTGTTGAGTGACCATTCCATAGCCGTCTGGAAAGAGATATTCCCTGTCTTACCCTTTGTTGCATTACCAATTGTGTAGTCATCAATACGAATACTATCGGTATTATTGAAGGTATCTGTCGCACGAGCTGCGTTCGTGTCGATTGCAGCCGACATCGTAAACGTCTTAATGGTTGAACCTGGCTCGAATGTTTTAGAGATGACAGCATTGTTAAATAATGCGCCATCGGTCACCTTATAGTATTCGGCCGGGTTATACGACGGCGTATTGGCCATCGCGAGTATCTTGCCAGTCTTTGGATCCATTGCGACTGCGCTCACTAGGTCCGCACCGAGTTTTTGGCCGTGCGCCTTAATAACTTCTTCTACTTTACCCTGGATGTTGCGGTCGATTGTTAAAACGAGATTATCGCCATTTACCGCTGGTTCACGAATATTTCGTCCGCCCACGGTTAGTGGAATATCGCTTACGTCAGTCACCGTTTCAAGCCGTCCGTCTGTGCCGCTGAGCGTGCTATTCATAAAGCCTTCAAGACCATAATTACCCGCACCTTCCGCATTAACAAACCCAAGCACCTGCGCGGCAAGCTGCCCTTCTGGGTAAACTCGTTGCGAGACCGCCTGGAAGCCAACGCCACTGAGGTCTTTATCTTTAATTTTTTCAGCTTGTGCACGCGTTACACGGTTAGCGATAATTTGATACCGACTATCTTTTGCAACTAATAGATCTTCAAACCTAGGTCGAACGTTACCACCTGCAATGTCTTTCATAACCTTCGCAACATCACTCGCGTGGCCCGATTCGATGATGATAGCCGGGTCAACGAATACAGTGTACACCGTTTCGTTAAGGACGAGCTTTACGGGCTGGTCGCCACTCATAGCATAGACTTCGCCACGGGTTGCCGGAAGACGTTCGCGCTTCACCTGCTCAGATTGAGCAAGGCTCACATAATGATCGTGTTGAATAACTTGAAGATAAAAAAGACGCACGACAAAAATGGCCGTAATGGCCAGAACTACTCCTGCGAGTATGCGGGAGCGGCTGCCGTGAAGTAATTCAGGTTTCATAAAAAATGTAAATTATTCTTGTACGTATTGCGTGCTTGTCGCGGTTGTCATTTCTTTTGCCACAGCGCTGTTCTTGATTGTCTCAAGTGCAGTCAATCGAGCATTCTCAACTTCGAGTTCACTCTTCTGTTCATTATACTCTGCAATTTGACTATCAATCTTTTGAGCTTCGTAGTCGTACCCAGTGGTGCGTGTTGCCTGGGTGACATAGATCAAGCCAAGGACAATAATCATCAGTGCAACGAGCACTGTATGAGCGACTGGCCCGAGTTTGACCGCCGACTGAAATCGAGTCGTGTTTTGATTGCGCGACCAGTTCTGTTGACGACGTGAAACGTAGTAATTGTTAGTTTGTGACATGTGGTGATTTTTTGTTTATGGTTTCTGTTTATTTTTTGAGTGGTGAAACAAGGCTTTAGGCCTCGAATAAACCATGGGCTCTCGCCCGCTGCTATGAGGTAGCAAGCGAGAGCTAAAAGGTGTGTACTATTTTACGCGAACTGCAACGATTTGCGGTTGGTCTGCGTATTGTACGGTAATGTGAACTGGCATAATTTTTAGTGCCCCTTCTTCTTTTTGTTTTATTTTTTCACTGCGACGCGAAGTTTTGCACTACGCGAACGCGGATTGTGAACATCGTCAGTGGCTCCTGAAATCGGTTTTTTGGTCAGTGTGTCGAGTTCGGCTTCAAAACCGGCCTCAACTTGTTCCTTAAAGAAACGTTTCACCAAACGATCCTCGAGACTGTGGAAGCTAATCACCCCTACTCTTCCACCCTTCGTAAGAAGTTTTGGAAGCAATGGCAGTGTTGCCTTCACCTGTCCGAGCTCGTCGTTGACAGCAATGCGGAGCGCTTGAAAGGTACGCGTAGCCGGATGGATTTTACCCTGGCGGCCACGATAGTTTTGCTTAATCAGTGTTGCAAGTGTTTCAGTATCGCTAAATGGTCGATTATCAACAATTATACCGGCAATGTTTTTCGCCTGTGAGTATGACTCTTCGCCATATTCATAAATAATTGTTGCTAGTTCTTTGACATGTGCTGTATTTACCAAATCCGCAGCCGTTTGGCCTTGGTTTCGGTCCATGCGCATATCCAGTGGACCATTGTGCTTAAATGAAAACCCTCGTTCGCCCTGATCGAGCTGTGGTGACGACACCCCCAAATCAATCAGGATAAGATCAAATGTACGACCCTCTTCACAGAGCTGCTTTGCGGCAGATGCAAAATCGGTGTGCATTAGTTGAACGCCCCGGTCTGCTAGTGGTTGAAGATGCGCAATTGCATAATCATCACGATCGACCAGAACACTCTCCTTATCGTTTTTCGTTATATCAAGCACTTCCCTAGCGTGGCCTGCGTAGCCAGCAGTTAAGTCAAGATATGACTCGCCTGCTTGCGGTGCAAGTTCGCGGAGGGTAGCGTCTAATAGAACGGGAACATGATGTGGTGGATGTTCTTTACTCATTTCCTACAGTATACAGCACGTGCGCTGCATACGGTAGAAACACGAGATATGCAAGCATATCTCGCTTCAACTTCTCAAAATAACCAAAAAACAAAGAACTTTGTTTTCTATTTCTTTCTTCGAAGTTTCTCGAGATCACCTAACCGATAGTGAAGCTGTTTGTTTTCGCAATTGTGTTTGTTTTTGTAAAAGTCGTGCTTTTGCTATTGTTGGGGGCGCCAAAGTGGCAGCTCATACCCTAAGCAAAAGCGAGTTGAGAGACTTATGTGAGTGGAGTTTTTGGGAGGTGTGTTTTAGAGAAAGGTGCAACGGGTTGTTTTATGTGTTCCCGCATCCCACGCCTCACTACCAGATAGTTGATCTCGAGAGTTATTCTTTTCGCTTTTTAATTTTTAAGGAACCAGTTCTTGTACATTTAGATACGATGTATCTATTGGGAAGATTTAGGAATCTCCAGCCATAAGGCGCCAATACTGCCCTGCTCTGACCGCAACAATGTCTCGAGTTATTTCTGCGTAATCGAGCAAATGCTGCTCCACAGTAACACGGCCTTGTTTTTGATCGAGCTCGACTTCAGTCTTGCCGCGGCGAAACTGTACGTTAACGTCAGCTATCTTTTCATCAAGAATGCTGCCGCTTGCGTTAAGCGCCGGTTCGACTTCCTGCTCCCATACCGATTTTGGGTATAGGTGCAAATATGAGCCAAATCCTCTTGTTATAACAACGCCCGAAATAAATTCTTCGCGAAGTTCAGACGGTATCGTCAAGCGACGCTTGTCGTCGAGCCTTCGTTCAAAATAATCTATTTGAGCCATGGGTATATTCCCTATTGTTTTTTAGAGGGTGCTGGAATTATTTTTAATGTATCGTTTTTGTTTGTGGTTTTCTTTTCCACTTGGACTAATCATACTACCCACAATTACCCACTACAACCCCCAATTTTGACAATCTATCGGTAAGGTGTTTATTTATCCACATATTTGGGGATAACTTTTATGCTTACCCCTAGGACGCCCTTGTATAAAGGTTGAAAAAATCTTTTTATCCACCCCTTCTATCCGTGGTATTTTTGGTGACACTATACTTTATACACAGGCCCCCACAACGACGGCGCTAGTGCACACCTTAACGCGTTTATGATGCAAGGGTATTGTATTTATTTAAAAAAAATGCTATAATATACTATCGCTTGAGGTTATGGATTCCATAATCATCAGTGAATGGTTTGTCAGTTGCACAACTTCCCCACTACAGCAGGAGAACACCATGAGCATCAGCACGACCCCCCGCGCCGAGTCGCCCAGCACCGACTTCTTCGACATCCTCGAGAACAAGGCTGAGTTCATCGGTCGCGACCTCGTCGTCGCCGACTCGCTGGCACGCACCACCTACCGTGGCCCGATCACGGAGATCAAGAAGCCGCAGTCCAGCAGCCAGAACAACCCCCTCGTCATCATCGTCGGATGGCGGGCCTCCCGGCCCTTCGACGGCGAGAAGCAGGACTGGCGCCTGGCCAAGGACGAGCCGTTCCGGTACAGCATCGAGCTGAGCCGGACGACCTTCCGGCTCGACGAGGACGGCAGCCTCGCCATCAAGGAGTACCACGGCCTCGACGCCACGATCCTCCCGGCAGACGCCACCTCGCTGGTGAAGCCCACCAGCTGACAACCCATCCACCCCGCCGACTCGGCGCCTACGGGCACCTCGCAGTCAGCGGGGTGTTCCATTTCTATAGCATTTTTTGAATAAATTCTGTTGCGTGCGAAACGTCTTTAATAGCGCGCACTGTTGCCGGAATACCGGCGTGGATGCCCTCGGCAAGCATGACATCAGCTTGAGGGTTTGAGGTGATCCAAAACCCAAACGCACCCTTAGGGAGGCCGTTAAAAGCGCGAAGCTTGTCATCTTCGAGTGTGATGCAATCAACAATACCACCGCCAAACACTTCAGGTAGCTGGAAGGTTCCGTCTGGCATTTGCCACGAACGAATGAGCTTAGATTTATCAGGTGTTTGCGCAACAAGGAGCGGCGCATTTTGCATGCCGATAAGACGAGCCTTCATGCGCTGATCGATGTCGTCACCATACGTTAAAATGCCCCATGCAGGCTGGTATGAAGAAACGGTATCGACGCGAGCTAGCCGAGCGCTCGCACCTTTTAGGAGTAGCGAATCAGCCCCGACCTTCTGTACCGCGCGTGCAACAAGGTGCTCAAACTCTACGTCCCCGCGCTCTTCACGCAAATGCCGTAGCAAGAAGAACGTCTCGTCACTTGTATAAGCCGCCTCGAATAATTCATCGAGTTTTGTTCCGACACCAGGTTCGGTTTTATTAATTTCATCAGTAATCGCCTTAACGAACAACGACGTATCAAACAGCGTTCGATCGAGGTCGATAAGTTGAAAGATCCTAGGCTTCATGTTTGTGATACAGTGCTAAAATTAACTTCGCAACCGCTTCGGCATCATGGCGAATAAGCGAGCGTTTTCCAATGAGCGTATCAGCATTATTAGCGGATGCCATTTTACCAAGGAAATCTCCTCCGACAGCCGCGTAATGCTGGCTTGATAAGCTCTCTTCATCGGCACGCGTGACATAGCCGCCCTCGTCTTCATATCGCTTAGCGATATCTTTACTTGGCGCCTCGGCATTGTATAAAACGTAATCAAGAAAATCGGTACCGGCAAAGCGTTCAATTTCGGCTGCGTGGTCACTGACCGTAAAGCCATCGGTTTGACCCTGTTTGCTGACGAGGTTTGCAACGTAAAACGTTTTGGCTTTTGTATTGGCGAGTGCCTTGCCGATGCCATCGATAACAAGGAGTGGACCGAGTGACGTATAAAGATCGCCGGGTGCAACGACAACAACATCTGCTTGTTCAATAGCAGCAATAGCAACTGGGTTGGCTCCTGCTGCTGGAATTAACGATAACTTAGCGACGCGCGGGTCGTGTTGGAAGTTACCGGCATCAATCACCCGCTCGCCCTGGAGTACGAGGCTTTTATCTTCCCATTCCATTTTCAACCGAACGTCATCGAGTGTTGCGG
>Ga0247808_10000719_pt1 | contig 15907 bp, 12 predicted proteins | sample UWRJL089202R1_FD_179914 | JGI IMG/M metagenome (GOLD analysis project Ga0247808, IMG submission 179914) | Plant litter microbial communities from Arlington Agricultural Research Station in Wisconsin, United States - UWRJ-L089-202R-1 | ecosystem: Environmental > Terrestrial > Plant litter >... | reverse complement strand
GTGCTTTATTATTTTGGTCTGGTACCATAAAGGGAACGGTGGATCATCCCATCCACTCCAGCCCTGTGATTGCCATTGCCTTTCTTATGGGGGCAGTGTTTTCTGCTTTCGCAGGATATCTGGGCATGCGCATCGCCACAAAAGCCAATGTAAGAACCACGCAAGCGGCCAGAACGAGCCTAGCTAAAGCCTTGCAGGTATCCTTTACTGGCGGCACGGTAATGGGATTTGGTGTAGCCGGGCTCGCTATCTTCGGCCTCGGCGGATTATTTATTGTCCTCTATTACACTTTCGTTCCTGCCGGTGCTTCGGCTTCAGGCGTAGAAATGAAGAAAACCATTGAAGTACTTGCCGGATTTTCATTGGGTGCTGAAAGTATTGCCCTTTTTGCCAGAGTTGGCGGAGGTATATATACCAAAGCTGCAGATGTAGGCGCCGATCTGGTGGGTAAGGTCGAAGCAGGCATCCCCGAAGATGATGTTAGAAACCCGGCAACAATTGCGGATAATGTGGGAGATAATGTGGGAGATGTTGCAGGCATGGGTGCAGATTTATTTGGTTCCTACGTAGCCACCATATTGGCAACCATGGTATTGGGACAGGAAATTGTGTCGGTCGACCACTTTGGCGGTATGGCCCCTATCCTGCTGCCGATGCTGATTGCCGGATTGGGCCTGTTATTCTCCATTGTCGCTTCCTGGTTTGTAAAGATCTCTAAAGAAACAGACAGCGTACAGAACGCCCTGAATTTCGGAAACTGGCTATCGATTATCCTTACCGCTGTAGCTTCCTATTTTGCCGTGCACTGGATGCTTCCGGATACCATGTCGATCCGTGGATTTGAGTTCAGCGCAGCCAATGTATTCTATTCCATTATCGTTGGCCTCGTGGTAGGAACATTAATGAGCCTTATTACTGAATACTATACCGCGATGGGTAAAAGACCCGTACGCTCTATTATCAACCAGTCCTCCACGGGCCATGCCACCAATATCATCGGCGGACTTTCTGTAGGAATGGAATCTACAGTACTTCCTATCCTGGTGCTGGCAGCAGGTATTTATGGTTCCTATTATTTCGCCGGCTTTTACGGCGTAGCTATTGCTGCGGCAGGTATGATGGCAACCACTGCTATGCAGCTGGCCATAGATGCCTTTGGCCCTATTGCCGACAATGCCGGTGGGATAGCTGAAATGAGCGGCCTACCCAAAGAGGTGCGCGAACGCACGGATAACCTGGATGCTGTAGGTAATACTACCGCAGCCACAGGAAAAGGTTTCGCTATTGCCTCTGCAGCATTAACATCCCTTGCGCTGTTTGCAGCATTCGCAGGCATCTCCGGTATCTCCTCCATTGACATTTATAAAGCGAATGTACTGGCCGGCCTCTTTGTAGGCGGCATGATTCCATTTATTTTCTCCTCACTCTGCATATCTGCTGTAGGCAGGGCGGCCATGGCTATGGTGCAGGAAGTGCGCAGACAGTTCAGAGATATTCCCGGTATCATGGAATATAAAGCCAAACCTGAGTATGAGAAATGCGTCGCCATCTCTACTGAAGCCTCCATCCGCGAGATGATGCTTCCCGGAGCCATCGCACTCATTGTTCCGATCATTGTTGGATTTATCTTTGGTCCAGAGGTGCTTGGCGGACTGCTCGCCGGTGTCACCGTTTCAGGTGTATTGATGGGCATCTTTCAGTCCAATGCAGGCGGAGCCTGGGATAATGCCAAAAAGTCTTTTGAAAAAGGGGTTATGATCGATGGAAAAATGGAATTCAAAGGATCAGATGCCCACAAAGCATCAGTAACCGGCGATACTGTAGGTGATCCTTTCAAAGATACCTCAGGTCCATCTATGAATATCCTCATTAAGCTTATGTCGATCGTTTCACTCATCATTGCACCGCACATTGCCGTCGGCGTCATGACTACCACACAAACAGAGGTTAAAAAAGAGATCAAAATCATTAAAACCAAGGATCAGACCGGTATAGAACGCACAGATACACTGATAAACAAGACCGATACCTTAAAAAACCAATAAATTCACTGATATTGTTACTGATAAAAGGGATTTCAACAGAAAATCCCTTTTATTTTTAAAGATATTTTAATTAGGTTTGGAGCTATATTACTCATAATCGAAACAAGACAATTTTATTGAAACAAACTAACTAAATCTTAAACTATGTTATTTAAAAAATCGATAGATGCCCTGATCAAGGAATCTACTGAAAGTGGAGAAGGAACGCTGAAGCGTACGCTGGGTGTAGGTAACCTGATTGCACTAGGTATAGGTGCAATTATTGGAGCTGGCCTTTTTGTAAGGACTGCTGCTGCTGCCGCCGACCATTCGGGTCCTGCGGTAACGCTTTCCTTCATTCTTGCAGCTGTAGGTTGTGCTTTAGCCGGCTTATGCTATGCAGAATTTGCTTCTATGATTCCAATCGCCGGAAGTGCTTACACTTACTCTTACGCCACAATGGGAGAAATGGTAGCCTGGATCATTGGATGGGATTTGGTACTTGAATATGCAGTAGGTGCAGCAACCGTTGCGATTGCATGGTCTGAATACCTCAATAAGCTCATAGAGAATTTCGGTGTCTCCATACCCTATCAGTTCTGTCACTCACCATTTCAGACTTCTTTAGATGGAGTACAGGGTATTGTTAACCTGCCTGCATTGTTTATTGTAATTGTGCTGACTTTCGTACTGATCAGAGGTACGCAGGAATCTGCTACACTGAATGGTATCATCGTAATCCTGAAAGTCGCTATCGTTATCGCATTCATCGCTATCGGATGGGGTTATATGAATCCTGTTAACCACGTACCTTATATCCCTGTTAATGCAGGTGAAGTTGCTTACAGCAAAGGTGAGATTGGCTTCATGGACTTCTTTACGCACGATTTTGGTAAATTTGGTTGGTCGGGAATCATTGCCGGTGCCGGTGTTGTATTCTTTGCCTTTATTGGTTTTGATGCCGTTTCAACTGCTGCGCAGGAAGCTAAAAACCCAAGTAAAGACATGCCAATCGGTATTCTGGTATCCCTGGCGATCTGTACTGTATTATATGTACTCTTCGGACACGTTTTGACAGGAGTAGCCAATTATAAGGAATTTGCAACAGCAGGTAAAGAAGCTTCAGTAGCGTATGCTATTGAAAACTATATGCACAATTACCATTGGTTATCAGTATTGGTAACTGTAGCTATTCTAGCTGGTTTCTCTTCAGTTATCCTGGTAATGCTTTTAGGTCAGTCACGCGTTTTCTTCTCGATGTCTAAAGACGGCCTTGTTCCTGCAGTATTCTCTGCGGTACACCCTAAGTTCCAGACTCCGTATAAATCAAACCTGATCTTCCTGGTATTTGTAGGCTTATTCGCTGCATTTGTTCCGGGAGAAGTAGTAGGTGATATGACAAGTATCGGTACCTTGTTTGCTTTCGCACTGGTTTGTGTTGGTGTATTGGTGTTGCGTAAAACAGATCCGAACCGTGAGCGTCCGTTCAAAACACCTTTCATGCCTGTCGTTCCAATTTTAGGTGCGCTGGTTTGTATCCTGATGATGATCGGTCTCGGTAAACATAACTGGGAGCGTTTAATCGTTTGGATGGCAATCGGTTTTGTAATCTATTTCCTTTACAGCCGTAAACATTCCAAAGTAAGACAAGCACACAAAAACGGAAACGTTTAATATTCGTTAAAGCATATATATCAGAGGCCATCCAAAAGATGGCCTCTTTTTTTTACCTTTGTTTTCAAACCCCAGCGCCATGAACCTGAACTTCGATTTGAGCCAGATACTTTCTACCACTATGGTATTATTCGCGATCATTGATATTCTGGGTTCCATACCCATTGTTATCGAGTTGCGCAGGAAAGCAGGTCATATCGAATCAGAGAAAGCCAGTATTGTGGCAACCATTCTCATGATCATCTTTCTGTTTGCAGGTGAGGCCTTATTAAAGGTAATTGGCCTGGACGTGGCATCTTTCGCCATCGCCGGTTCCATCGTAATCTTTGCAATCGCGATGGAGATGGTATTAGGCCTGACGCTCTTTAAGGAAGAAGCACCAGAGACGGTCTCTATTGTCCCTTTGGCTTTCCCTTTAATTGCCGGTGCAGGTACTATGACTACCCTGCTCTCCCTAAAAACAGAATATGCCAGTGAGAACATTATGATCGGGATCATCATCAATATGTTGTTTGTGTACTTCGTACTGAAGAACACGAATAGACTGGAAAAGATGTTTGGGAAAACAGGCCTCAATATATTACGTAAGGCCTTTGGTATTATCCTTCTGGCCATCGCTATCAAGCTATTCAGAAGTAATACCGGTTTGTAATTACAGCTTGGTAAAGCGCGCTACAAACATCGTATCGGCCTTATCACTATAGCCTGTAATCAATTCCCTTTTTTCCAGTTTCAATCCCGCGGTTGCTTCCAGATAAGCAACTACCTCTTCATTTTCTGCTTTGAACACAGAGCAGGTGATATAGATTAAGGGTTTATCCTTTTTCAGGTATTTAACCACATTGGAAGCGATAGCCTTTTGCAGTTTACTGAAATAGTCCACTTTGTGATCTTCGAAGAAGCTCAGCATCTCCGGAGTGCGGCCCCAGGTGCCAGATCCTGAACATGGCGCATCCAGGATGATACCGTCAAACTCGTAATCATGCAGCTCTGCGTCGTTGTTCTGCAACAGATCCAATGCCTTACGCTGATATTTCTTCAATCCAGCCTGCTGGAAACGCTCGTCCAGGTTATGCAGACTGCTCTCACGTACATCGCTCACCAATAATTGGATTTTAGGTTCCAGTGCATGCAACAGCAATGATTTCCCCCCTGAGGCCGCACAGCAGTCCCACCAGTAGTCGTAAGCCTGCGGCTGGAAGTATTTACCCGTTTTCTGTGATGATAAGTCCTGAACCTGATACGTATAGCCTTGTGGCAATAGCTTTTCCAGCTTCAGTCCATTGGGCAAAGCCAGGGTATGTGCGCCGATGCTTTTAACCACAATATCCTCAGCACTGAGCATCTGATGAATATCCTTGATGGTCTGTTCTGTACCGCGGATGAAAAGATCCGGCTGGGTAAAAAAGGACTGCATGAAAAGAGCCTCGTCTATATCGTCAGACAAGCCTGCATGAAACCTGAATACATGTTTTAGATCGAAGGCAGGAAACAAATCCTGTATCAATACAAGCTTAGCCGCAACAGGTAAATTGGCTTGTTCTTTTAGTTCAGGGAATTTAAAGTCAGCAACCAGGCTTGTCGTATCGTGACAAAGGAAGTCGGCAACTGCCAGCCGTGTAACAGGATCTTCGCCAATCAGCGCCTCACCTAAACGATAATAACTGTACAGGTATCGGGAAGCCCAGCGCCTGTCGGATGAGCCCATTTGTTTATTGATCTTATAATAGGTAACCAGGAAGCGGTGTAGTGGAAGCTTCCCATCGTAAGCTTTCAGGATCTGTTCAAATGTTCTTATCTGTTGGTCAACTCTCATTCAACGTTGATTAAATCAAAATTCTTGTACTTCAGCAACATTAGGCTACTGTTAAAGTACCCGGTATTAGGGTTGTTAGCAAAGCTGAAATTGTTATGCAAACCCCGGTAGCGTTCTTTGCTGATGTGTCTCAGGTAGTCAGGGCCGTAATTTGCCAGCAACTTACCAAAGTAACAGCCGATGTCAAATCCTTTAAAAGCATATTCACCCGGTTCAAAGCCATACGCTGTTCTGTATTTCCTGATAAAGGAAATTACTTCGGGTCGTTTGTAATCTACATGATAGGACGCGCTGATCACTGTATTCAATGCCTGTAGCTGCGCTGCAGGGTAATTCTGTTTGATCCAGTCCGGGTGGCCAAACAAGTCGGCATTCAGTCCCCTGCGCTGCATTTTAATCAATTTGTTAAGCGTGGCTGTCACAAAGCTTTTATCAGAAGAACACAGTATCAGGATATATTTCTTACCCTTCACCAGTTTAGTTTCCAGCGTAAATACAGATGCGTATTCCTGAACGATAAACTTGTTGTTGCGCTGCGACTGGAAATAGGATCTTAGCGGGGAGGCGAGAATCTCATTCGACTGCCCTGCCGGATTGATCAGCACCACAATACTATTTTCCCGGCTGTAGCTTCTGGAAATATAATCTCCTATCTTCTTAGCATGGACATCAATATTGTTAACAACAGAGATCAGTAAAGGATTGTTGAACTCATCCGGCTGCGAAGCGGATAAGGGAGAAACCATCGGAATGTGATGATCTGTCGTATACCCTTTCATGTATTTAAGTCCTTCCGGGAAGACCGGGCCAATGATCAGGTTACTTTTATTTAGCTGCCCGCTGCTGATCAGTTCCTGCAACTGTGCCGTCCGGTCTCTGGTATCATGCACATGCAGCTTAAAGTCGAGGCCTGTTGCTGCCGCAGAGTCGAGTCCCAATTTAAAACCCTGATAGAAATCAACAGACATTGCTGATTCCTCAACCTGAGCTTTTCCTGCAGTACGCAGCTGGATGGTATTCAGTTTAAAAGGAAGCAAGAGCGCTATGTCGGCTTCTGAAAATCTGGCCTGCGGGATTGCAGCTGCCTTTTCCTTTTCAGGTGCATTGGTTTTCTTTTTGTCAACAGGCCTGATCTTCGTCGAACATGCCGCAAGCACAGACCCGATGACAAGAAAGATTAAACATTTACTCCCACTCAATCGTAGCTGGTGGTTTGGAACTGATATCATATACAACGCGATTAATTCCTTTTACTTTATTGATGATTTCGTTAGAAATTTTAGCGAGTACAGGGTAAGGAAGGTGACACCAGTCGGCAGTCATTCCATCCACAGATTCAACAGCTCTCAGACAGATCACGTTCTCGTAGGTACGTTCATCGCCCATCACGCCAACAGATTGTACAGGTAAGAAGATTGCTCCAGCCTGCCAAACCTGATCATACAACCCGGCTTCCTTTAAATTGTTTATGTAAATTGCATCAGCTTCCTGCAGGATAGCTACTTTTTCAGCAGTAACATCTCCTAAAATGCGGATAGCAAGACCCGGCCCCGGAAAAGGATGACGGCCAAGAATTACATCTGCAATGCCGAGCGTTTTACCTACCCTACGAACTTCGTCCTTAAATAAAGTATTTAGGGGCTCCACGATTTTAAGTTTCATAAAATCAGGCAGGCCACCTACGTTATGATGCGACTTAATGGTTGCAGAAGGACCTTTAACAGATACCGATTCAATCACATCCGGATAGATCGTTCCCTGAGCCAGCCATACCACATCCTGAACTTCATGTGCAGCATCGTCAAACACTTCAATGAAGACACGTCCGATAGCTTTACGTTTCAACTCAGGGTCTTTAATACCTGCCAGCTGACCTAAAAACCGCTCTTTGGCATCAACACCTTTAATGTTAAGTCCCATATGTTTGTACTGTTCTAAAACAGCTTCATACTCGTCTTTACGCAATAGCCCGTTGTCTACAAAAATGCAATGCAGGTTTGTACCAATGGCTTTGTGCAATAATACTGCAGCTACACTGGAGTCAACCCCACCTGATAAGCCCAACACCACTTTATCATTACCAAGTTTTGTTTTCAGATCAGCAATGGTAGATTCAACAAAAGCATCGGCCGTCCAGTCCTGAGCACATCCGCAGATATCTACAAGGAAGTTTTCCAGCAATTGCTTACCATCGGTACTGTGGGTAACCTCCGGGTGAAACTGAATTGCATAGGTATCGGTACCCTTAACCTGGAAAGCAGCGACACGTACTGAATCGGTACTGGCAATAATTTCGAAAGCTTCCGGAACTTCAGTAATGGTATCGCCATGCGACATCCATACCTGAGATTCTGTCAATATATTTTTGAATAATTTGTTCTGCTCAGATACATAACCCAAGTTCGCCCGTCCGTATTCGCGAGTAGAAGAAGGTTGTACATCACCCCCCGACTGTTGCGCGATGTATTGTGCGCCATAACAAACGGCAAGCACAGGGTATTTGTCCATAAACAAACCAAGATCAACCTGAGGGGCATCTTCCTGGCGTACCGAAAACGGACTACCCGAAAGGATGACACCTTTTACGTCTGAAGTGATTTCCGGAATATGATTAAAAGGATGAATTTCACAGTAAACGTTAAGTTCGCGGACTCTTCTGGCAATCAACTGAGTGTACTGGGATCCAAAATCGAGAATAATGATTTTTTCTAGCATGGACAAAGTTAATATTTATTAACCTCAACGCCGAATCTTTTTAAGAAATCCACTCCTTCATCGCTTGGCAGTCCTTTGTAAGCTGCATAGGAGTCTTTATAAATAACCAGTTTAATTCCTGATGAGAGTATTAAACGCGCACAGGCAATACATGGCGACAAAGTGCAGTACAGTGTAGAACCCACAGTGTTAGAGCCGTTTCTGGTAGCATAGAGAATAGCATTTTCCTCGGCATGCAATGCCAGGGAGCAGCTCCCCCTTGAATCACGCTCACAACCTGTGTCAGGCCATTCCTCATCACAGTTATGTGTGGCTGCAGGCGGCCCGTTGTATCCGATACTGATGATACGGGTATCTTTTGTCAAAACAGCACCAACCTGTGCCCGGACACAGTGTGACCGGGCAGCGAGATCTGACGCTAAATTCATATAAATATCTGTAAAACTTGGCTTAAAGCGCATAGATTAGTGTCCGCCCTCAGCAGCTATTTCTTCAACGTTAATACCCTGATTCTTCAACTCAGCACTTACTTTCCAGGCAAAGAAGATCAGGTAAGCAAATCCGATAAGCGGAACAATGTAAGAACCATGGATACCATGGGTATCGGCCAGCTTACCTTGTATCGGTGGAATGATGGCACCACCCAGAATCATCATGATCAGGAATGAAGAACCCTGACTGGTATATTTACCCAAACCTGTGATTGACAAGGCAAAGATAGAAGGCCACATGATAGAACAGCATAAACCACCACTGATGAAGGCGAAAATAGCCACGTCACCTGTAGTCATCAAGCCGATGGTCATGGCAATTACACCAAGCACACCGAAGATAGCCAGGGTTTTTGCTGGTTTCTCTTGTCCGATGAAGAAGGCTATAATCATAATGGCAACGGAAACAGCATACACATATAAATTACCTACGTTAGTACCGGTCAGGTGACTCACCAAGAGAACGACACCAAATGCCACGAAAGGCACAACAACTGTAAGTACATTTTTAGTAGTTTTTGTCAGACTAAAAGCACTGATAGCACCCGTCCAGCGACCGATCATCATACTCCCCCAATACAAGGAAATGTATTGCTTGATGTCAGATTCCGCCAGTCCGCCAAAATCTTTCAGGTTCAGCAAAGTACCCAGGTTACTCTGAATGGTCACTTCTGTTCCCACATAGATAAAGATAGCCAGCATACCCAAAATCAACTGAGGGTATTTCATAGCACCCCAATGTTCAGGGTTTTCCTTTTTGGTCATGTAGGCATAAAGCAAAGACAAAAGAATAATGGCCAATGAAGAGTAAATAAAGATTTGCTCATCAAGACCCGTTGCTTTAGTCAATGGACTTGCAGCAAGCATCATCAGGAAACCAACGATCATGAATACGATCGGTCCGTTAGATTTAGGACTCGATTCAATTTTCTCATTGCTGGTTACATCAGGAAGCTTGGTCACCGCATAAAATATGGCAACGGCAAAGAACAGACCCGCAAGGATATAATACAGGTTGTTGATTGACGTGATATCTACAACTTTCGCAACCGCGTCATTGGCCGTTCCAAACAAAACAACACTCACAATGACTGGCCCCATCAATCCACCGAAGTTATTGACACCTCCAGCAAGGTTCAAGCGGTGCGTACCACCCTCGGCAGGGCCTAAAGCCACTACGAAAGGCTGAGCAGCTGTCTGCTGAAGCGAAAAACCAATCGCAATCACAAAAAACGAAACAAGAATAAAGGCAAACTGGCCGGAATGTACCGCCGGAATCATCAGTAAGGCACCCGCAGCAGAAATGACAAGTCCGGCAATAATACCTTTCTTATAGCCAATCTTGTTCAGGATATCGACCTTACTGGCCTGAGACGCAAAGTAAAGAATCAGAGAGCCGATAAAATAGCCCCCGTAGAAGGTATAGTCAATCAACTGTGATTCAAATTGCGTAAGCTGGAAATGCGTTTTACAAAAGGGAATAAAGACCCCGTTTGATGCAGCAACAAATCCCCAGAAGAAAAACACCGTAATGATAGAGTACAGTGCAGTCCCGTAATTTTTTTGTGCTTCTTGTTTCATATTGTGGTTAGTGAAAAGTTTTGTGCGATAAACATAAATAAAAATTATTGTTTACTAAAGTGTAATATTAACACATAGCCCGCGTTTGGCAAGGTATAGTTTTCCAATTTCAAAAAACGGAATCTGGTTAAAACTAAGAAAACAGGACAGGAATTATGTTTAAAATCGCATATTAGCAAAATATATACTTTAGATCAATGTTTGAAGCGATATTACAGGGGATAGGTGCGGGGATATTATTTTCTTTTCTTACAGGGCCGGTTTTCTTTTCCATGATTAAAACCAGTATTGAAAAGGGCTTCAAGGCCGGCTTTTCATTGGCTATAGGTGTGATTTTCAGCGACGTCATCTTCATCAGCGCAACCATATTCAGCTCCAGATTTGTCAACTACAATTCCAAATACAATATGTATATCGGGATCATAGGCGGACTTTTCCTGCTCGGCGTTGGCTTGTACTATCTGATCAATAAGGTGAAGGTCAACTACGAAATCTCAGAAACACTAAAAATTAAAAAAAGAGGCTATATCATAAAGGGATTCCTGATGTGTCTGCTCTCTCCTACTACCTTAATGTTCTGGATCATGGTGGGGGGCGTTGTATCGGTACAGCTTCATTATGAAATGACAGAGAAGGTGGTGTTCTTTGCTATTGCGATGGCGACACAGCTGTCTGTGGATGCCGTAAAGACATACTATGCAGCCAAGCTGAGGTACAAGATCAAGGAACGTACCATCCGGAACCTGAACCGTATTGCAGGTGCTGTGATCATCATCTTCGCCATTCGCCTCTTTGTGGAAGTCGCCTTAAAATACTATCAATACAAATAGCAGCTATACAAAAAAGCGTGTCCCATTATCGGAGACACGCTTTTTTTTATGTATTAACGATGCTTAGTAAGCCCGTTGATTGTTTCCTTCTTTCCAGTTTACAAAAGCTTTGTTCACCACTTTGTTTCCACCAGGTGTAGGGTAGTTTCCTGAGAAATACCAGTCTCCCTTATGGTTTGGACAAGCAACATGCAGGTTATCCAGGGTCTGATAAATGATCTCTACCTCTGCATTGGTACCTGCCGGCGTAATGATCTTCGTAATCTGTGCTGAGATCTCTTCCTGTTTGAAAGGTCTGTAAATATCTTTCACATGGTTAACGATCTCTTCTTTCGGTAATAACAAGGAAGCTTTACACTTCTCATAAACCTCATCGATGATATGTGAAAATCCTCTTTCATGCAACAGTTGGATCGCTGCCTCAAATGCAACAAACTGTCCCATTTTAGACATATCGATACCATAGCAATCCGGGTACCTGATCTGTGGTGCCGACGATACAATGACGATTTTCTTGGGATGCAACCTGTCGATGATTTTAATGATACTTTGCTTCAGCGTTGTTCCACGTACAATAGAGTCATCGACAGCAACCAGTGTATCTGTATGATTTTTGATTACGCCATAGGTGGTATCGTACACGTGTGCAACCATATCCGAGCGGTCAGCATCCTGGGTGATGAATGTACGTAGTTTCACGTCCTTAATCGCCAGTTTCTCTACTCGCGGCGCCATAGACAGCAACTCATCCAGCTGCTCATCAGTAAGCGATTCTTTCTTATTGATCAGCGTATCTTTCTGAACCGTCTTGATGTGCTTGTGTATACCTTCCACCAAACCGTAGAAAGAAACTTCGGCGGTATTGGGAATGAAAGAGAATACCGTATTTTTAAGATCACTGTTTACTGCCTTTAGAATTTGAGGGATCAACAAACGACCTAAATGCTTTCTTTCTTTATAGATTTCCGCATCGCTACCTCTTGAGAAATAGATCCGCTCAAATGAGCAGGCACGTTTCTCTGTTGGTTCACGGAAAATTTCCTGCGTTACTTTACCATTCTTTTTAACAATCAGGGCATGACCAGGTTCAATTTCCTTAACAGCTCCAAAAGGAATATTGAATGCAGTCTGTATAGCCGGACGTTCTGACGCCGCAACTACAATCTCATCATCTGCATAGTAGAACGCAGGTCTGATTCCTGCAGGATCGCGGAGTACAAAGGCATCTCCGTTACCAACGATACCTGATATGGCATAACCACCGTCCCAGGTCTTCGCAGATCTGCGCAGGATGTTACCGATATTCAGGCCGTCTGATATTTTATGGGTGATCTCGACGTTATCAAGACCTTCTTTTTTGTAGGCGTCAAACAATTCCTGATTTTCATCATCCAGGAAGTGACCAATTTTTTCTAATACTGTTACCGTATCAGCCTGCTCTTTTGGATGCTGTCCGAGTTCGTACAACTGCTCCAGCAACTCATCCACGTTGGTCATATTAAAGTTACCCGCAATGACGAGGTTACGTGTCATCCAGTTGTTCTGACGAAGAAAAGGGTGACAGTTTTCAATACTGTTCTGTCCGTGGGTACCGTAACGCAGGTGACCTAACAAAACCTCACCAATGAAGCTGACATTAGCTTTCAGCCATTCAGCATCCTGCATCAGTTCCGGTGTTTCGTTCTGGATGCTGACAAATTTATTTTGCACATAACCAAAAATATCGGCCACGGCATTCTGTGCCATCGACCGATATCTGCTGATATACCGGTGTCCCGGCTTCACATCGAGTTTGATTGTTGCAATACCTGCACCATCTTGTCCCCTGTTATGTTGCTTCTCCATCAGGAGATACAATTTGTTCAGTCCGTAAAGTGCTGTGCCGTATTTTTCCTGATAAAAAGAAAGAGGTTTGAGAAGACGAATGAAAGCAATTCCGCACTCGTGTTTAATCTGGTCACTCATGGTGTGTTGTTTGAGCGGCAAATTTACAGCTAATAAAAATCAGAACCTAGAAAGAAATGGATAATAGTGTTGTGTAAAATAATCTGACCGTCAAATTCCAGGAACACCACATATACGTCTTAAAGGCCTGTTTTCTGTAATATGGCAAGCTGCGAAGCCGATGTGTACCACATACACTAAGCTTTGGCCAGATCCGCTGCTTAAAGATTTAAAAATTGCTCTGCCCATCTGGGCAAAGCTGTCTATTCCCTACGTTGCAGATCAGGTTTATCTTTGAATTGATGATGACAATCTCCGTAGTACATCCGCGCTTCAGATCCCCTGTTATCAAATAAGTACTTACATGCTTTGATCAGCAGCTAACCCTACTTATTTATTTGTCCAATATATCAAAGAACATGGCCGGAAGTGAAATACCTTCGTACATTACTCCGCGTCAATAAAGTTGATTAGTCCGTACGGACAGCTACTACTTATCTACCGGCCGTAAAGCCGCATCCGTCATGATCTTTCCGCTTTTTAAAGCGCATAACTTAAATCATTAAGTTCCTTAAATTTAAGAAAATATGATGAGAAAAACAAGCCAGGGGCAGTTGCAGGGGCATTTTTGGTCTGAGAATTACCATTGATAATCAGCTACTTAAGTCGATTTGTTCGACACCCCATTTTTATGAAAAAAACTTTTACAGACGCCCTAAAGAATGACAAATTCCGGATATATTACCTCATATATATCACGGCGAACTGGCTCATCAAATAGTTCATCACTATACCTGTAATTTATGCCTGATCAAAAAACTCAACCTGCCCATTATCGACATCATACACAGCACCGATAATCTTAATTGCCTTTTCCTGTTCCAACTCCGCAACAATCGGACTTTCTTTCCTGATGCGGTCAATCGTTAATAACACATTCAGTTTAGTTACATTATTGACAAAAGTGGGATTGCCTCCATCTCTGTGTTCAAGTGTAGTCTTTTCACTTTCAATAGCCGGCGCTACCTTATCCAGCAATCCGGTAAGATTGCCCAATTTCACGCCATTACAGGCCCCTACTATAGCACCACATTTGGTATGACCCAGTACAATCAGAATCTTGGTCCCAACAACTTTAGTGGCATATTCCATGCTGCCCAGAATATCTGAATTCAGCACATTTCCCGCTACGCGGATACTAAAAATATCACCCAAACCCTGGTCAAAGATCAGCTCAGCAGATGTACGGCTATCCATACAACTCAATATAGTGGCAAAAGGAAACTGCCCGGCCGAAGTCTCATTGACCTGCTGTAACAGGTTACGGTTTGCTTTCAGGTTATTGACAAAACGTCCGTTTCCTTCTTTTAAAATATCCAGTGCCAGATCTGGCGTTAAACTATCTTGTGTTTCTTGTGAGTGTGTACGCATATGCTTTCAATCTATAAATTATGGCTAAAAATAACCCTGTCAATACATAAAATTACGAATCTGATCTGATTTTGGTTTCATTTTCCATTCCAAAACCAAGAATTAACTTCGATTAATTCACTAAGTTTGATGTAGCAAACCTTCAAAAAAGCGATCTCAAATGTATTTAGAGCACACTGTCCCAAAAACCAATGGCAAAGTATTTTTTGTACATGAAGAGCAAACATTAGACAAGCGACTTAAAGAAGACACAGAAAAGGAGCACTAATTTCCATCGCGTTAAATACCGGTCCTGCGCAGTCTATTGTAATCAATGGCATCAGCCATCCTTGAACTATGCACAGTTTAACAACACCTTTATACACCCAGTTCCCCGATATAGAACAAGCATTAGATCAGGCTGGAGCGCATCAAGGGATCTTGATTCGTAAACCAGGCTTAGGCCTGGCCTTAATATAGGTAACACCCAGGCGTCCAACGCCAACAACGTTGCCGATTCTGCCGATGATTGGGCCTAAATACCTTATGGTAATTTTGCCATGATAATAATTTTTGAAGATGAAAAAATATACAAATTGAGCAGGATGGCCATCGCAAAAATATCCTATTTGGGACTTATGGAGAGTCCTTCTCCAGATCAATTATTGGTTGATTAAAATTTTGCTGGGCTTCGATGCGAGCAAAGCGGTAGCCGAACGTTAGCAAAGCAGTAGCAAAGCCAAAGGGGTCTTCACTATAAGTCGCGCTGTCGTCCAAAATAGCATCCGGGTCCGTTCCTGATTTTCATGTTAATAAATTTCAAATTATTCATTTTTTGTTGTTTTTCAGAAGGAATTTTTAGGCTTTTATATCAGCAATTTCAAGGCTAAGCTGGGTTACCCGGAGTTGATCTTGCTTTTTTGCAGGTCTGCCACGCTTCCTGACCTGTTCACCGTTTGTTATTGTGAGCTTGTATTTTTTACACAAGTCATCAATTTCCTTAACACGGCGCCGGGCAATCGTCAGCAAGGCAGCCCCCATATTTAACACCAGATGAAATATACCTTCCTGCAAATTATAAAAAACTAATTGAGGCTGAAAAGATGTGGTTCGTCGGGCTGATACCTTGATTCGCAGATTGAAAGATGGCGAGACCATAGATGGATATTGAGCTAGGTACGACAATAAGGCCTGTTAAACACCCTTTCTGTGTGCAACAAGTCTTTGCCGATGCTGAATACCCCAATCCTTAAGTTCCTGAACTACCTTATATAAAGTCAGGCTATAGGGCGTCAACTTATAAGTCACAATCACCGGACTGGAAGGCAAAACATTTCTGATCAGAAATTCATTCAGCTCAAGCTCCCGAAGTTCCTTGGTCAGCACTTTAGGCGTAACATCACCCAATGCCCGCTGGATATC
>Ga0247808_10000718_pt1 | contig 15915 bp, 14 predicted proteins | sample UWRJL089202R1_FD_179914 | JGI IMG/M metagenome (GOLD analysis project Ga0247808, IMG submission 179914) | Plant litter microbial communities from Arlington Agricultural Research Station in Wisconsin, United States - UWRJ-L089-202R-1 | ecosystem: Environmental > Terrestrial > Plant litter >... | reverse complement strand
CCTTCGGCTTCCAGCCGGCCCAACGCCTCGCGGATCGGCGTGCGCGACGCATTCAGACGCTCCGCCATCTTGCGCTCGGTCACGATGTCGCCCGGACGCAGTTCGCCGCGAATGAGGATCTCGATCAGTTGCTCATAGGCTGCTTCAGTCAGGTTCTGACGCTCGGGACCATTGGGTTCTTCTGCCACTGCGTGTCTCTCATCTAAAATATTGGTCAGACGCAACGTCAAGGTGCGTTCGGCTTTTGAATCGCTGTTTACACTATTGGTTTCCGGCGCACCAGAGCGGACTATTGGTGGACGACGAGGGGAATTTCGTCGGTATGCCAACGGTTTGAGACAGGTGCAAAGAACTGCTTATAAAAGAGGCCTGCATCAACAATAGGCTTGCAAAGCCTGGTGGTCGCGATATATTGTACTGGTATACCAATGGAGTGCAATGTTGCGATGGTGCAAAACAGCGTTGATCGGACAACAATGGGGCAGTGGCGGGCGACATCGATTCAGATGCGCGGCCGGCGCGCAGTCGACGCTGTCGGGCACGCTGCCGCCCAGCAGGTAATTGCCGACAATACGGCGCAGCTGATTAGCCACATCCGCGCGGCCTGCGCTTCCGATCTGCGGCCGGACCTCGTGGTGTTTCCGGAATTCGCGCTCCAGGGGCCGCCGCTCGACATGCCGGTGGCCGAGTGGATCACGCTCGCCTGTGGGCCGATTCCCGGGCCACTGACGGCGCCGCTGCAGGCGCTTGCAGAGGAACTGGGCATCTTCATCGCCGGCAACATGTTCGAGGCCGATCCCGCCTGGCCCGGCCGCTATTTCAACAGTTCGTTCCTGATTGACCGCTCAGGTGCTGTCATCCTGGTCTATAAGCGTGTCAACACCGCCGCCTTTCCATCGCCGCATGATTTCATGGACGACTATCTGCGTGTGACGCCGCAGGAACAGGTGTTCCCCGTCGCCGATACCGAACTCGGCCGGCTCTGTCTGATCCCCTGCGCCGAGATCAACGTGCCGGAAGTGGCGCGCGCCTACATGATCCAGGGCGCCGAAGTGATCCTGCACCCGACCAATTCGAAATACACCGCCATGCAGGAGGCGACCAAGCTTGCCCGGGCCGCGGAAAACATGATGTATCTGGTCAGCGCCAATGTCGCCGGCCCGATCGGCTTTTCGCCGGACAATTCCGAAATGGGCGGCCGCTCGCATATCATCGACTATCGCGGCGAGACGATCGCCTTGCGCGAGGAAGCGGACGAAAGCGTGGCCGTAAGCGCCATTATCGATATCGCTGCACTGCGCCGTGACCGGCGTGCCGATACCGGCATCTACAATCCGTTGATCCGCAGCCGGTTCGAGATGTATCGCAGCTATTACGGCACCGCCTCTTTCTATCCGCCCAACCAGTTTCTGGCGCAGCCAATGGCCGATACGTCCGAAACCGCTGCCGCAATGGCCGCTTCCGTGACCGCCATGGAAGCCGCCCACGTCCTTCAACCAACCGACCACGCAAACTAGGAGTTTCGTCATGATCACTGCTGAGGAAAACGACAAGCTGTCCCGGATCGGCCCCGGAACCGTCATGGGAAATTTCTTGCGCCAGTTCTGGTTTCCGGCCTGTCTGTCGTCCGAACTCGAAGCTGACGGCGACCCGATGCGGTTGATGCTGATGGGCGAAAAGCTCGTCGCCTTCCGCGATACCAACGGCAAGGTCGGGATTTTCGATCATCGCTGTCCGCACCGTTGCGCCTCGTTCTTCTTCGGGCGTAACGAAGAGGGCGGCATCCGCTGCGCCTATCACGGCTGGAAATTTACCGTGGACGGCAAGACCGTCGATCAGCCGAACCTGACCGACAAGACCAAGTTTCCGGCCGGCGTCAGCGCCAAGGCCTACCGTACTGTTGAACAGGCCGGCATGGTGTTCATCTACATGGGCGAGCGCCAGGAAAATCCGCCGCCGCTGCCTGAGCTCGAGCCGATCATGGGCGTCGCCGACGATCGCAATATCGCGCTCACCCACCGCGCCTGCAACTGGCTGCAAGCGCTCGAAGGCGATGTCGATACCTCGCATCTCGGCTTTCTGCATGTCGGCTCGGTCGACGGCGAACGTTTGGACATGAACGATCCGGAGCGCTTTACCGTCACCGAAAAGGCGCCGACCATCAACGTCTCGGTCATGCCGTTCGGCACCATGTATTCGGCCCAGCGCAATGCCTTCGAAGGCACCGAGCATCACCGCTTCGCCTGCTTCGTCTTTCCGTTCTGGGTCACCTATCCCTCGCACCATCTCGAGCACAATGTCTCGATCAATGCCTGGGTGCCGATCGACGACGAGAACTGCATGATCTTCAACATCGACCTGACCCGCGCCCAGGGCCGCAGCAAGCAGATGCTCTATGCCGATGGCACCGTCGTTCCCGGCCTGTCGCGTCCGCTGGAATATCTGCCGCGCACCACCGACTGGATGGGCCGCTGGCGCTCCGCCAAGGACGTCACCAACGATTTCGGCATCGATCGCGTCGCTCAACGCACCGGCCTCAGCTACAGCGGCATCACCGGCGTTCCACTGCAGGACCAGGCGATCCAGGAAAGCATGGGCACCATCGTCGACCGCACCTGGGAGCATCTGGCCGCCAGCGACCGCATGGTCATGCTGACCCGTCGCGTGCTTCTCGAAGGTGCCGAGACCTATGCCGAAACCGGAGAGCTCCCGGAAATGGTCGATAAGCCGGAACTGTGCGCCGACGCCCGCGGTGGTGACATCGTCGTGCCCTACGGCACCGACTGGCTGGACGGCTATCAGGAGAAGATGGCGCTGGCCAAGGGCTACCGCCCCAAACTCGACGCTGCCGAGTAATCGTTTCAAAACCCGGCGTGCCTTTTTCACGCCGGGTCGATCCGGCCTCGAGTGCCGCAACCCTCAATCCCGGTGGTGACGACCTCATGCCAGATGACAGCCTGCTCAACCTCTATGTCCACCTGATCCGCTACGAAAGCGCGGCGATACGCTCGATCGAGCTGCGCCCGCATGATGGCGGCACATTGCCGGCGGTCGAAGCCGGCGCCCATATTGCCGTTCAATTGCCCGATGGCGATTTCCGCAGCTATTCGCTGACAAATCCCGACAGTTGTCCGCGCGCCTATGTCGTCGGCGTCAACCGCGATCCGGCCAGCCGCGGCGGCTCGATCTACATGTGCGAGACGCTCAAGGTCGGCGACAGCGTCACCATCCGCGCGCCGTTCAACAATTTTCCGCTGCATGAAGCGGCAGAGCAGACCGTGCTGTTTGCCGGCGGCATTGGCATCACCCCGATCCTGGCGATGATCCGTCGTCTTGAGGTCCTGCAAAAGCCTTGGACCTTGCATTACGCGGCGCGCGGGCGCTCGCATGCAGCCTTTGCCGAAGAGCTGGAACGCTATCAGTTGGCCGCCTCCGACCGGGTGCATTTCCACTATGACGACGAGCGAGATGGCACTTATCTCGATCTGGTGACGATGTGCGCCGACTATCCCGAAGACACGCATTTCTATTGCTGCGGCCCGTCACCGATGATCGCTGCCTTCAGCACTGCCTTGGCCGCTCGTCCTGAAGGCCATGTACATGTCGAACATTTTTCCGGCACGGCCGCCGTGGCCGAGCGCAGTTTTCAGCTGGTGCTCAACCGCTCGAAGCGCGAGCTAAAGGTCTGCGAAGGCGAGACGATCATGCAGGTGATGATCGACAACGGCCTGTTCGTCAAAAGCTCCTGCCGCGAGGGTGTCTGCGGCACCTGCGAGACGCGGGTGCTGGAAGGCATTCCCGATCACCACGACCAGATTCTCTCGGCCCGCGAGCGGGCCTCGAACAAGTCGATGATGATCTGCTGCTCCGGTGCCAAGTCCGATCGGTTGGTGCTCGACCTATAATATTGTGACACTGTTTAGAAGGCCGCCACCTCTGCGTTGGCGGCCTTCCGCTTGTTCTCTTGCCGTTGCTGCAACGTAAAAAGCCCTGTCGATTTCGCGACAGGGCTTTTTACGTGTAACCGTTGCGGCGCCTTAAACGGGCGCCGCGCAGAAAATCAGATGCGGGTCGAGATGCCATTCTTGAACAGCGCTTCCATGGCCTGCTTGACCGCACCCATGGCTTCACCGGCCTCGGCCATCGGCTTGTCGGCAAAGGCGTTCGACGGGTAGATGTCAAAATTGCCGTAGAAGCTGCGATACATGTCCCAGCGAGTGCGCAGCAGCGCGTTGCCCATGCCGAGGTCGCGACGGGCTTCACGCAAGGCCTCGACGTCGATCACCGCGGTGACACTGATGTCGGTGTCGGTGTCCTCGTGATAGGCCATCGTCTTGCCGCGATAGTCGATGATCCGCGAGCGGCCGCCCTGGACCGAACCGTCCGGGGAAAAGCCGATGCCGCCGGCAACATTGGCGCTGACCACATAGACCATGTTTTCCGCTGCACGGGCAATCTTGGCGGCTTCCTGGGCGGGATTGTTGTCTTCATTGGTCGGGTGCAGGATGATTTCGGCGCCATTCATCATTAGGCAGCGTACCACTTCCGGCACGCTGATTTCGCCGCAGGCGATCATGCCGATGCGGCCGAGCTCGGTGTCGACCACCGGGAACGTGCCTTCCCAGCCTTCATGCGCGACATACTCGTCCATGAAATCGTGCGGCGACGGCCAGGAGGCTGTGTTGATGCGGCGATAGCGCAGGATCACTTCACCCTTGGGATCGATCAGAAAGCAGGAGTTGAAGTAGCGGCCGGGCCACTGGGCGTCGGACTCGAACTGGTTGCCGCCGATGAAGATGCCGTGCTTCTTGGCGGCTTCTTGTAGCGGCGCGGTGATGCGGCCGGGGACGGGATAAACGGCCTTGTCGAGCCAGTTGTCGATCGTCAGCCCGTGCGGCGGACCCTGCAGGCCGAATTCCGGCAGCACCACCACCTTCGGCGGGTTTGCCGAGGAACAGGCTTCGTCGATCAGTGCCAGCGCCTGGTTGATATTGGCTTCGATGATCACCCAGGCTTCGTCCTGCGTCTTGGCGGAAGTCGCCAGTTTGCTCGGCATCTGGATGCAGGTTGCCCGCCAGCTTTGAATTGTCATGTCTGTTGTGTCCTGGATTGTCTCGGCTTGGCCGTGTGCCGTGCCGCAGAAATGGAAAAGCGGCGACGGACCTTTCGGCCCGCCGCCTGGGAGGAGTGGCGCTGCTTACTCTGCGGCGACAAAATCATTGGTGTAGACGGTGGTGATATCGACATCGCCCTTCATGCTGAAATACTGCTTCAGCAGCGACTGGGTCTGTTCCCAGTCTTCCTTGGCGGTCCAGCCGAACGGCTTGCCTTCGGAGCGGGCCGAATGCGTGAAGGGCGGGAAAGCGGCCAGCTGCGCCAGCGGCAGAGGCTTGGCGACCATCGGACGTTCCTTGATCATCGCGTCGATCGCCTTTTCCGGCGCTGCGAGGCCTTCGGCATAACCCTTGGCGGTCGCGGCCATGAAGGCTTTCAATGCGTCGGGATTGGCAGCGGCAAAGGCTTTGGTGGTGACGAAGCCGGTTCCGAGCAGGTTGATGTTATAGTCGGACATCAGGATCGGCTTGGCGATCGGCTTTTGCGAGGCGGCCACCAGGGCATCGGTAAAGCTCCAGCCGGTCATGCTGCGGGCACCACCGCTGAGCAGGGCAGGAGTGGACTGGCCAGGTGCGGTGTTGAGAACGGTAACCTTGGAGGCATCGACGCCGGCAGCGGCCATGAAGGCCGGCAGCAGCTTGGAGCCGGCGCTTTCCGGGGTGGTGGTGACGATCGTGCCTTCCATCTCCTTCGGCGTGTTGATCGGTGCGCTGGCAAGCGAGACGATCGCATCGGGCAGGCGCTGGATCAGGCCGCCGATACCAACCAGCTTCATGCCGTTGGCGATCGACTGAACCATGGTCGAGTAGTTGGCGAGGACGACGTCGGCATTGCCGCTGGCGGCGGCCTGCAGGGCGGAGTTGGTGCCTTGGCCGTCAACGATCGTCAGCGTGATGCCGGCGTCCTTGTAGTAGCCCTTTTCCTGGGCCAGGAAGATCGGCGCATGATAACCGCTCGGCAGCCAATCGAGCTGGAGGGTGATGGCCTTGGCATCCTTTGCCTGGCTTGGGCCAGCAACGGCGATGACGGCGACAGCCGCGCCGACGAGAAACTTGAGACATTCGGAGATCGACTTGGGCTTTAACGCGTGTGTCATGGCACCGTCCTGTTGTTGTATACCAACGGTATGTAATTGGGTTTTTTAACTTTTGACAAGCGGCGCAGCCGATATTTCTGACATTTTTATCGGTTGCCTTTTTAATGGGCGCTTTTGCGCCGAATGCACAAAAAGCGACGATGAAAAAGACCGTTGTGAATGGAATAGCGGCAGCCCAACATCGCGTTCCGGACGCAATACCTCGCATCTCGAGCGGAGGAGGAAATCTCAACTAGACAGTCTCCCGCAGCACCATTGGAAATGCACAGCCGTAATATTTATGTCTGGGCAATTGCGTCGGATGCCCGCAGGGTGGGTCAGCAGAACAAAGGTGGAATTAATACATTGTAAATTTCTAAAATATAAGGAATGAATAGAGAACGCGGATATAGGTCCTGCCGCACGTCAATCCTCCAACCGGCCCCAGATGCCATCCCAAAGCGTGACATCGTCGATAACCACCACAACCTCACCGAAGTTGTAATTTTCGCGCACGTCCTCTGCTCTTTCGAGCGCCAACGGAACGATTGTCGGATAAAGATAATCGCCGCCGTCCGTTAAGGCATTGGCGCGCCAAGCCACCTCGGCGACGGCGTTTCCATCGGAAACGAAGATCACCACCTTCACCACGTCGTCTGGCACTTTCTGCGCGCTTGTAAAGCGTCGGAAGGGCACTAAAGGCAGCATGTCGACCTCCGCGCAGGAAATCCAAGCCCTGCATTGTACGGAAAAATTGACCCCTTTATAGCTAGGTAGCACTTTGTACGTTTCAAGACAGTGTATTGCTCAAATTTCTCAAGTGGTTAGGTTCGCTTTGAAAGCACGCCGGCAGAAGCCGTCGGCGCAAGGAAATGCCTTATGTCACTCGAAATTTCACCTTATAAGAATGAATTGCTCAACGCATTGTCGCCGGACGATCTTAAACTATTGACACCGCATTTCGAGGAAATACGACTCGACGTGCCATACATGATTGAAAAAGCGAACGCTTCGATCGAGCATATTTATTTTCTTGAGTCCGGGCTTGCCTCCATAGTTGCCAAGCTTTCCGGCGGCCGCGATATCGAAGTCGGCATCGCCGGACGCGAAGGCGTAACGGGCGTTTCGGTTGTGCTTGGAGGCACGCAGTCGCCGAATACAACCTTCATGCAGGTGTCGGGTTCTGGTCACCGGATGACGTCCGATGCCTTCCGCGCCGCCATGGAGGCGAGCGCCACTTTGCGGGCGACATTGTTTTCCTATACCCAATCGCTGCTGATCCAGACCGGCTCGACGGTGCTTGCCAATGGCCACGCGAAGCTGGAAGAACGGCTGGCGCGTTGGCTTCTAATGGTTCACGATCGGCTCGATGGCACCGTTGTCCCCCTCACGCACGAGTTCCTGTCCGTCATGCTGGGCGTTCGCCGCCCGGGTGTTACAGTCGCTCTGCATATACTGGAAGGCAAGGGTTTTATTCGCGCCATGCGCGGCCAGATCACCATCGTCAACCGCAAAGGCCTGATCGATGAGGCCAATGGCTCCTATGGGGTCGCCGAGCAGGAATATCATCGTCTGCTGGGTATAAAGCTCGCCCGTTGATCCGCCACGGCTAACGCCGGGTCAGGGCAAGGAGATAGCGGATGGTTTCCGTATCCGGATTGAAGAAGCGGCAATCCGCTGGCGCTCCGAGTTGCAGACAGTCTCCCGACTGAAGCCGATAGGTCCTGTCGCCTTCCGTGAATTCCAGCGTGCCGGACAGCACGAGGATCTGCTGATGCTGGAACGCGAAGGCGGATGCCGGGTAGGGGACGCTGACACCCGGCGGCAGCGAGACTTTCAGCAGTTCCAGCACGCCGCCGTTCGCAGGCGAAATCGTCCGCCGGATATAACCGGTTTCCGGATCCTGCCAGACCGGTTGCTTGTCTTTGACGCTTAGCCGCTCCGCCTTGCGCTCGGCCAATGCCAGCAGCACGGAAAGAGGCAGGCCAAATGCACCGGAAAGCCGTCCCAGCACTGCCGCCGTCGGACTTGCCTGCACGCGCTCGATCTTGCTGATCATCGCCTTGGAAACGCCGGAACGCTCTGCGAGCGCGGCCAGCGACCAGCCTCTGGCCTCGCGCTCCAGTTTTACGCGCGCCGAAATGTCCCGGGCTTGATCGAGTTCGCTCTGGTTGTGCATGGCGTTTTCCCGGATGAATGCAATCGACAGGGTCGTCTTCCATAGTAGACAATAATATCATAAAAGAAACGCAGGTTTTTTGCAGCCGCGCTTCGAAGCCCAGAGCTGCGGTTCTTTGTTGAAAGGACGACGATGCCCAAGGAAATCCGTCTCAATGCCTTCGACATGAACTGCGTCGGCCATATACAGCATGGGCTCTGGGGCCATCCGCGCGACCAGTCGCACCGCTATACGGAGATGAGATACTGGACATCCTATGCCAAAAGACTTGAGGCCGGGCTGTTCGACGGCTTGTTCCTCGCCGATGTCCTGGGTGTCAACGACGTCTTCGGCGACAGCAATGCAGCCGCCATCCGCGGTGCGGTGCAGGTTCCGGTCAACGACCCGATGCTGCTGGTGCCTGCAATGGCGGCCGTCACGGATCATCTTGCCTTCGGCATCACCGCCAATCTCACTTATGAGCAGCCCTATCTTTTTGCCCGTCGCATGTCGACGCTCGACCATTTGACCGGCGGCCGCGTCGGCTGGAATATCGTCACCGGCTATCTCGACAGTGCGGCTCGGGCCATCGGGCTTGCCGGCCAGTCGGCGCATGACGATCGCTACCATCTGGCCGATGAATATATGGAGGTGGTCTATAAACTCTGGGAAGGCAGCTGGGAGGACGATGCCGTCCTCAACGACCGGCCCCGTCACATCTATGCCGATGCCAAAAAAGTTCACACCATTCACCATCGCGGCCCGCAATACACGCTCGATGCCATACATCTGTGCGCGCCATCGCCGCAGCGCACGCCGGTGCTCTACCAGGCGGGCTCTTCGACCCGCGGCCGCCAGTTCGCCGCGGCTCACGCGGAATGCGTTTTCGTCAACGGCCAGAAGATGGCGGCGGTCGGGGATATCGTCGACGATATTCGCGCCCGTGCGGTGGGTTTCGGTCGTCACGCCGCGGATATCAAGGTCTTTGTCGGCGCAACGGTGATTGCCGGGCGGACAGAAGCCGAAGCGCAGGAAAAATTTGCCGAATACAGAACCTATGTCAGTTCGGAGGCGGCTCTCGTGCATGCGGCGGGGTCACTTGGAATCGATTTTGCCCGCTACGACATGGACGAGCCGATCGAAACAGGCCAAAGCAGCGCCATCATTTCCAATATCGAGGCGATGGCCCGCAGCGCCGGACCGCAATGGACCAAGCGCAAGCTGCTTGAGCAGATGGTCCTCGGCAGCCGGCAGGTGCCGATGGTCGGCTCCGCCGAGCAGATCGCCGACCGCTTGATCGAATGGACGCAGCTTGCCGGTGTCGACGGCTTCAACCTGTCACGCACGGTGGTGCCGGAATGTTTTGACGACGTGATCGATCTCGTCATCCCGATCTTGCAGGAACGCGGTGTCTACAAGACCGCGTATCGCTCGGGTCCATACCGGGAAAAACTGTTCGGCACGCCACGCCTGTCCGATCGGCATGTTGCAGCTTCCTATCGCTGGAGCGGGTCGTAACGACGGCGGCGGTTGCGACGAACGGCAGGAGTCAGGCTGGAACCTGCAGCGCACCGACCTTGGAGAAAATCTCGTCGGAGAGGGCCGCCACCAGCGCCGGATCGGCGCCGGTGCGTGGCACCAGCACGAATTCCACATCCTCCAGCACCGGCAACCGGCCGGGGGCGATCTCGCGCAGGCCCGCAGGCGCCATGCTGCGCGGTTGCACCAGCACGCCCATGCCGGCGCGGGCCACAGCGGTCAGCCCGCTCAGGCTGCCGCAGGTGCAGACGATGCGCCAAGGGATGCGATGACGATCCAGCGCCTCTAGCGCGATCCCGCGGGTAATGCTGGGCGCTGGAAAGGCGATCAGCGGGATAATAGCCCCGGAGAGCCCGATCGGCTCCGGATCGCGCGCCAGCCAGATCAGCGGCTCACGATAGACCAGCCGTCCGCGGCTGTCGCCGAGACGGCGCTTGGCCAGCACCAGGTCGATCTCGCCGCGATCCTGCATCTGATAGAGCTCGCCGCTCAGCGCCACGGTCAGTTCGAGATCGATGGAGGGATAGCTGCGGACGAAGTCCTCCAGCACGGCAGTCAGCCGGCTGGCGACGAAATCCTCCGAAACGCCGAGCCGCAACTGGCCGCGCAGCCTGTTGCCGGTAAACAATGCCGTCACCTGGCTGTCGATACCGATCATCGCGCGGGCGTGGGCCAGCAGAGCCTCGCCGTCGGCCGTCAGCGACACACGATGGGTATCGCGGAACACCAGCCGTCGGCCCAGTGACGTTTCCAGCCGCTGAATATGCTGGCTGATGGTCGACTGGCCGAGCCCGAGATTTTCGGCGGCCTTGGTAAAACTGCCCATCTGCTCGAGAGCAAGAAAGCTGCGGAGCTGCACAAGATCAAGCATCGCCATCTCACTTCGTGATAACTGTTATTCATTGCATCTTGTAACATAATGGTAGATGCAAAAAGCAGCTATTTGAAAGACACCAGGATACGCCGTCATGCGCCGCTTTTTACCTGACACATTCACACTGATGCTGGTCTGTACCGTCGTCATCGCCTCGTTCCTGCCGGTCAGCGGCGAGGCGGCGGTGATCTTCGGCATAGCGACCAAGGTAGCGATCGGCCTGCTGTTCTTCCTGCACGGCGCCCGGCTGTCACGCGATGTCGTCGTTGCCGGCATCTTGCATTGGCGCCTGCATCTGACCATCCTGTTTGCCACCTTCGGCCTGTTTCCGCTGATTGGCCTGGCCGTCGGTTTGCTCGTCCCGACCGTCCTGCCACCGGCGCTCTATACCGGTATCCTGTTCCTCTGCGTACTGCCCTCAACCGTCCAGTCGTCGATCGCCTTCACATCGATGGCCGGTGGCAATGTGCCGGCGGCCATCTGCTCGGCATCGGCTTCGAATATTTTCGGGATGTTTTTGACACCGCTGCTGGTCGGGCTGATGTTTTCCGTCGGAGGACAGAGCAGCTTCTCGCTCGACGCCCTATGGCAGATTTTCCTGCAGTTGCTGGCGCCGTTCATCCTCGGGCAGATCCTGCAGCCCTGGATCGGAAACTGGATCCGTGCCCGCAAGAAACTGCTGGCACCGGTCGATCGCGGCTCGATCCTGATGGTCGTCTATCTGGCTTTCAGCGAAGCGACCGTCGAGGGGTTGTGGCACACGATTTCGGCGCATGATCTGGCAGCTGTCGTCATCATCGACATCGCCATCCTGGCGATCGTGCTGACAGTCACGATGTTTGGCAGCCGTTTGCTGGGCTTTTCGAAGGAGGACGAAATCACCATCACCTTCTGCGGCTCGAAAAAGAGCCTTGCCAGCGGCGTGCCGATGGCAAGCGCTATATTTGCCGGCCAAAGCATCGGCGCCATTGTCCTGCCGCTGATGCTGTTTCACCAGATCCAGTTGATGGCCTGCGCGGTGATTGCGCAAAAATATGCCCAGGCTCAGCAACGCAGGCTGAGCGCGGCCGAAGCGGAAACGGCGGCACTGCCATCCTGAGACGACAGAGCCATCCGGTACGGCGGGCGCGATTAGCGGCGGATCACGCCAAAACAATAGCCCGCAAATGCAGCGATCAGGACGCTAGGGATCGGATTGAGCCTGATCCGGTCCTCCAGATCTTCCGCCACCGTGCGCACCTTGGCCTGGACGATGTTCTTGGCGCCATCCCCGATCAACAGGACCGACTCGCGGATGCGATAGACTTCGGTCTGCATTGCCGAGAGCTGTTCGGAGATTTCGACATCGCCGAGTTCAGTTTCAAGATCATCGTCGCCTGCAGCGTCCAGAACTTCATCGACCAGCGGGGCGGGCTCGACGCTCTTTGACTTGTGACCCGTGGTGAGCGGAATCGGTTCGCTGATAATGTCGTCTTTTGCCATGTGGACCTCCTGTTAATTGATGGGTTCAACCGTCGGATGACGAATAGGTTCCGGCCGCTGCACAATTCGAGCTGCTTTCGGTCCGGCCGTTCCTTCATGGGATTTTTCACGCTACAGATTGATGACAGATAACGGAAAATACCATGAGCCAGATTCCGCCCATCGACTATCAGTCGGCGTCCGCCGAGATCCGCACCGCGCATGACGATGAGGTGATCGCGCGGGGGCGCATGACCAACATGAAGCGCGTTCTGTTGCATTCACCGACCGCCCATCGGATCTATGCCGAATGGTTTGCGCTGAGGGAGGAGTTGAGGCCAGCGATCAACGACAGGGAGATCTGGCAGCTGTGCCTGTCGATCTCGACCGCATGCTGCTCCATCATCCCCGTCGGTTTCTTCCGTCGGGCGCTGGTCAATGCCGGGCTGACGCCGGAATCGATCGAGCCGACAGACACCGAAGCGTTGCTGATGGCCTTCGGCAAGGCGATCGTCGGCAATTCCAATGCGGTGCCGCAGCCGATCTGGGATGATTTGAAGGCCCGCTACGATGCCCCGACGCTGGTCAATCTGGTCGCCTTTGCCGGCATCATGATCGCCACGGCAATCGTCAACAATGTGATCGATGTCGATATCGATCCGGAATTGCTACCCTATCTGCAAGGTGTAGACCTGGCTGCCGGCGGGTAGTCGGCACTGGCCTCCGGCTATTGCGCCTCGGGCGCTGCGGCGGCGCGTGCAAAAAACAGTGTCACCCGCAAGCCTTCGCCCGGCCTGGATTCGACCTTGACCTTGGCTTTGGCGTTTTGCTGCAGCGACTGGACGATCAGGGCGCTGAGCTTGCCGCGCTTCGGCCATTCGTCGCCGTCTTTCAGCCCGATGCCGTCGTCGCCGATGGTGATATGACAGCCGGTATCATCGACCAGGCTGCGCAGGGTGATCGTGCCGCCGTCGCGGCCGACAAATGCGTGCTTCAGCGCATTGGTCAGCAGTTCGTTGACCACCAGGCCGGCCGGCATGGCGACATTGACCGACACCGGCCAGGTGTCGACCAGCAGATCCAGGCGAATGCCTTCGACCGCGTGGGCGCTCATCACCGCCGAGGCGATCTGGCTAAGATAGACGCCGAGATCGACGCTCTCGCTGTCGCCTTCTTCATTCATGGATCGATAGAGCAGGGCGAGGGAATTCACCCGGCCGGCCAGCCGGTCGAACCGGACGGCGGTGGTTTCGTCCTGCAGATTGCGCGTTTCCAACCGGATCAGTGCCGTGATCATCTGCAGATTGTTTTTGACACGATGCTGCAGTTCGCGCAGCAGCGTGTCCTTTTCCTGCAGTTTGTCGCGAAAATTTTCCGTTTCCGCATCATCGCTGTGGTTGACCTCGGCCAGCGCCACCAGCCGGAAAATCGGCGTGCCATCGTCGTTCAGGATCGTGTTCGACCAGGCGTCGATGATAACGGAATCGCTAGCGGTCGAGATTGCGTAGGTACCGATATATTCCTCTTCGGCAGTGATCGCCTGACAAAGCGCCGGCTTTCCCTCGCTGGTCGAGAGACTCTCCAGAACCGTCCAGGATTGACCCTGGACATCGGCGACCCTCAGGCCGCTCAGCTGTTCGAACTGGCGATTGGCGTAAATGATCGCCTCTTCGCCCCGTAGATTCGAGACCGCAATTGCGAAGGGCACATGATCGAGAAACTGGCGAAACTGGTCGCCTTCCAGAGCGTCGGCCAGATGTGGCATCTGCAAAATCTGATCGACCTGGGTGGTCTCGCCGTCGTCGCTCATCTTGGGTCCGGTCCTTTGTTCTCGCCCTCTCTTAGCACGATATTGTTATCGCAAAAGCCCTGTTGCTGCTTTGCCTGCCGCGCCGCTGGGGACCTGGCAGATGCGGGCCAGTTCCGCGGAGCAAAAATCCCCCGATAGATCCTGCGACGAAGCGCCCTCGCACCAGCGGCGAGCCATTTGTATCCGGCGATTGCCTTCCGTTTCGATCGCCACGGCGCTACGGGCGTAAACTTACCAAGTAACCGTAAATCGGTTTTTTCCCCGAAAAGTTGCAGGGCGCCCGTCGACAACAAAAACTTAATCGCTATGCTCCCGCCTGTCGTCGCCCGCCCTGCGCGGGAAGCGTCCAAATGATAAAATAGGGAATGGTTGCAGACGAGACCGCCGGACTTATCCGAAAAACGGTTCTTTGCACGTTACATGGCATGAGATCAGGTATCGAGATCGCTGATAACCACCACTTGCCGGGCAGCCATTTTTGCCTAAGATCATCGCAACCTGCTGAGACAGGTCTTCAAGGTATCGGGAGAAAACCATGAAATACAAACTGACCATCGCCGCCGCGCTACTGGCTGCGACCTTCATGTCGAGCGCGGCCAGCGCCAAAACCTTCGTCTATTGCTCGGAAGGTTCGCCGGAAGGTTTTGACCCCGGCCTCTATACCGCCGGCACCACTTTCGACGCGTCTGCCCATCCGGTCTACAGCCGCCTGCTGGAATTCGAACCCGGCACCACCAAGCCGGCCCCGGCGCTCGCCGAAAGCTACGAGATTTCCAAGGACGGCCTGGAATACACATTCAAGCTGCGCAAGGGCGTAAAATTCCAGACCACCGATTTCTTCACCCCGACCCGCACGCTGACTGCCGACGACGTGATCTTCTCGATCGGCCGCCAGGTCGACGAAAAGAACGGCTGGAACAAGTATCTGGCCGGCACATCCTGGGAATATGCCGCCGGCATGGGCTTTCCGGAGCTGATCAAGTCGATCGAAAAAGTCGATGACCTGACGGTCAAGTTCGTGCTCAACAAGCCGGAAGCACCGTTCCTCGCCAACATCGCCATGCCGTTCGCCTCGATCCTGTCGAAGGAATATGCCGACAGCCTCGAAAAGGCCGGCAAGAAGGAACAGCTGAACCAGCAGCCGGTCGGCACCGGCCCCTTCACTTTCGTCGGCTACCAGCAGGATGCCGTCATCCGCTACAAGGCCAATGCTGATTACTGGGGCACCAAGCCGAAGATCGACGACCTGGTGTTCGCCATCACCACCGATGCCGCCGTGCGCTACCAGAAGCTGAAAGCCGGCGAATGCCAGCTGATGCCGTTCCCGAACGCTGCCGATGTCCAGTCGATGAAGGCCGACAAAAACCTGAAGGTGCTGGAGCAGGAAGGTCTGAACGTTTCCTACCTCGCCTACAACACCACCAAGGCGCCGTTCGACAAGATCGAGGTTCGCAAAGCCTTGAACATGGCGATCAACAAGAAGGCCATCGTCGAATCGGTGTTCCAGGGCATGGCGACGCCCGCCAAGAACCCGATCCCGCCGACGATGTGGTCCTACAATGACGCCGTCAAGGATGACGACTACAATCTCGAAACCGCCAAGAAGATGCTGGCCGATGCCGGCGTCAAGGATCTTTCGATGAAGATCTGGGCGATGCCGGTATCGCGTCCCTACATGCTGAACGCCCGCCGTGCGGCCGAAATCATGCAGGACGACTTTGCCAAGATCGGCGTCAAGGTCGAAGTCGTCTCCTACGAATGGGCCGAATATCTCGATCGCTCCAAGTCCAAGGATCGTGACGGCGCCGTCATCCTCGGCTGGACCGGCGACAATGGCGATCCGGACAACTTCCTCGACACCCTGCTCGGCTGCAACGCCGTCG
>Ga0247808_10000713_pt1 | contig 15976 bp, 14 predicted proteins | sample UWRJL089202R1_FD_179914 | JGI IMG/M metagenome (GOLD analysis project Ga0247808, IMG submission 179914) | Plant litter microbial communities from Arlington Agricultural Research Station in Wisconsin, United States - UWRJ-L089-202R-1 | ecosystem: Environmental > Terrestrial > Plant litter >... | reverse complement strand
CAGCGTGTGCAACGGCGAGGGCGACATCGATCGGGGACTGGTGAGTTGTCATGGTGCTATCTGACCGCAGGATGCACCATACCGTTGGGGCGTGTCGTCGGTCAGTGTCTCGTATATGAGACAGTGGCGTGATCACAATTGTGTTTGCTGACCCGTTCGGTTGATTCGGACAGCTCAGTTGTTTCGACCCATTCAGGAGGACAGGTGGCCCGCTCCGCCCCACGCCCACTCGTTGCGCCGGTCGCCCTTGTCGCACCGCGCCCGCTGATTGGCCAGTACCCGATCGCGACTGCTCCGAGTGCGCCGGGGGTTCCCGCCGCCCGGCAGACGCTGCGGATTCTGCAGTACCTCGCCACACAACGCGGACCGGTTGCCGCCACAACGATCGCCACGGCCCTGGATCTCCCACGTTCAACGGTGTATCGATTGCTCGCGGTTCTGCAAGAGTTTGGTTTTGTTCTGCACTTTCCCGAGGCGCGGCGCTACGGGATCGGGATTGCCGCGTTTGAGATGAGCTCGGGCTTTTCCCGCCAAGAACCGCTCTCGCGGCTCGGGCGGCCGATCCTGGCGAATCTTGTCGACGCTGTGGGCGAGAGCGCCCACCTCGCGGTACTGCACGGTCGTGACGTGATCTACCTCGTCGACGAACGTGCTCCACGTCGCCCCGCACTGGTCACTGAGGTGGGCGTGCGGTTGCCCAGTCACCTCACCGCGAGTGGACGTGCGCTGCTCGCCACCCTGCCAAAGTCACAGGTGAGGGCGCTCTTCCCCAACGCCGAGTCGTTTGCACAGCGCACACGCGCCCTGATTCCGAATTACGCCACGCTCACCCGCGTACTTGCCGAGGTGCGCTCGCGCGGTTACGCGGCGGAAGACGGCGATGTCACCGACGGCATGGCGTCCGTCGCGGTCGCGGTGCGCGATCACGCCGGATGGCCAGCCGCGGGTATCGCCGTGACCTTCTCCCGCGAGTCGATTCCGCCGGAGCGGTGGCCCGACATCGCGGAAGAAGTGCAGCGTCACGCCGCAGAGTTGTCGCGCCGCATTCGGGGGAGCTGAGCCGGATCAGCGTTCGTCGTCGTCGTCGTAGATGAGCTCGTCGTCGTCATCGTCATCGTCGTCGTCATCGTCGTCGTCGTCATCGTCGCTGACCAGTCGCGGTTCCACATCGGGATCGTCGATAACCACCGCGTCGTCATAGTCGTCGTAGGACGACGCGTCTGCCGTGTCGAAGTCGTCATCGTCGGGAGAGAGGTCGTTCTCGATTCCGAGATCGTCCTCCGTTGAATACTCCGGCGCGCTGCGGTTGCGGTTGCGGCGAAGTGCAAGTTCGTCCACTTGTCCGGTCTCATCAAAGCTGGGGGACAGGTTCGGGTCGCTCACGGTGTGCTCCTATTCCTTGGGATGGCACCAGCAAACGACGAGGGCGAGCACTGAACAAGGGGTGGACTCTGTCAGGCTCGCACCGTACTCTGCCCGCTCGTTGTGCTCCGAATAAAATCGAGTAAAGCGCGTCGATCAGCGCACGAGATCAGCGCACGAGATCAGCGCACTCCATCAGGCCACTACCTCCGGCCCGAACGCGCCGACGTCCTCCACGGGCGTCGATTCAGCTCGGAGCATCCACCACACGAATGCTCGACGTTTCGTAGAGGGTCTCACGCTGGGGAAGGAAACAGGCGACGAGAACTCCGACCACCATGACACCGGTACCCATGGCGAACACCATTTGGAATGCACCCGCGGTCGGAATCGAAACCCCGTCAGACAGTACAAAGTGCGACGACAGGATGAGGCCAACAAGAGTGGCCGCGAGGGTGGAGCCCAGAGTGCGCATCACGGAGTTGAGCCCGTTGGCTGCTGCAGTCTCGCTCGAGGGAACGGCGTGCATAATCAGCGTCGGCATCGCGGCATAGGCGAATCCCACACCGACGCCGACGAGGGTGGAGATCAAGATGATGTGCCACACCTCGTGCATAAAAAAGAATCCGAGCGCGAACGACGCCGCGATGATGGTTCCGCCAAGGATGAGGCTGGTGCGCGGTCCCTTGGCGGCCGAGAGGCGTGCGGCCGGTCCGGAGAGCAGGAACATCACCACTCCGAGCGGGGCGAGGCACAGGCTCGCGACGAGGAGCGTTTGGCCGAGGCCGACGTTCGTGGTGGTGGGTGCCTCAAGCAGCACGGGCAGAGCTGCGGTGGTGATAAAAAATGCGAACCCCACGGTAATCGAGGCGATGTTGGTGAGGAGCACCGGTCGTCTCGCCGCGACGCGGAGATCGATGAGGGGGTCAGTGGTGCGCAGTTCGTACATTCCCCAGACCACCAGCACAAGAACGCCACCGACCAGAAGCACGAGGGTCACAGGACTCGTCCATCCCCAGGTGCTGCCCTTCGAGATGGCAAGAAGGATTCCGACGAGTCCGATGGCGAAACCGATCGCTCCGCCGAAGTCGAACCGGCCGCCGGTGCGGAGGGTGCTCACGGGAATGATCGTGGCCACGAGCACGATGGCGATCACGCCGAGAAGAGTGGCCAGCCAAAAGAGATAGTGCCAGTCGAACGACTGCGCGATGATCGCCGAGATGGGGAGACCGACCGCACCGCCGATTCCGAGGGTCGCACTGATCAGGGCGACGGCCTTGCCCAGCGCCTTGGGGTGGATCACGTCGCGCAGCACACTGATGGCGAGCGGAATGACACCGAGCCCAATGCCCTGCAGCGACCGGCCGACGAGCATGGGCACCAGCGTGTTGGACAGCGCGGAGACAATCGAGCCGGCGACCATCAGCGAGAGCAGCAGCAAGAGGATGCGACGCTTCCCGTACATGTCGCCGAGACGGCCGCTGATCGGCGTGGTGATCGCGGCTGCGAGCAGGGTGGATGACAGCACCCACGAGGCGTCAGCAGTGGTTGTCGACAGCAGGTGCGGCAGATCCGGGATGACCGGGGTCACAAGTGTCTGGAGGAACGCGACGATCAGCCCGCTCAGTGCGAGAGTGCCCACGATGGCCCGGTCACTGGGACGGGACGTGAGCCGTTTGCGTTGCTGGGGCGTAAGAGAGCCCGAGTTGTCGGCTTCCTCTGGACTAGGTGAAGCGTCGGAAACCATTACTTCACCCTATCGACAAGTGGAAGAGTCGATGGTCCTGCGCCACCAAGTGGACGAGTCGTTTGGCCTGTGCCACAACCTCATCGGTGAGGGACACCAGTCACGCGCGCGTGTGGTGGCGGGTTTGGGCCGTCGGATTGGACGAATTACGACGTGCCGGGCGTACTCTGCCAGCGGTCGAGGTCGATTGCGTAGATCCATCGTTTGCCGGGGAACTCTGTCACCGACCAGATCTGAGCGTGGTCGGCCTGAGCCTGGTCAGCCAGAGCGTGGTCAGCCTGAGCGTGGGCGGCCTGAGCGTGGTCTGCCCGAGCGTGGGCCACGTGGTTGCGATCGGCGTGATTCTGGTCAACCCAGACGGCATTGTCCTCGGGACCAGGAGGCAGCACATCGGCATGCCGAACCATGCTCCCCGGGGTACCAACCCACAGGTCACCTCCGCGTTTGTCCCCGCGGCTCGCGTTCACAAACCAGATGCCGTTGTGCACCACCGCTCCCTGCATTTCGGGGATGGCTGGCACATGAACATCGGTGAGGGTTGAGCGACCGTCGGTCAGGCGCATCCGCGCGAGTCGGCCCCGGTCACCCTGTGCGTACTCACCGGTGATCAAACGAACCGCCTCGTCCAGTTCGGGAACGAGCGGAGAACCCTCGGTGTTCGGCGTGACGGATGTGGTCGCTGTCGCACCGGTCTCCGGCGTAGCGACAGGCACGGGAATGCTCGCCGGGTCGATGCCGCTCTCCAGCGAGATAAACGAGTACCGCATTCCCTTTTTCTGGTGTCCTTCGGGTGGACCAAAGGCCGCGGCCTGAGGGAGAAGGTGTTGGTAGCCGAACAGCCCTGACGGTCGTCGCAATACACCCACAGCGGGCGTGCGCAGAATGTCCCCGAGGCGAAACTCGCGAATTCCGCCGTGCGTCGCCGCAACGAGCAGGCGGTCGCCCGTCCACACGATGCCACCCGCGTGTACGTGCACTGGTTCAAACACCACGGTGCCGTTGCGGCGTTTCGGCTCCACAAGCAACACGTGGTGGTAGCGCGGTCGGGCGGGCTCGCGTAGATCGATCACGCTGATCCGGGACCCCATCCTCGTCCCACGACGGGGTTGGGCGAACCAGCTGGTGATGACAACGGGGTCACCGCCGTGCTGGCCGGTCGCAATACCCTGCGGCCACCAGGTGGGGGTGAAGGTGTCGCGGATGCCCCAGCGGTAGCCAACGGTAGCGACTCCAGGAACGCGGGACCGGTAGAGCCGACGCCCTCGAGCAGCGAGCAGTCCCGCCAGCCCGACCTTCTGCAGGCCTGCGGCAGAGTCCGCAAGGATCGACTGGTCGGTGAACGATCCGTGCAGCTCGAGTGGCACCGGTGTCATGCTGTCGCCCAACTCCCGCTACAGACCCGCGAGCCCCAGTTGCTGGAGCACCCAGGAGGACTCAAACGCCTTTTTGTGCCACGCCTCATACCGACCGCTGACACCCCCGTGGCCCGCGCTCATCTCGGTGCGCAGCAGCGCGGGTGCACCCACCTCGCGCAGTCGCGCGACCCACTTGGCGGGTTCGACATAGAGAACCCGGGTGTCGTTGATGCTGGTGACCGCGAGGATCTGCGGGTAGGCGACCTCGCGCACATTCTCGTACGGCGAGTACGACTTCATCAGCCGATAGACCTCGGGGTCATGCAGCGGGTCTCCCCACTCGTCCCATTCGATGACTGTGAGCGGAAGTGACGGGTCGAGCACCGACGTGAGCGGGTCGACAAACGGCACCACGGCGAGAATGCCGGTGAAGAGTTCCGGCGCGAGGTTGGCGACGGCACCCATCAGGAGCCCGCCCGCGCTGCCGCCCTCGGCGACAAGTCGGTCGGGAGCGGTGACACCCGTCGCAATGAGGTGTTCGGCGCACGCCACAAAGTCGGTGAAGGTGTTGGTTTTGGCCAACTTCTTGCCGTCTTCGTACCAGGCTCGTCCGAGCTCGCCTCCGCCGCGCACGTGGGCAACGGCGAACACCACACCCCGATCGAGCAGGCTAATCCGCGCGATGGAGAAGCCGGGGTCGATGCTGTGCTCGTACGACCCGTACCCGTAGAGCAGGGTCGGGGCGGGCTGCCCCTCGGTCACGAGGTCGCGGCGGTAGACGAGCGAGATCGGCACAAGAACGCCGTCGGCCGCGCGCGCCCAGGCTCGTTTCTGTTCGATTCCGGATGCTGTGTAGCCCAGCACCGGCTGCTGCTTGAGCACGTGCAGCTCACGAGTCTGCACGTCGTAGTCGTAGACCGTCGATGGCGTCACAAAGCTCGAGTAATACAGGCGGACGCGCGGCTGTGCCCACTCGGGGTTTCCTGCAGCACCAACCGAGAACAGTTCCTCGTCGAACCCGATGACGTGCCAGGCGTCGAGCCAATCGCTGCCGCCCTGCTCGGCGCCGGAATGGCCCGTGAAGGTGTCTAGCGTGATCACAGCGACTTGCGCGAGAGCATCCCGACGAAATTCCAGCACCAAATGGGAGGCGAACGCGTCGATGCTTTCGATGCGGGTGCCGGGAGTGTGCGGGACAACAACCTTCGGACGCGCCTGCGGGTCATTGGCCGGCACGTCGACGATCATAAAGTCGGCGGCGACGTCGTTGTGGACGATGAGCAATCGGTCGTCGTTGTTGATCCGCGCGTGCTCGACGGAATACTCGACGCCCTCCTTGCGGGGCCACACCAAGCGGAACGCGCCGAGCGGGTCATGAGCGTCGAGGATGTGCGCCTCGCTGGTCACACTCGATCCGGCCTCGATCACCACATAGCGGCGACTGCGGGTGAGGCCGACCCCGACCCAGAAGCGGTCGTCTGACTCGTGATGTACGGGAACGTCGTCGGCCGCGGGTGTGCCGATGGAGTGACGCCAGACCGTATCGGGGCGCCACGAGTCGTCCATCGTAGTGTAGAAAATGTGGCGGCCGGTGGGGTCGAAAATGGCGCCGGCGGCGGTGTTCGGGATGCTGTCTCCGAGGTCAGTCCCATCCGTCAGATCCCGCAGCCTGAGTGTGTATCGCTCGTCGCCCTCGTTGTCGACGGCCCAGAGCAGTGTTGTTCCGTCGCCGGAGATATCGAGGCTGCCGAGCGAGTAGAACTCCTGGCCCTCGGCTTCGAGGTTGTCGTCGAGGATGATCTGCTCGCCGGGGAGGCCGGGCGCGGGAGATCCGGACTCGGCGACAATCACCGGGGGAGTCCAGTCGTCGGGGCCCGAGATGGGAGCCCGGCAGTGGATGCCGTACTGCTGGCCCTCGACCGTGCGGGAGTAGTACCACCAGTCACCTTCACGCACTGGGACGCTGAGGTCAGTCTCCTGCGTGTGGCCCTTGATCTCCGCGAACAGTGCCTCGCGGAGGGGTTGGAGCGCCGCGGTCTCCTGGTCGGTGTACGCGTTCTCCGCTTCGAGGTGAGCGATGAGTTCGGGGGATTCTTTCTCCCGCATCCACTCGTAGTTGTCGATGACGGTATCGCCGTGGTGTTCGCGGGTGAAAGGCCGCTGTGCTGCGGTCGGGGGTACAAGTGCCATGGGCTCAGGGTAATCCAGCCAAACCTGACCCGTATTCAGCAATGTGACTTTCATAGCAACGAGCGCTACTCTTCCTAACGTTCGCGCCGTGAACGGTTCGTAGACTTCCTGGTGCGGAGCACGATTTTCTCGACCACGTGCCGTGCCGGAGGTGGAGTGCAACGTGAGTATCCGCACGGCCTTCGGCTTTCTCCGACTCTCCGGCGCTCTCATCTGCTCGGTGGCACTGGTCTTCCGGTTCATTTGGGGACTCGGATCCGCGACCTTTACTGCGTCAAACTTCTTCGCTTATCTGACCATCCAGAGCAATATCGCGTTTGTGGTGGTGTCGGTGCTCGGCGGACTCTGCGCCCTGCGCCAACCGATTGATCCGCGCTGGCTCACCACCCTTCGGGCCGCGGTGCTGAGCTGTACTCTCTCGGCCGGAATCGTGTTCGCGGTGCTGATCCAGCAGGCGGGTGCCCGCAACTTCCGGATCGACGTGCCGTGGTCCGACCAGATCCTGCACTTCTGGTTGCCGGCGTTTGCCCTCCTCGGCTGGATCGCCGCTCCCGGCCGCGGTCCCGGCCTTCGGCGGGCCCTCGTGCTTGTTCTCGGCTACCTCGTGGTGTGGGGCGGGTTCACCCTGGTTCGTGGCTCGTTTGTGGGCTGGTACCCGTATTTCTTCCTCGACCCTGCGCAGGTCAATGGCCTGGGCGAGTTTGCGTTCTTCTGTGCGCTTGCCGTGACCCTGTTCACGCTGGTGACCACCTCGGTGCTCGCGGTGAGCCGCGCTCAACCCTTCACCGAACGGGAGAAGGTTCGCGCCGCGCTGGCGCGTCGGCTCGAGGCAGCATCAACCCGTCGCCGGGAAGAAGTGGTTACGCGGCGAGGAAAGGTTCGAGGTTCGCCAGGGCCGTCTCAACCAGCTCGTCGTCGCTGAGTTCCGCTAGCCGAAGTGCGGCTGCCCCTCCGTAGACCCCCACCAGAATCGGTTCGCCCATAATCGGCATGAGGTTGTACCAGGTGACGATGTCACCCGCGCCGCCGACAATGTTCCACACCGCAGCATCCGACGTCCAGAACGGCTCGTCGAACTGCAACCAGATGGTGTCGACAGTGCCCACTCCCACATCAGCGATCGCCGTGCGGTGGGCGAAGGGCAGCAGTGGGTCGAAGGCAAGGTCATTGCTCTGCAGAACACCGATGGGCACGGTGACCACAACCCGGTCGACGCTGAGGGACTCGCCGGTACCCAGGCGAAGGCTCACGCCGTCGTCGCTGTAGGCGACACCCACCACGGTGGTGGAGAGGAACGTCTCCACGCCATCGAGGGAATCGTCGATGAGGGCGCTCAGTCCGCCCGTCACGGCATACTGCGGTTCCGCGGCCTCGACCGTGCCGTCCTGGCTGATCACCGGGAGGCCAACGGCGGGTGGGGTGAAGCCGTACCAACTGGAGAGGTCGGATGCGGCGGCTCCGTAGCTCGCTGCGACGGAAGCCAGTTGCTGGCCAAGGAGGTCGGCGCCAGCCAGCTCGCCGATGGACGAACCACTGGCTCCCTCGGTCGCGCCGGACTCGTCGAGGGCGTCCTGCAGCGACACATCACTGGCCTGCGTCGCCGCCCAGGAGAGAGCGGACGCGAGCGCCGTGGTGCCCACGGTGTTGTCGGGAACAAGCGAGTCAGCATCGTTCGGGTCGGAGCCAGCCGAGTCGCCCTCGGTCGAGTCCGCGGGTGCTGTCGCAGTGGCCGACACCAGAGTCGGCTGCCCCACGAGAGCGGTGGAGACCCCGAGTTCGTCGAGTGTCGTGAGGATGTCGGAATCGGCGGATTGCGCAAAGCGCCACGCACCGAGCTCGACGGTCGTCGTCCAATCGTCTGAGGCAATGGAGTGAATCCGTCCACCCGTGCGTTCGCGGGCGTCGATCATCACCACGTCGTAGCCGTAGAGCGCGAGCAGGCGTGCCGCTTCAGCGCCCGCGGCTCCCGCTCCGATGACAGCGATCTTCTCGCCATCCTCGGAAGCAACGGAGACCTCGTTTGCCGCGCGGACTCCCGATTCACGGGCGCCGATGACGGTTCCGGGATGCTCCAGGGAGGTGGCTTCGCCGGCGAAGAACACCCGGTCGAGTAGGGGAGTGGCGAGGGTCTCGCGTGTCTCCGGTCCGGTCCCCACGGTCGCGAAGCTGTGGGAGCCCCGGGCGAACGGGTCAGTCGACCAGTTGCTGCGCCGGAAGGCGCTGGGCGCGGGCACGGCGGTGGTGGGTACGGGGCTTGCGCTCGGTGTGGGCACGGGCTCTGAGGTGGTGCATGCCGTCAGGAGTAACAGGGACAGGCCAGAACCTGCACCAACAAGGAAGCTGCGACGGGTGAACGACATATCAGCGCCACTGTACCGGCAATCTCAGTTGTCGGGCAGATCCTGGCTCACCGCAGGTTCCGAGATCACACCGATTCGGTGGGCGACGCTTCAGCAGGCGTCGCTTCAGCAGGCGTCACTTCGGCGAGCACAGTTTTGGCGGACCTCGCATCAGCAAGCCCAGTTTCGGCGGACGTCAATTCAGTGGGCGTATCCGCAGTCTGCACGGGGAGTGATTGCACCGCCTCAGCATCCGCCCATTCGTGCAGGCCGATCGTTGAGGCAACGATGATGCCCAGCACAGCCACAGAGGTGGTGATGCCGTTCCGGAGAGTGGTAGTCGCGGTGCGAAGCGTCATGGGGTGCCCTTTCGTTGGGAGTCCCGAGTCTCCGTGTGCCGACTTGCTGGCTCCAATGAACCTGCTTGGGGAAGTCTGGGTACAAGACGGGGGCGATCGAGTACGTCAGGCACTGGACATCTCGGGATCAGCAGACGTCTGGACCGGTCGGGAGGTCGCGCAACGATCCGTCGGCTCGAGTGACCCCGAAGGATCTGTCGGCCCGAGTGATCTCGACAGCCCGATCGCGACGATCGTGACCCACAGATGCGCCGCTCACGGCGTCCTCATAGCTGACTCCCGGCTGGCGTGCATCCCGATGAGGGTATTCGGCCAGCTTTGTGGCGCATTCTTTTCTACATGACATCCCGCACTGAACCCGGGCGAATGGGTTGGGTTGCGAATGTCAGTGGATATTCCGGGTTGCTCACTATCGGGTAGCACTCGGATTCGGATCGCTCGGCCTGATTCACCGATTACCGCGATCCGCTACGCGCCGCCGTCTCTACCCCCCTGGAGACGGCGGCGCTTTCCCGTTAACGGCTTCCGGCCTGCTGCGCGCTCGACACGGGCTCACACACTCGACCGGCCCACACATTCGGCCCGGCTAACACCCGCCATCCGGATTGTCGACCCTCGGCGTGAGCGCCCGCCGCTGTTACGATCGCAGGCACGAAAGGTCGAATTCGATGACGAATCACGAAGAGCCGAACGTCTATTACTCCTCGCTCGAGGCGCAGTACCTCGCGCGTGAGGGTGTCGACCTGCGGCGGTCTGTGCAGAGTCCCGGCCTCGCGTTCCACGGCAGTATCTTCGCGCTGTATACCGATGAAGGCGTGGTTGTGCGGGTCGGTCAGGATGCCACGGCGGTAGCCACCCGCCAGGGGATTGGTACCGAATATCGGCCGAGTCCCGCGCACGTCTCCACGCCCTGGCTGCTCGTGCCGTTCGACATCGAGGATCCTCACCGCTGGGCTCACTACGTCGAGCTCGCGTACGAGCACGCGCGATCCGTCAAACACTAAATGAGTAGACGCTGATGAGAAGACACTGACGAGTACCGGCGTGCACTCAGCGCTTTGCCAGCCGCAACACCGCGCGGCGGGCACAAGGGCCCTAGTGAGCCCCACATCCCAACGCGCATCGTTGAGGAATGTTCGGACGGCACAACAGCGCACCCCGCACGCCCGAACGCGCGGCGTCTGCCCGGGCATCCCGCACAGCACCCCACGGCAGAGCCGCCCGTGCCGGGGACATCGCAACTGATCGCCTGGCCGACTTCGCCTACCTCGCCGACACCGAGATCTACCTCGACGCGGCGTGCCAGAGTCTGCGGCCGGCGCCGGTGATCCGAGCGGTCACCGACTACTACGAGACCTATAACGCGTGCGGCGGCCGGGTGAAGTACGCCTGGGGCAAAAAAGTCGATGAGCAGGTCGCCGCCACCCGTCGTGCGGTGCTCTCGCTTCTCGGGCTCAGCGCCCGCACCCACGCCGTCTCGTTCACGCTCAATACCACCTACGGAATCAACCTGCTGCTGCAGCAACTGCCGCAGGGCCGGTACAGCCGCATCATCACCAGTCGCATCGAACACAACTCGGTATTCCTTCCCACCATCACCGCCGCACGCCGACTCGGGATCGACCGGGTGGTACTCGACCGCGCGCCAGACGGTGCCCTGGAGTACAGCCCGACGATGCTCGACGGGGCCCTGGTGGTGGTCAGCGCAGCATCCAACATCGACGGGCGCCAGCTCACCAACCTCACCGAACTCGTCGCCGATGCCCACCAGCGCGGCGGAACCGTCATTCTGGACGCGGCGCAGGCGATGGCCCACGGGTCCGCTCTGCTGCGCGCAACCGGTGCGGACGCAATCTGTTTCTCCGCGCACAAGATGTACGGGGCGAGCCTCGGGGTGGTGGTATCGACCCTCGACCTGCTGGCCAGTCTCGACATCAGCTTTATCGGCGGCGGAATGGTCAGCGATGTGCGGGAGACCAGTTTTGACCTGGTGACCGGCGACCCGGGGTCCCTGCTTGAACCCGGCCTGCAAGCGTGGGGCGAGATCATCGCGCTCGGTGCGGCCGTCAGTTGGATGGGCACCGTTCGTCCGGGCGGGCAGTCACCCACCGCGCATGTGACCCAGATGTCGGAGCGACTGTTCGATGGGCTGGCAGCGATTCCCGGGCTCACCCTCGTCAACACCACCGCGGCCCCCGTCATCAGCATGTACGCACCGGGGCAGGACTCCCACCGGCTCGCGGTCTTCCTCTCCCAGTCGGGGATCATGGCGCGCAGCGGCTACTTCTGCGCCCACCACTACCTCAAAGACCACCTCGCGTTGCCGCCGCTGCTGCGCCTCTCCCTCGGGTTACACACCACCGAGTCGGACATCGATCGAACCTCCGCGGCACTCGCGCGGCTGCTGAAAGGCCTCTCCTAAATGTTCTGTATCGCCGCATTTATCGTTCTGCTGGTTATGGGGGCGGTATCGGCGAAGTATCGCCGCTTCGCGCGGATCGCGTGGGGATGCGCTGTGCGACGAGTGACCTTTCGACCGTGTGACACCACCTTCAAACAAGACCTCAAAGATCACCTGCTCGCGCCCATCGCGGTGCGCACCCCGCGCTTGGTCAAACCTGCCAGCGTAGGACTCGAAGTTGTCGCGTGGCTCGTGATCCTCACCACGGTGTGGAGCGGGTACACGGTCGTGAAAAGCGGCCTCAACCTCTACGTCTACGGAACTTGCAACAAGGAAAACGCGGAATCCTGCACCCTGGGGGCCGAGGCGTGCGCGATTCCCGACCAGACACCCACGTTCTGGGGCTCGATCGCCGAGTTCGACGTGATCGGCGCTTTTGGCAACGAGTTCAGCAGTCTCGGCGAAACCATCTCGCAGATCCCGACGCGAATGCAGAACTGGGACGCCACCGAGTACCTCCCCGCCAACGAGACGTACCTAACCACCTTCGACGAGGCCAAGCCGACCGCGCTCGAGGTCATCGACCCGGGATGCCAGTTCTGTCGCCAGCTGTTCGCCAACATCGAAGAGGCCGGGTTCGAGAACGAGTACAACCTCACCTACGTGCCGTATCCGATCGAAGGAGAGGACGGCTACAAGTTTCCGAACTCACTCCTCGTGACGCAGTACCTCGAGGCGCTGCGGGTGAGCCCGGTGGATGATGGTGCGGGCACACCCGTCGACTGGCAGGTGCTCGAACGCATCTTCACCGGAGAGACCGACAACGGCGTGCCGTTCCAGAGCCGCATCAACGGGCTGGACACGGATGCCGCAACCGCACTCCTCGACGGGTGGCTCACCGAGTTCGGGCTCGACGCCGATGAGGTCGCCACCATCAAGTCCGTTGCAGCCTCGGACGAGGTGGCAGACATCATCGCGTCCAATAAGGAACTCGTCGAGGACGAGATCCACACCGTGAAGGTGCCCACCATCATCTTCGATGGGCGCCGTCACGACGGGTTGGTGGATGTGGACGGGCTCAAATAGAGCTGGGCCGGGACGCCACTCGACAGAGACGAATGTGAACCCGGCCCAGACTCGGGCTTAAAACCAGATACTCAGCCAGGGAGCAACGGGGGAGCGGAACGACGCATCCAGCATGATCACTGCGCCCGGTGTGTGGGCTGTGATGCGCCCGGCATGCGCCAGCGTGACAGCGGACACCCCACCGAGGTAAAGGGAGCTCAGTTCGTTGACGCTGAGGGACACCTCGGCCGCAGCATCCGCAATCCCACCCTCGGCACCCGCGTCGGTGCGACGAACGGGCTCACCCGCTGACCCAGCCAGCGGCGTCACACGGGCGCGACCGTCGGAGTTGATCTCGAGCAGCCAACGCCCCTCGGCGAAGCCCAGCGGGTCGGAGACATTGAGCACAAACGCGCCGGGCACCACATACCGACGGGCCTCGAGGGCGGCCTTGACGTTGATGATGCGGGTCCAGAGGTGGTCGCGATCGCGGGTTTTGCGCGCCGCACGGAAGTCGGAGATCTGCCACGCAATGGGCTCGCTCACCGACCGCAGGGGCGCACGAATCTTGCCCACCAAATCGATCTCGAGCAGGTAGCGCCAGAGGCCCGCGTAGGCATCGTCGGTCGCGGCGACAAGATAGTTGAGGTCGAGGGTGTGCGCATCGAAGTTCGACTCGGTTTCGCTCACCGTGTAGATCGCGAATCCCTGCGCCACTCCGGCGGCGTCGTTGTAGATGACCGTCCGCAGCGCGCTGGCCTTCTCCGTGTCGCCAACAACACCGGTCAGGCGCTCCCAGAGGTGCCCGGAGAACTCCATCTGGCCGGGGGTATCGAGACGCACTCGGTTCACAATGGCGAGGCCCTCGGCGCGGAGGGTTTCTCTCGAGACAAAATGGACGCGTCCGGATGCTTCGGGGCCAGTCCATTTCGCGCGGCTCGAATTGATGGTCCAGTCGGCCATCATGGCTGCCGGAGAGAAGCCGTAGCGCGAGTAAATCGTGGCCTCGGAGACCGTCAGCATGGCGACGGGAACACCAAGGGCGGATGCGGTGCGGAGCTCTGCCTCGAGCAGCGCGCGGGCGACACCCTGGCGGCGGTGGGTGGGCGCGACGGTGACGGCGCTGATCGCCCAGGCGGGCACACTCGCGCTGCCGGGAAGGGTCAGCGCGGTCGGCCAAGACGACACCGTGGCGATGGGGGATTCCGGGTCGGCGGCCGTGGCATCCCAGACGCCTGTGGTGCGACGGTCGGTGAGGCGCAACTGGATCTCGAGGGACTTTTTGTTGGGTCGCGCCGCGTGGAAGCCACGGGACTCCGACTCGATCCAGGCGGTGAACGCTGCCGTGTCGGCGGTATCAACCAGGTCCAACCGGAGGTTCTTCTGCGCCAGGCGCTCGGCCGACTCGTTGTCGATGGGTGTGGAAAGGAACTCGGTGCTCATATCTCGAGGGTATCGCCCGGCGGCGCGCCGACCCGAAAACTGCTGCCGAGGCATCCATCCCCGCACTCATGCGCAGCATTCACCCAAAATTCAGCATCATCGGGGTGCACCTCGGTAACCGACCCGCGCCGAAGCACCGTAACGTTGACTGGGGCATTCGAGCGTGGGGATTTTTGAGACTCGGTGCCATTCGAAGAAAGGTTTCACCGTGCCCGAGGAATGCATTCACGGATTGGACAGGGCGCGCTGCGACCTCTGCAGCCCTCGACCCAAGCCTGTTGTGGCCGCTCCAGTCGCCACCGCACCCCGAGCCCGTGCGGTTCGCGCCCAGACGGTGCCCCGCACCCCCACCCGCCGCGCCGCGCCGTTGCGCTCGCTGACCGGACCGATCGACGATGTGTCGGTGCAGCGGATCTACCACGTCACCCACGTGAACAACCTGGCCGACATCTTCGGCACGGGAGCACTGCTTGCCGACGCGAGCGAAGCCTGGACCACTCGACCCGAGGTTGACCTCTCGGCTGCTGACACACGCGAGACCCGCCGGTCGATCCCGATCGACGGTGAGGGCAGCGCGACCGTGGCCGACTACGTGCCGTTCGCGCTGGCCCCGAAGTCCGGCGTCTGGGAAGCCCTCATTACCGGCACCGACGACGACCGCGTCTCTGCCCAGGCTCGCAACTGGTCGCCCTCCGACTACGTCATGCTCGTCAGCACCGTCAAACACGTGGTTGACGCTGCGAACGCCGATGACGAGCTCGACGATCCTGCTTTTGCGGTCACCGACGGCGACGCTGCTGACGCCCTCACGCGTTTTGGCACCACGGCACCCAGCGCCGAAGCACTCCTGCGCACGCTGCGAGCCGATCCCGACAACCAGAAGATCCTCGAGGCGGAACTGCTCGTCCACGGATCGTTCCCGATCGAGGCCGTCACCCTCATCGGCGTCGCCAACGACCGTGCCCGCGATGCCGTCAAGGCCATCCTGCAGCCGCTGTCGGTGCGCACCAAGGTCGCGGTGTACCCGCCGTGGTTCCGTCCCGCGGAAGAAGTCGCTACCGTCGAATAACAATCACCGACGAGACTGGACTTCATGACCACCGAACTGCCCGATAACCTCCAGCGATTCCTGGCCCACGCGAACCCGTCAGTGATGGCCACCACGGCCAAGGATGGTCGCCCCGTCACCGCCGCGACCTGGTACTTTTTCGAATCCGATGGCCGAATTCTGATCAACCTCGACGCGGAGCGTGTGCGCCTTCAGCACCTGCGCCGGGACACCCGATTTGCCCTCGACGTGCTCGACGGCAACGACTGGTACACCCACGTCGCGCTGCAGCTGGACATTGTGGAGATCACCGACGACGTCGACCTTCTCGATATAGACACTCTCTCGATGCACTACACCGGAGCGCCCTACGGCAACCGCACCAGCCCTCGGGTGAGTGTGCGCGGAGAGATCGGCAAGTGGATGGGTTGGAACGCCGACGCTGTGGAGTGAGTGATCTGATCGGTCTCGCTGCGGGCTGAGCAACTTGCGCACTCCCCGCAGCGATCCCGCGCACTCGTCATTCCACCGGCCGTCCCAGAATGTCGGTGGCATCACCGACGATGTCCGCATGACAGCATTTCGCCCGACCATCGACAACATTCTGGATGCCTTTTTCCCACCCTTGTTCGCGGAGAGCCACGGTGTGCTCCGCGACCGAATGATC
>Ga0247808_10000710_pt1 | contig 16012 bp, 18 predicted proteins | sample UWRJL089202R1_FD_179914 | JGI IMG/M metagenome (GOLD analysis project Ga0247808, IMG submission 179914) | Plant litter microbial communities from Arlington Agricultural Research Station in Wisconsin, United States - UWRJ-L089-202R-1 | ecosystem: Environmental > Terrestrial > Plant litter >... | reverse complement strand
TGACTTCGATGAATCGTTTCAGATTACAGGAGCTCATTCCTTAGCGCAGGGATTAGGTTATACCGTGTCTTCCATTTCAACGGTTGCACTGGAAACTCAACAGGCCTGGATTACAGGATGGCCAATGGGTTTTTCGGGATACTTACTTTGTATGAGCATGCTCTTCGGATGTTCTGCCGAACTTGCTATCAAACTATTTACGTTGTTCTGTATTTTGTTTGGCAGTTACAATTGGATCCGGTTGTATGCGAATGTAAACAGCGGTTATAAGAATATTGGATTTTTTCTGGCCTTTATTTCTATCACGTTAGGTGCTTGTTTCACCAGTAAAACAACCTTGTTTTATTGGAGCTTTTTCCCTCTGATTACCTATTGGTTGTTGCAAATGAACGACCGACGAGAACAAAGGTATTATTACATAAAGCTGTTTCTTATTTCTCTGCTTTGCGCGCTGTTGATTGCATTCCGTTTCGCAACGGTCGGCTTAATAGCACCCATAGGTTTATTCATCTTGTATTACAGACGTACCGAATGGATGAGAATTATAATGGATGGATTATTTTTTATAATCCTGCCGGCACTTGTTTTCCTGGGTTTGCTGTGGGTGAACAAACATTACTCCGGCATGGCTTCCAGCATGTTTGATGCAGAGAAAAGTCACATCAATTTTTCATCCGGTTGGCTCAGACACTTGTCCACTGCCTTGTTTGCGAATTATCATTTATCGGTACCACTCTTGTCTTCTGTTACCGTGGACGACACAAAGAGCTTTGTTTTTCAATTTGCCGCTTGCATCGTTATGGCGTTCTTATTGGTGAGAAAAGACGACAAAAAGATTACTCAGTTTTCACTCTTGTTTCTTTGTTTCTGGTTGGGCAATTATTTGTTTTTACTGGCCTTGAACATGATGTCTTACACGCAACAGTCAGTATGGGTGCCTACAGGAGATAGCCGTTATTACTGGCATATGGCATGCATCCCCATTCTGTTGTTGATTTATTTGTTAAAGGATTTTGTAGCATTAAGAATAGGAGTGTTCATTGTTTGTCTTTATTTGTGTTGGTCAGTGATTGCACGGGAGCAGTTGAGGTTTGTTAAAAACACCTTATCTTATTCGCAATCTGTTGCCATCAGAAAAGTATTGGAAAAGAAGAGTGGACAACATCAGCTTGTTATATTGCCTGAATTAAATCCCGATTTAAATAGAAAAGTTTTTCAGATGGTTCAGTTTAAAACTGTTCAGGGTTATTTAACAGGCTTTGATCATAGTATTCAAACATTAAAGGCAAAACAAATAACCACTGTCAGTATTGTCATATTGCCTGAATGCATGGAGAAACCGTTGTTCAACGGAACATCCTGCAGGCAGTTGGTGGCGGATGGAAGTTTTGAGTATACAGACCTTAAGTTTTGCCATATTTATAGTAAAACCATAGCACCTGGCAAGAGTATGTTGTCGGAATAATTTTATATTCAGTAAATGAATCTTCTACTTTTATAATTATGGAACAGGATCAGCTTATCCTTTTGCTCAGGAATAATGAAAGAAGTGCATTTATCTATTTGTATGATACGTTCTATCCTTTACTTGCCCGGTATATTCAACAACATGGCGGTACGAAAGAAGATGCGGAAGATTTTTTTCAGGAAACGATCATTGTATTCATGCGCAACATTAAAAAGGATTCTTTTCAATTAAGCAGTTCTTTGAAAACATACCTCTATGCCATCAATAAAAATTTATGGCTCAAGAACGTGAGAACCGGAAAACCTGCTGCGAGTATCGAAGAACATGAAGAGGTTCTGAGTGAACAGGACTTCCAAGCGGTAGAAGAATACCGTTTGAAAGAGCAGCAACAGGAAGGATGGCTCCATGAACTGGTCAATAAAGTCTCTCAGCATTGCATCATTTTGATAACCCGCATATTTTTTAAAAACAACGATTCTGATGTAATCATTCAGGAATTAGGTTATCGGAATGCCCATTCTTTTAACAATCAAAAATACAAGTGTTTGCTTCAATTAAGGAAAGAGGGAAAAAAAATGTCTGCAAGCAGGTGATTTTGGAAAGTAAGTGGTATTAAGTATTAAATAACCACTTGAAACTATGAAATTAAGAATCCTATCATCCGCACCAGGTATCAGTACAACAGACGTTTACGGCCAATCTTTTTCTCTGTCTTCTTTAAAAGGCAGCAAAGTATTACTTTCCTTTATGCGATTTGCCGGTTGCCCGGTTTGCAATCTTCGTGTGCATGAATTGCTGAAGCAATCTGAAGCCTTCGCTAAGAAAAACATCAAAGTAGTTTTGGTTTATGAATCGAGCAGAGAAAACATGCTTGCCTATCTTCAGGAGGACAAGTTTCCTATTACTTTTCTAACAGATCCTGAGAATACATTTTACAAAGCATATGGTGTAGAAAAATCATGGTCTAAATTTTTATCTTCTTTTTTCAACGGTGCTTTAGCCAAAGTAATAAAAGGACAAAAGCTGTTTGTTAAAAAACCAAGCAACGACGGATCAGTGAATAGAATGGGCGCAGATTTCCTCTTAGATGAAAACGGTAAAATTAGCATCGCACACTATGCGAATTTTATGGGAGATGATTTGCCTATTCAAACAATTCTGGGTAAGTGATATAAAGCACTAGAATTTATTTTAAAACAAGGCGTGGTTGTTTCATAGATCATCCACGCCTTCTTATTGTTTTAAGAAAAATGAGTATATTGTTTATTGTAATCCTGTAACATATACTTAATGGAACCATCCTCTGAAAGCAGAAGACCCATTGCCACGCGCGATACCGGCTGGGCAAAACGAACTGCTGCCTATCTCGCTGCTCATGGCATTTCTCCCAATACTATTTCTGTTTTCAGTATCGTATTTTCTTTCTTTGGTTTGCTGGCTTTTTATGCAGACTTGCAGAGTACGGGTTTCGGTTTGCATATCCTGTGGATGATTTTGGCGATTGCTTGTATTCAACTGCGGTTGATCATGAATTTGTTTGATGGCATGGTCGCTGTGGAGCATCATCAAAAGTCTGTCATCGGAGGATTGTTCAACGAAGTCCCTGACCGGATCAGCGATACCTTTACCTTATTGGGTGTGGGCCTGCTGGTAAAACATATACCATATGGAATGGACCTTGCTTACCTTGCCATTATTTTATCGGTCACTACAGCTTATATCAGAACATTGGGAGCTTCCTTAGGTTGTCCGCATTATTTCATCGGTCCCATGGCAAAGCAGCACCGTATGGCTCTTGTGTGTGCGGCTTGTATCGTTGCAATCTTTTATGTGCCGGTATTTTATTATGTGTTGATCGTGATGAACATCGGTTTGCTCGTTACGTGCTGGAGAAGACTGGCTAAAGTTGTAGACTGTTTAAAAAAAAATAATTAACCATGGAAAAATTACTCCGCTTAGATTTTATTCATAACAATGACATCCTCTTTGTCATTGCACTCATCTTTGGTATTTTAATTTTCGCTTCCACTTTGTTTTTTATTGTAGGGCTCATCAAACCCCATGCTAAGCTAGGCGAATTGAAAGCACGCACCAATTCCTGGTGGGTGATGGCGAGCTTGTTCATCGGGGCCACCATTGTCAATCATACACTGGCTTATATCGCTATAGGCTTATTGTCTTTCGTCGCCTTTCGAGAATTGTATTCTGTATTAGAGTTTAGAGCATCTGATCGAAGAGCCATTTTCTGGGCTTTCGTCGCGGTGCCCATTCAATATTATTTAGCATACATTGGTTGGTACGGTGCTTACATCATTTTTATTCCGGTAGCCATGTTTTTATTCCTTCCTTTGAGATTGGTATTGAAAGGAAATACAGAAGGCATTATTCAATCGATGTCTACTTTGCAGTGGGTGTTGATGTTAACGGTATTTGGTATCAGCCATATGGCTTACTTGCTTTCTCTGCCTGAGATACCGGGCTTTAGTGCTGGTGGCAGAGGCTTGTTGTTGTTCCTGGTGTTTTTGACAGAGATCAATGATGTGATGCAATTTACCTGGGGCAAGTTATTCGGTAAACATAAAATCATTCCTAAAGTAAGTCCGAATAAAACATGGGAAGGCTTCATCGGAGGAGTCATGAGTACCACCATCTTCGGCTACTTCCTGGCTTTCCTTACACCGCTTTCTACTTATCAGGTCATTTTCGTTAGTTTCGCTCTGGCTGTATCGGGCTTTGTGGGAGACATTGTGATGTCTTCTGTTAAAAGAGATATTGGTGTGAAGGATATGGGCTCATCTATTCCCGGTCATGGCGGTATTCTTGATCGCATTGATTCGCTATCGTATACGGCACCGGTGTTTTTTCATTTAGTGTATTACATCGCCTATTAATGAGAAAGATTATTCTTCAATTATTGTATTGCGTATTGATACGATTGTTTCTCCGTATTTTTGTCGGTGTTAAATTCGGCAAGGCAAAATTCTTGCTGGAAGAAAAACAATTTATCATTGTGGCCAATCACAACAGTCACCTCGATACCTTAACCGTCATGGCTTCCTTACCCAGACAGATCGTACACAAAGTAAGACCTGTAGCTGCTGCGGATCATTTTGGAAAAACAAAGTTGAAAGAAAAGTTGACGAATTACTTCATCAATGCTTTGTTGATTCAACGCAAAAGAGATAAAGACAATCCGGAAAACGATCCGATCTATAAAATGGTAAAGGCATTGGATGAAGGGTATTCCTTATTGTTGTTTCCGGAAGGTACCAGAGGAGAGCCTGAAATACAGCAACCTTTAAAGCCGGGTGTCAGTTATGTACTGATGCAAAGACCTCAGGTGAAGTATGTGCCTGCTTACATGAAAGGCATGGGTAAAGCGATGCCGAAGGACGATAACCTGATTGTGCCTTTTACGTCGTCTTTGGTTTATGGTCAGGCGACTTTGATTCAAAGCAATGACAGTGCAGAGATCTTAAAGCAGATTGAGCAGGATTTCAATCAATTGAAAGGATAATACGAAGAAGACGATGAGTAAAAGACAATCCTTTTTCGGGACTCTATTTATTATACTAAGTGTGGTCGCTATTTTTATAGGCTTCATTTACGCAAAAAACTGTTATCATCAATGGAAGCACGATAAAGCGGTAATATCCTGGAAAGGTACCGCTTATGAGTGGACGAACAAAGTTTACAACAACAGCACTTTTGTTGTAAATCCTGAGGAGTATGTAGAATTGGAAGGAATTTTATTAAATATAACCACTACGCAAGGAGCCACGACGGTTTATTTTACCAGCGGTTTGCAAACAGATAGCTCTTACTTGGTCGGCCAGCAACCGGATTGGTTAACTGTGAAAAATCAAACCGTACTTACAGCTTGCGATTCGCTGATTCTTATGTATGGCAAGCAATACAATTTACAAGCAGCACCCTTACAAGTGGTTTTCAGCGGAGATGTTGTAAACAGTGATTCCGACAAACTGTTAAACTTCTCTTATTTTGAAGATTGTCGTTATACACAAGGCAAAACGCATCTTTATAGGTTGCATGATTTCTGTGCACAGAAAGTAAAAGTAAGAGCCAGGATAAAAAAGGCTCAACTTATAAAAGAAGTTTTAGCAGTAGAATTGGATGAAGCAATGGTGCTTTCTATGGAAAAGAATAAACTCAAATTTCAATAAGTGATGGGTATTTTTTTTATAAGTAATCGAACAGAAATAAATCTCAGTTGTTGTCTGCTGCTTCTATTTTTTAATGGCATTTGATTTGTCCGAGGTATAGTGTACCACATTCACCTTACAGCTATGGACAGTATCAATAAACAACAACCGGAGAATAACTTCAAGGACCTTCAAGGCCCTGAAGCCATTAAAAAGATAACAGCACTGGCAAAAAAAGCAAGTTCATGTTTCTTCTGTACCAACATCATTTCAGGACAATCCTTTGCCACGCGTCCCATGGCGCCACAGAAAATTGACGAACAAGGCAACTTCTGGTTCCTAAGTGCAAAGGACAGTAACAAGAATGCACAATTACTCAGAGACCCTTATGTGCAATTATTGTTTCAGGGATCGCACTACTCTGATTTTCTAACATTGTATGGAGATGCCACCATCACTTATGATAAAGAGAAAATTAAAGAGCTCTGGGATCCCAGCGTGAAGACCTGGTTTACGGAAGGCATTGATGATCCAAGAATATCAGTGATTAAAGTAGAACCGTGGGAAGGATATTATTGGGATACCAAACACGGCATGGTCGTAGCGGGATTGAAAAGAGCAGCCGGCGCCATCTTGGGGAAAACACTGGACGATTCAATAGAAGGCACTGTTATTTTGTAAATAAAAAAGCTCAGATCAAATCTGAGCTTTTTTAATCTATATTTTATTAACTATTCTATAGGGATCAATACCGCTTGTTGTATGGCAAATGATTCAGACGGTTTCTTAGCAGGGTTGGCTAGCTCGTCCAGTTTTGAATTTAAAACATATATTTTGTCATCAGCGATTGTTGCTGTGCTTGGTTGTTGGTAATGCGCTTCAGCAGAAGTCGCGCTTTTTAGTTTAGCCGTCAGCCATTGGTCTTTACTTGTCAATTCGAATACCGCATTCGTTCCTTTGTTTTGAACGATGATCAATGAATTATCTTTTGTTAGCAAAAGTCCATCTGCACCGGAGAAGAAGCGATCAATAGTTACTTTATGAATGCGGGCAGCATTTTTCAATGTGACTTTAAATATGCTGCCTGTACTGCCCATGGCTACAAGGAGAAAGCCGTCTTTATGAAAAACAATTCCATTCAATCCAACGTCTTCACCTTTGAATAAATCACTTTGCAAAAATACGGATGCTTTATCTTTTGTATCGATTTTGTAAATGACAGGAGAGAAACTATCTGTGATGTAAACATTGCCTTTATCATCCAAACAAAGATCATTGGCAAAGTGAGGGCCTTCGTAGAGTTTGGAAAGATCAATCGACTTTACCAGTTTATGACTTGTCAGATCCAGTGCAATCACCTTCGCTAATTTTTCACGAGTGGCTGGAGAAGAATGTTTGCTGTAGTTCGCGTCACCGGCACATACCCATAACAAATTTCTTTTGGTATCTACTTTCATTCCATAAGTAGATTTTAGATTAGAGTCAGCGTAGATTACGGTATACTTGCCATTTTTATCTGTAGTTCCTATCGTTGCTTCTGTGACAGAACCGGTATAGAATAATTGATTGGCTGGATTGTAAGCAATGCCTTCCGGATATAAACCTTTTTTAACAAGATTAATGCGTACATCATTGGTTTGTCCAAAGGATACCACAGAGAGAACCAATGCTGTTAATAATACAACATAGAAAATGTAAAGAGGGAATTTCATGATCGATTATTTTATATAAGTGATGGAATAAATATTTCCGTTTTCATCGTCTGAAACATAGACTGTGTTTTTGCCGACGATAATTCCTGCAGGTCTTCCAAATCTGGATTTACCATCTGCTGATAGGAAGCCAGAGAAAAAATCAGATACTTTTACCGGTTCCCCTTTTTCAAAGTGAATCCGTTGCACTTTATATCCTTCGGGATGTTCTCTGTTCCACGAGCCATGCCACGCCACTAATGCATCATTCGCATAGTTTTGCGGGAAGTTGGAAGTATTGTTCAGGAAGCGAAAATCAATCGGTGCACTATGAGCAGGGAAAATCATGACTGCCGGAACAGTTGATTTAGCATAGGCTTTTTTATCTGATCCCAGCGGATCTTCGCGCGTAAGATCCACTTCTTGTTTGCCGTATACCAAAGGCCATCCATAATCTCCTCCGTCAACAATCTTATTTAATTCTTCCGGAGGTATTTCATCGCCACGCCAATCGGTACCGTTGTCACATCCCCAAATTTCCTTTGTTGTGGGTTGCCAGTCGAAGCCAATCGTATTGCGTAAACCACGCGCATAGATTCTTCGATGACTGCCGTCAGCATGCATCACAAGCATCGTAGCATGTTGCTTATTCGTTTCTCCGCAATCGTTGCAGTCACTGCCTACCGTCATGTACAATAAATTATCAGGGCCAAAGGAAATCATGCGGTTATCATGTTGCCCTCCGTCTGGTAAATCCTTGATGAGTGTTGTTGTATCGGTGAGAGAGCCGTCCGCAAGTATACGGCCGCGTTTTAATTCTTTGGTAGAAGCGAGGTACAAATAACCGTCATGGATAGCTACTCCGTGAACACCTCCAAAATTTCCCCAAACCGTTTTCATTGATTCGAAGCGACCGTCTGCATTTTTGTCATAAAGAAATAATACATCGCCGGCATCGCGTCGCGTTACATAAATAGAACCTTCTTCTGTAACAGCCATGATGCGTGGCTTACCGAGTCCGGAGGCCACAAGAGATACTTTAAAACCATCCGGAACTTTTAATTGATTCAGTAATGCCGGTTTGAAGTCAAGATGTTTTGGGAAGGTGGTATGAACAGTAGCAGTGGTTTGTTCTTTTGGTGCGAATCCTTTTTGAGCATACAAATTGCTGATGCAAATAGCAGAGAATAGAATGATTAAGATGAAAGCGATTTTTGTTTTCATTGTTGTATGGGATAGAACCATACGGGACACAAAAATTAGTCCAACCGAAAAAATGCCGTAGAAATCAAAAACAAATGCAAGTTGAGTAGTTTATTTCACTCCACGGGGAATGATAGACCATTCTGCTATTGATCGTTTAAACAGTAATAGGAGATATTATTTCCCCAGAATTTTTTTACGATGATTCAGTCCCCATTTTCTCAAGGCCGAAATCACATCTTGTAAAGAGTCTGAATAAGCAGTCGCCGTATATTCTACCAATACAGGCGATTCATCGTACACCGTTCGTTTGATCAGTTGATGTTCTTCCAAATCCTTCAGTTCCTTCGCTAATACTTTGGAGGTAATTTTATCGATACTCCTTTCTATTTCTCTAAACCGTTTGTTGCCGGAAGAAATAGAAATGATAATCTGCAATTTCCATTTACCGCTTATAACATCTAATGCATCCCTGACAGGCATCATGGCAGAAGTGCATTCTGTATGGTTGTGTTTTATCATTTTTAGAGGGATTACTGGTTACCTTTAGGTAACTGCTATTCTTTGGTAACCAAATTTAGCTAAATTTGATCATTAAAAAATTACGACGATGAAAAAAGATAAAATTATTTATTGGGTTGCAACGGGAATATTTTCTGCCATGATGCTTATGAGTGCGTTTATGTACTTTACTAATCCAGAGGTTACAGAAGGATTTAAAAAAATGGGATTCCCTGATTGGTTCCGTGTAGAACTGGGCACGGCTAAGGCGATTGGTGCATTGCTACTGATCATTCCGCAAATTCCTGTCAGAGTAAAAGAGTGGGCTTATGCCGGCTTTGGAATCAACCTTATTTCAGCGGGGATTTTGCATTTCATGATGGATGATCCGAAAGGAATAATATCTCCACTCGTATTATTTTTAGTTCTTGTTGTCTCTAACATTTATTTACACAAGATCAAACAAGCATAATTCTATCAGCATTACAGTAAAAAGGCAGAGTCATAATAGACTCTGCCTTTTTTTGTAAAACTCTTTCCTACAGAAACAGTATACTTAAGCAAAGCATTCTTCGTTTGATGCTTATACCTGTTTTTAACGATTGAGCCTATGTTTGTAAAACACACGATCCTCTTCGCTTTCTTTGTTTCCTTCATTTTTGCATTTTCCTGGAAACAACCCTTACCTGAAAAAGATAAATATGTGGCATTGGAAACGTACCTGAAGACAGGTTCCGTTGCCGCTAAACTAGTGTCTTTGGGTGGACACAGTGAAAATTGTATGTCTATTGAGTTAAGTAATTTGAGTAAAGATACGGTGTTTTTATTTCTTGAACCCGGAAGAAGATTGTTGGCTTCTGATACAACCATGCAGGATATTTTAATTGTGAAGAAAGAGAACGTTTTGCTTGCTCCTCTTACTTCAAAAAAAATCAATGGATATGGTTTTTGTTGTGAAAGTACGAATAGATCTCCTGCAACAGGCACTCCTTATGCAATCGGCCATATGGCGCCTGCTTCCTGGGTGAAGGTGGCAGAATTCATCAGTAATAACAAATTCCCTGCAGGCGCTGTACAGTCTGCGGTTTGGGTGATGTCGAACGATCATGACATCAGTTCTGTTCATGGCACCGATGCAGAGACGATACATCCCTTGCGAAAATTCTTAGGCGAGATCAAAGGAGTAGAAGTTCCCTGGTATTCGGTCATCTATGCTAAAGAAGGCGACAGAGTATTTTCAGGCAAAGAAAATTTTATTATGGGAAAGCTTCCCTATAAGTTAAAGAACAATGCCATTGTCACGATTGTGGTTCGTGATAAATGGGGACATGTTGCAAAGACGTTGGTTGAGGAAGCTGCGATGGGTCCTGGCTCAAAAGAATACGATTTGGATCTGGATGTGAAAGGCTGGGGTAATGGAGTATATACGATTACCATCATGGAAGATTATTCCAATATCAACAGTACGTTTTCTTTTAAAATAAATTGATTTGTAAAAAACGGAGCATGCCGTTAATCGGTAACTCTTTATATGGTTCTCGTAAAACCATCGAGTCCTTTTTAAAGTTATGTAGTTAAATATGGACAAGGCGCTGCCCTATCGCAATGAAAGGAATTCCAGGAAGAAGAATTGTTGTGCTGTATTTGATCTTTGTAACTACTCAGACGGTTGCCGCTACATCCATTTCTTATTTTAATGCTTTTTCAATTACCACATACTCGTATATGGATACCACAGCAACTAGCAAAGAAGAACGGAAAAAAGTAGCCAAAGCCATTTTAGAACTGCACGATTTATACATCAGCACCGGTGAAGCCCAAAAACCTATGACGATTTCTTTGCCGGATCTGTCAGAAATGGCTGACCTATCGGAAGAAAAAACGGAAGAGATTTTGATTCAATTGATAGACGAAAAAATCATTCAAACGGAGAAAAGTGCCATTAGTATTTTGAAGAAGAGAAAGTTAAAGAGGATAGCGGGATATTGGGTGCTTTTTTAACCGTTAGAGTCCATTATTTTTTTCAACATGGAATTATTTATCCGGACTGTTTGTTAATTTTATCGAAGCACAAACAGACAACAACATGGCAGAATTATCTACTCAGGAAAAAGAACACGTTCAACTGGAATTGGACAAACTACACGAAGCCGTTGAAAAAACAGAAGATTTCGGTGAGAAATTAGAGCTTAAAGATAAAATTCACAACATGCAGATGATCATGAATGGGGTAAAACCTTACGGTTCCATTCAATACTTCTGCGAAGGTTGCGGTTCCTAACAAAAAACTCCGGTATCTTACCGGAGTTTTTTGTTACAGAGAGATATAAAGCTATGAGTATAATAAAACACCTAGAAGTAACATTGAACACCCTCATTTCAGAATCTAATCTGATTGTCGAAGTGAGCTATATAGAGCCTTTTGAAGAAGAAGTGCCCATTCCTGATCATTCGTCTGCGAAACCTTTTTTGAAACAAGGATTGGTCTTTCAGGTAAAGAATATTCTAAAGAATACTGAAGGCTATACTGTGGGATCTGTTATACGTGTTCCATATGCCAATTGGAGACGTTCATTTAGTCAGCACAAAGAATTTCATGCAAACGGCCCCAGCAAATCGTTTACCGTAAAAAACTATAATACCAGTGTCCCTTCTATGAAAGATGCTGAACTATTATTTTTGCATGCTTTTAACACCACTTATCATCTCACGGCTGAGCAGGCTTTTGAATGGGCTACAATGAAAAAAGAAATAGAAGACTTGATTACAAAGTCTTAACTTTCATCCTTCGTTCTTTCCCATGTCTATACTCATTCATATTCCTGATCATATTTTATTAGAAGACGAGTACATTCTCGTGTTGAACAAACCCGCCAGCCTCATGGTGGAGCCTGATCGCAACGGGTATCCTAATTTATTACAACAAGTCAAGCAATACCTCAAGCCTTCTGTTGCTGGGGGAGAAGAAGTGTATGCGCAACACATCCACCGCCTGGATCGTCCTGTAAGCGGTGTTATTTTATTTGCCAAGCAAAGAAGTGTACTTAAACATCTGAGTGAGCAATTTGCTGAGCGTAAAGTAAAAAAGTATTACCAGGCATTGACGGAACACGCGCCTGAGCTTATGACAGGAGTCATGGAACATTGGCACCGGAAGGAAAAGAAAAAAGCCATGTTGAGTAAGGTTACATTCCCTTATGCAGAAGAAGCGAAATTAAGTTACGAGGTCGAAGAACTTTCTGCACATCGTTTCTTATGGAACATTGAACTGCACACCGGAAAGTTTCATCAGATCCGTGCACAGCTGGCGGATGCTGGTTGTCCTATTATCGGAGATATTTTGTATGGATCTTCTATCGCTTATCAACCCGATGCTATTGCTTTGCACGCGTACAAGCTGATTTTTAACCATCCTGTAACGGATGTAGAACTTTCTATAGAGAGCAGAATGCCGTTTTGAATTCGTTTTGATACCAGAAAGAAGTGGTACTTAATGCAGATTTAACATACCTTTTGTAAATTAGGGGCCTATGAAAAATATATTTTTTGCGAGCCTTGTTCTTGTTTTTATAATGCAGGCCTGTTGTACCAAAAAAATGTGTGAGAGTGGATTGTATCAGGTGACGCTGGAGGGTTTCGAACCTTCAGAACTAGATACGATTATTATGAGAAGCTATGATAAAAATAGCAACTTCACCAGCTTAATAGACAGCAGTATTGTTTCTGCTTCACAAAGCGATAGTATCACATGGGTGTTATACCCCGGCAGCCAGTTGGACATCAACCAGGATTACCAGTTTCAGTTTTCCGGCCTCCCTCAGGTATATACTCTCACCGATTTTCAGGTAGGAAAGCAGGGCTGTAATACTTGTTTCCCTTTCAGACCGAAAAGCGATTATTACGATGCTTTGGAAGGGTATAGTGTAAACGGTGTAAGGAAAGCCAATGAAGGGCTTCGTATTTCTAAATAGAAAATGTTTCTATAGACTTTAATGAAGAAACACCTGGTTGACAATCCAACTTTTATTGGCTAACTACGTAAAAAGAGTTCTATCACCTCTTAGGCTTTCATGAGATTTAAATTGGTTTTTCTTATTTTTTTAATGGGTGGAATTCTTCCCGTTTTCGCTCAGCAATCTTGCGAAGTGATAAGAAAGACTGAACTCCTGATTCAACGCCAGCATATTCAACCGGTCACTTATAATGTAACGGTCTATCATCAAATTTTGGATCTGTATTTAGCAACTATCGATTCGGAAGGGCTTATCTTTTCATTGGCAGACAGTACGGTACTGCATCAAAAAGTTACGAAAGCAATTTCTTTATGTGAAGTATTTCGCTTTACAAAAGATCCTATTATAAAGAAGATAAAAACACACGATTCATTGGTTAGGTCATTGGATCTGGCTTACCTGAAGAATGGCACCTTAAATGAGACATTTGTATTGCCATGTTATAATGCGTCGTTTAAACAAATAGACGATAAAGCACTGGTGGCTTACGATAAGAAATACTACAAGTATGTTTTTATCGAGAAGAATCACTTGCTCAAAGAAGCCGCAGTGACGCTGGAGCCACAGAAGGTGTTGAATTCGATCATACAGAAAAGAACTACCTATCTGAATAACTTTATTGTGGATGAAAAAGCATTGTTGAATGCATACCTGAAAGCCGTTGCATCGAGGAATGATCCACACTCTATTTTTTTAGATGCGAATGAAAAGCAGCAATGGGTCACTCACCTTTCGAAAGAGGAATTGTCGTTTGGTTTTGAAATAGAAATTACAGAAAATGAATTGTACAAGGTTAAAGAAATGGTGCCTGGCGGTGCGGCATGGAATTCCAAGCAGATAGAAGTAGGCGATTTCATTGAACAGATAGAATTAGAGAATGGAAAAAAATATTTGGTAGGCATCGATTCCGATCATGATTTCTATGAAGCTGTTCTCGCTAAAGAAAACAAAACACTTACTTTTTACTTGTCTAAACCAGATGGTACAAAAGTAAAAACCAGATTGACAAAAGGGAAAATCGAAGTGTTTGATAATGTCATCAACGGATACATTTTTCAAAAAGGGAAAGAGAAATTGGGTTACATCGATTTGCCTTCTTTCTATTCAGCAGAACCTCCATACGGAGGCAACGGCTGCTCGAGTGATTTGGCACGGGAAATTTTACAATTGAAAAAAGATTCCATCGATGGATTAATCATCGACCTAAGAGGGAATGGCGGAGGTTATATGCACGAAGCCTTAAGCATTGCAGGTTTATTTATTGATGAAGGGGTATTGGCCTTGAAGCAAGAGAAGGGAGACAAGCCCCGTTACCTCAAAGATCCGAACCGGGGCACGGTGTACGATGGTAAATTGATTGTTTTAGTAAACAGTTATTCCGCTTCGGCTTCAGAGTTATTAGCGGGAACGTTGCAGCAATACAACAGAGCAATCATTGTAGGAAACAGAACATTTGGTAAGGCAACCATGCAAGTTTTTCTACCCATTGACAGTGCTGCCGAAAGAAAGGGACTGAATGATTATTATGTCAATGTGACCATGGGCAAGTTTTACATGGTCAATAAAAAATCACACCAGGCTTATGGCATTCAACCGGATATCAGTTTGCCCAGTATGCACGATTACCTGAAGGTAGAAAGTGAATTGGGCTCTTTGTATTACCTCAAACCAGACTCTGTAGTGAAAACTGTAGAATTGAATATACCGCCGAAGATAGACCTGGTTAAAATAAAACAACTGTCTGAAGACCGTGTGAAGTCAGGGCATTGGACAGGTACGTTTAAAGCTCTTGCAGACAGTGTGAATTATTACCATTGTAATCCTAAACCCATTGCGTTGAATCAATCGACTCTTTTTGTCTGGGAAGATGCCCGCGACAAATACATGAAAGCACAAGAGCAAAGTAAATCTGTGGAATTTACACCGTACCCTGTTGCCAACAGTTCTTTGTACAATCGTTTTTTGAAGGATCACGAAATGTATACCAAACCCAATGAATTTAAAAAGGCAGAACTGAAGAAAGATGTCAGGCTGTATGAAACGTTAAATATTTTATCTGATTATATCCGTCAACCATAAATGATGTTCCAATGAAAATGATTTTTACTTTGATGCTAGCGCTATTGTTCAGCTCTAATCTGTTACTGGCACAAAATCCAAATGCTGCCGTAGAGTACATGAATAAAATGAGTACTGAATTTAAAGCGATACAAGAAGCCACCTGGGATTATACCAAGGCTGCTGCTAATAATCAGAATGCACGCAAGATCAATAAGAGACGATTGGAGTTGATCCAGCAAATTGATGTTTCGATCAAGAATGTAAGTAAGCTGACGGCTTATGAAAAGAAAACATACTTTAAAGATTCTGTACTTTCATTTTTGAAGATTCAAAAAATTGTCATCGAAGAAGATTACGGAAAAATTATGGACCTGGAAGACATCGCAGAAAGTTCTTACGATGCGATGGAAGCTTATATGAAAGCCAAAGAGATTGCTAACAGCAAAATGAAGAGTTCCTCGCAACAACTTTCTGAAACCTACGAAGCGTTTGCTAAAGAAAATAATGTAACCATCAAAGAGGGCGAGAAAGATAAAATTTCGAAGCAACTATTGATCGCCGATGAAGTGTACGATCATTACAACGAAGTCTATTTGGTTTTTTTTAAACCTTACAAACAAGAACTCTACTTGTTGGATGCGATGAACAAAGGTGATCTGGCAGCTTTAGAACAAAACAAGGTAAGTTTGTCAAAGATTAGTGCAGAGTCATTGGCGAAGCTCAAAACCATCAAGCCTTTCAGAGGATCAGACAACACGATTCGCGGAGCCGCCACAGAACTGATTACGTTCTACCAGGACGAAGCCGATACAAAGTTTGCCAGGCTGATTGATTTTCAAACGAAGAAAGATGCTTTCGATAAAGGCAAGAAAGCCTTTGAAGCCAATAAGAATAAGACAAACGATGACATCA
>Ga0247808_10000709_pt1 | contig 16014 bp, 19 predicted proteins | sample UWRJL089202R1_FD_179914 | JGI IMG/M metagenome (GOLD analysis project Ga0247808, IMG submission 179914) | Plant litter microbial communities from Arlington Agricultural Research Station in Wisconsin, United States - UWRJ-L089-202R-1 | ecosystem: Environmental > Terrestrial > Plant litter >... | reverse complement strand
GCGTTTTTGTATACTCAAAAAGTATGGAATTGCGCAACGACTCGGCTGCCGCTAAGGAAAGCGAAAACTTCCGTTGCAATTTAGTCTGGCTGACAATTGGCGCCTGAAAGGTGTCGGCAAAGTGTTCGGCAAACGTGCTTTTACCCGAACCAGGAAGGCCGATCATGATAATTGCGTGCGGGCTCGCGGAAGTTAAAGGCTTCATATAGGATAGTATAGCAAAATCGTTCCTGTTGCTTCAATTAGCAGCAGTAACCATGCTATAGTGCTTGCCAAATGAGATAGCCGACAACGATACCGATCAGTGCACTGGCGACTAACGCAGCTATTAAGAGCGGTGCTTTCTTTGATGATGAAGCGTTAGTGACAAATGGTGATGATGCTTGAGGGGTCGGTGCTGGAGTTGGTGCTGTGCTTGGAGCTTCAACAGGAGTAGTATTGGGCATTACTGGAGCCGGAGTCGCCGGTTGAGTGAAGTCTTCGACTGGTGACTGAAAACCTGAAACTGGTACTGTGGTTGGTGGAGTGTCGGCAGGTGCACTTAAAGGGCCAGCGATTGGTGTCGATTCGATAGTAGGTGACACTGGAGCAATGATTGGTTCGATAGGCTCGGGTGCAGGCCGTACTGCCATGGGCGCAGCGTTTTCAGCTTCGACTTCTATATCATCGATAGCCTGGAGTGCGGCGGCGTCAGCTTCAGACGATGACGATACTGAAGTAGCAGGATTTGATGGGTATACAGGTTGATCACGGTTTTCATCTTGCGTTTGTGGATTCATAATGTATCTCTCCTTGTCGACGCTAATCAATTGACGAATATGCTTATTCGAGGCTTAGTATACAGTATCGCGCTTATGCAACAAATTTTGCCCTTGGTCGTAACCCTTTGTGATCTTTACAACGAAGAACGCTTCAACTTGAGGACTTGGCTTTAGCCTCAAGGCTTGAGCTAAGCGCTCATCAAATAGTTTTCCGTTCCACTCGAGCACTGGATCAACCATGTTTTCAAGGTGTTGAGCAAGCTCGTGTAGCGGTTCGATGGTACTGTCGTCGTTGTGTCGAAGGAGGTAGTCAAGAACGGCCTCATTCTCCTCTGGCGCCATCGTACAGGTGCTATAAACGAGCGTTCCGCCAGGTTTAAGCAGTGTCCAAGCCTGAACAATGAGCTTCTTCTGAAGCTTCTGAAGACGCTTAATATGCGCAACAGACCACGACTCAAAGCCTTTCTTGTCATCGAGGGTCATCATTCCCTCACCGCTGCATGGGGCATCGAGCAGTATTTTATCAAACGAGGCTGACTCTAGTTGATGTGACAAGCGAGTGGCGTCGTGCAATGTATAACTGACATTTTTAACATGAAGTCGTTCGAGATTGCTTTGGAGTTTATGAAGACGAGAACGCGAGTTGTCGTTTGCGACAATCGTGGCATTGTTATCGGCACACTGTGCGATATGGCTCGTCTTACCGCCAGGAGCGGCACACATATCCAAAATATAGTCCCCTGGCTTGGGATCAAGCGCCAGTACGGGTAGCCAGCTCGCTGCATTCTGTATGTAGACTTTGCCAGATTGAGCCAGCACACTGTCGCGTATGGCGATGCGTCCATCTTCTATCGACATGCCTGTTTGCATCAACGGACTTTGTGCTAATGTTACATCGAGCTCGTACAGCTCAGTCATTGTTTGGTCAAGCGGAGCTGCAAGCGTATTAATACGTACGCTCTGAACCCTACCGATAGTAAGCAGTTCTCGCGCTTCGTCCGGCGTATTTTTTAGCGCTCGAGACGTACGCTCGATGAGCGTCTGGCGCTTATGTTCGAGCTTTTCATTAGTTAGCGGCATGGGTTTCTTTAGCTTTTTGAATTATTGCTTTTGTATCGTCAAAGGATGCTCGCATAAGTGCCTCGTCAAACGATACCCATTCGTTTTCAAAGTCCTCACCCTCTTGTAGATTTTTGACGGGTTCATGTTCATCAGCAAGTTTCATAAGAAAATACGAAACTGTTTTGCGGTACCTCTTACCGTCACGACCATCAAAATCGTATGTTTTACTGGCGAGTGAGTCGGTTATGATGGTGCGATATCCTGTTTCTTCTTCTACTTCACGTAGCGCTGCTTGCTCTATAGATTCACCTGGTTCGATTGTTCCCTTTGGTAGATCGAGAGTGCCTCGTCGAGCTGAGGTAATTGCAAGCAGCTTGCCGTCATGGACGACAACACCACCGGCCGACGGAGAATGCATATACAAAGTCATAGTCTTATGATACCAAAGCCGGCGCTATTCAACACGTCGAGCAAAGAACTCTTCAGTTTCACGCATAAATATTTCAGCCGTCTTAGGGCCTACGCCATACAGCTTTTGTAATCGTTGCGACAGTTCCGCTTCGTCAAGGCTATCTTCAACCATTAAAGTCAAAGAGCCATCGTACATGTTAACGAGCTGCTGCATGGATGTTTTTAATGCATGTGTCATAACGTGCTGGTATCGCGTATAGCCACCCTGATGGAGAATTGAGACGAGTTCGCGATCAGAAAGAGCCAAGATAGCCCACGGTAGGTCAATCTTACGCTCAATGAATAATTTCCATGTTTTAACGGCGACGGTAGATTGAATTGGCTTACCCAGTAAGTACGTCAATAAAAACCAGCGGAACAGGTCGTCATCTCCGGATAAAACATCCAAATCAAAATCAGCGGCATGATGGACAGGTCGCGGTCGTTTCGCTCGACGTGGTTTGTTGGGATTTTTTTCAGCCATAGAGTTCTAAAGAGCTTTTATTGTAGCGGTAAGCTCAGGAAACGCTTCACGCATAAAATGGTCTGGTGCGGGTAAAACATGGAACGTAGCCGCAGGAATATCATGATGGTACTTCCCAATTTCAGCCTGTGAAATAACAGGATCGTCACTTCCGAAGAAGAATGTTGTGGCACCCGCTTGGCGTATGAAACTATCGGTCAATGAGTTCAACTTAAAATCTGTTAGGTCTTCTTCGGTGTCGTCGTCGTACGGAGCGGCTATTAAAATAGTGCCCTTTATACGGCGTGGAAATTGGTGTTCAGAAAGATACTTGGCAAGGAAAACTCCTCCAAGCGAGTGACCAATCAGAATACAGTCGTCGAGCATAATGTCAGTAAGATGGGTAAACCATACCTTCCATTCCTCGTATCGTGCGTTCGTTTTGTTCGGCATCGTCGGTGTGAGCACTTGGTACTCATCGCCGAGATTCGCTTGAAGGAGCTCCCTCCACATTGGTTTAAATACAAACCTCTCTGGATATAGTGTTTTAGTCGCGAGACGTTTAATATAGTCTTCGTACGAAGCGAAGGTCGTTCCACCGTGAATGACAATGACCTGCTTCATCGTAGACTATTTAGCGCTTCGCTTAACGTCGTGTGTGGTTTGGTTCACATTTTCACGGATAGCCTTGGCACGGTGAGCTGCTTCGTCTTTAAGACGTTCTGCTGCATACTTAGCGTCATCCGCTGCATCTTTAGCAATACCCTTGAGTGACTCAGCACCACCAACGAGTTCTTCTTTTACTGAAGCTGCGCCTTTTTTTACTCGGCCAAGCTCTTCAGATTCGAGAACGCTATCTTTGTAACCGTTTGCCTTAGTTTTAAGGTCTTTGCGAGTTTCTTTGCCGCTTTTTGGCGCCAATAGAACACCGGCAACGAAACTACCTGCTGCAACGAGAACGAGATTAACTAATTTTCCCATAGAAACTCCTTTTACTTATCGCTTTTTAAATACTTTAAATAGTTCACCGAAAACTTTCACTGGTGAAAACCATTCGGTAATGTTTGCTACGTTATTCGTAGTTTGTTGTACATTGCTCGCAATTTTATTTAGCTTCACAACTAATACTATTGCGGCAACTATCACCAAAATAATAACAAGTGATAGAACCACAAGGTTTATTGTTAGTAGTGCAATCGCTGTTGATACTTCCATGCAATCCTCCTTTTAGTGCTATAAAGGCGTATTGCCTTGCACCTATTATACCCTTTTATTTCATATCGCGCTTGCGACGATGGTGACCCGGCTTCCAACCACGGTGTGAATGGTGTCTTCCTGGCGGGCGACCATGGCGGAACGATGAAGCAACTTGGTTCATGAAATCTGGGCCAAGGTGCGTCTCGAGTTTTGTCATATCAAAGAGCGCCTTGCGCTGATGCGGAGCGAGATCTTCTATGGAAACCGCGCTGTACGCAAGCGAGCGCACTCGTGACTTAATATGTGGGAGGGGTATCTTAGGAATACGCTTAGCGTGTGATGCAGACAGGTGACGGGATTCTTTTTCAAGTTGTTCGTATATCCATTTAGCAACCGCCTCTTGGAAGAACTTCTGATTTTGCTTTGTACTCTGAGTAACCGGAATTCCCGTGCCATCAAAGACTCGTTTACCAACGCGGATTTGCTGTCGAATAACGAGCGTCCCGGATCGAGGGTCGTAAATCATTCGCCCGCGCTTACTTGTGAATTCATCTGGCGCAAGCTCTATGAGCCATTCCGTGTTTACGGCAGTGATACCCTGTACAAGGTGCAGAGTCTGCAGACTGCCATCATGTGTCGGTATTTCGAGATCGAATGGAGTGCCGGTGACAAGTGTTGGGTTACGCACCACAGAACTACCCGATAGCTCACGGCTATTGTTCGAGTGGATGTGAACTGCAGCACCCTGCTCGTCGACACTCCAAATCTGATCGATTTGCCCCGCAATAATACACCGCATTAGGGATTCCTGTTCTTCCTCGGTAATTGGTGAGAGTACGGTTTCATCAAGTTCGATACCGTGAAGATCATGATTGAGACGCTGCATGACCTCACTTGCTTTATGAACGTTTTTGCTAATAATCCCCGTTTCTTCGTAAAGCTCAGAATCTATTTCATCAAGACGACGATAGACATCATACTGCGCAAGCAGATCCGACTTCTTTTGTTTTGTGTATTTTTGCCACCCAGTGTAGCGTGTTCCACCTTTAACAATTCCGCCTACTTCTTGAATAGCAATAATAGCGGCGAGCTTAGACTGCACTTCAGATGAGAAGCGACGAGCTTCAATAAGCATACGTGCGTAGCTTGATTCTACGGGATACTGCTCCATGGCGCGTCCAATATCGGTAACTGAACCACTCTTCGTGAGAGCCCCCAGTGCAACAAGCGTCTGCTTGGCGCGTTTAATTGCACCGTGGCTTGGGTCGTGGTAAAAATCAAGCTGCTCTATATCAATGCCGACATTCGCAAGGCGAAGTGTTAAGCGATCGATGTGCTTGCGTAGAATTTCAGGAGTACCGTATTCTGGGCGCTCGTCAAAATCCAAACACGGAAGCGTATCATAAGGAGCGAGAATATACTCACCTGCTTTTGTTCGACCGGCACGACCAGCACGCTGTAAGCAGTCCGCTTGAGAGATTTGCGCAATAAATAACCCCTCTACTCCATTACGAACTTCGCTTCGACGCTCAAGCCCACTGTCAATAACAACATCAATGTCATCAATCGTCACACTTGTTTGAGCGATATTGGTTGATAGAATAACTTTACCATTTGGATAGCTTGCGAACGCTTGTTGCTGAGCTGTAGCTTCTAGCTGAGAGTGTAGCGGGATAACCGGAACACCGGCCGCAGCTGCTTTGGTAGCAATAGCAAATGATACATCGTTAATCTCTGCTTTACCCGGTAAGAATACAAGCATATTACTCGAGCTACTAGTCATCTTTTCAATGATTTCACTAATCACGTCAGATCCGCGTCGCTTGGTAACATCGAAGCTACGACCTGGAACCGTGATAACCGCGGATGTTTCAAAGTACTCAGCAAGTGGCCCAGTGTCGATAGTGGCGCTCATAATGACAACCTTAAAGTGCTTATCTTCCTGGCAGCGTTTTTTAGCCCAAGCGATAAGTACTTCCATGTTTTCGTTCCACTCGTGGACTTCATCAAGAACCAGCACTTGGCGCTCGGTAGTGCCCGATCCGGTAATTTCACGAACAAGCTGGAGCCCGTCGGTACAATAGAGGATTTGCGTGCTCGGTGCATCGTCGCGTTCATGTGCCGTGCGGTACCCAATCACCTGTTCACTATCCGTCGCAGTGCGAAGCGCCCACTCTTCGCGTACACGTGTTGATAAGTTGCGAGCGGCTAAAATACGTGGCTGCGTGACAATTACTTTTTTGTAGCCATGCGCGGCAAGGTATTGAGGCACCTGCGTACTTTTGCCAGCCCCCGTTTCAGCGGTGATAATTGTTACCTGGTTAGTATCGACAGATCGAGTAATTTCATCGAAATAATCATACACAGGGAGATTTATATCAAATTGTGAGAATTCAGTAGCCATAGTAGAGATGAGAAGACCGCTTTCTATCGGTAGATGCAGCTATTTTTTAGGCGCAATATATATCTATAGTATCAAATTGGACTCAATGTAACGCCCTCTTACTGGCTATCAGTTCTGTTTGGATCAAAGACCGATGGATCAACAGACTGAGGCTCTGCATCGACTGTACCACGCTGTAGGACACGCAAACGTTCTATTTCAGCAGCTAACTGATTGGCAGCCTCCTTGTCATTTCGTTGTTCATAGGCCGCTTGAGCCTCTTGAAGCTTTGAGATAGCCTCTGTTAATTTATTTTCCGATATATACGTGTCTGCTTGGCGCCGACTTTCTTCTGGGTCTATCGATATGACAGTATCATCCTGCCCCTGTAAGTGAGACGAACCAGTTGTACCCTTTATCAATAATAGCGCCCCTACTGTCAAAGCTGCACTCACAAGCAAAACGGCGCAACCAATACCTATATACTTACTATTGTTTTTCATACTATAAAATACGCTACCTTTCTTATGGAGAGACATACGTTCCACTTGTTGCCTCGGGGCCCCATGCACTTGATCGACCCGTCGCCGCATTCACACACGCATACGGAACTGATACACGCATGCGTGTCCCGCTGCTATGAGGCACGCCGCCTACGACTTTAAACTCTGCTTTTGGTGCGTAATAGCCTTGAGCCCCTGGTGCCGGGTGCCATTCATCTGCCTTACCTTCGTTCCAGTGATATTTATGAATACCGTTATATACCGTTCCCGGGCCACAGGTAGGGGCAGTCCATGTCCACGTTAGTACTCTTTTGTCGCTCGACATAGACGACACGAAGCCGGTTGCTGCACCTGGCGCGGCAATAGGACGAATGTAGCTTCTTGTGCTCGATGCACTCCAGGCACTTGTTGTATTAACGTTGTAGCAATGCGCCTGAATACTACGCGTATACTCATACCCCTGATTGGTTGTTGTCCAGTTATTCAGTAGGGCAGTAGAAGGCCCGATCCATGAAGATGTGTACCCCCAATCGGCAGTTGACTGATATTGATATCGTGGCGTACTCCCCGCGGGACATGAGACGGCAGGCCAACTCCATGTGGTAAGTGTACCAGAGGTAGAAATCGACACAGATGGAGCTGCCGGGGTACTGATTGGATGTACGTACGACGCTTCGGTTCCTGTTGCTGCGGCACTCGTTGTGCTCGCCCCTACACAACGAGCCTGCGCTTGATAAGCATATTTAACACCCTGATTGACCGCTTGGCTTGCAGTACGAGTTGTCGACCAGGCCGAGTATGCCGACCAGGTTGCCGTATTTAACCTACTGCGTATTGCGTACTGAGGAGTTGTCGGTGCCGGGCATGACACAACGGCAACCGTCGCAACGACATTGCTGCCACTTAGCGCAACAGACGTTACGGGCGCTGCAGGTGCGCCGACTGGGAAAACAATGCTTTCTTCGGCACTCTCTGCCGATACAGGACCAGGTGCAGGCCCATTATCGCAGCGAGCAACAGCCTTAAAGTAATACGTGTTACCTGCGGTACCTGGAATAGAGTATTTCACAGCAGTGCCCCAAGCCGAGAATGACGACCAGGCACCTGTGTTAATTTTATGCTGAAAAGCATACTTAGGCTGTAGTGGGGCTTCACAAAGCGTCTCACTCGACTCCACGACAACCGATGAACCTTCCAGGCCAGCTGACAATTCAGGCGCTGGCGGCGCTTCATCTGGAGCTGTTGGAAGGCCTGCGGAACGGCCTTTTTTTCTACTTTCAATTGAAATGACAGTATCGCTACCCTCTTCCTTATAGCTAAGTGTGTACTCGTCACATCCGCCGTCTTTTTTGGTTTGACAGCTTGTGTTGTTAACGTCACTTTTTGCTATATACAAAATAGCATCTTCGGATGCTAGTGTATCGACAAAAGAGTTTTCAACACCTGGTTGCGCCATGGGCATGCGAAGAATGTCAGTATCAACTGAGAGTTTTTGGGCAACGAACTGAGCTGAATTATCGACGTAATTATTCGTGAGACTTCTTGGAGAGGGGTATTCACCATTTTTGTCATAATATTTTTCAAGACTTTCAGACAAAACCGCCACTTTACTCGCTCTATCAGAGTTACGCGCGCCCACCTGATATACCGTCATTCCTACTATAGTAATAGCGCTAAGGATACCGATAACAGTAATAATGACAACTAATTCTACAATCGTGAAACCGCTTTTGCTTCGCATATACTCAAAGTATAAACTAGCCCGAGCCGGCTGTACAGCAAAGTATTTAGCTCGTCACAGAAGTAGACGGAGATTGTGCATTCGTCGCAGGGTCAACGTACACAATAGTGAAGCGCCAGCTGCCAGTGCAGGATGATAGCGCAGAGCGGTTGACTGACATTACAGGGCCATTTTGACCGGGGTCAGCAGTTACATTAGTTTGCTCACGAGTAGTAAGCGTAGCTGATGTCGCGACACAGGTCACCGCTAGTCGCACAGTATAGTCGCCTGCCGTGACCGCACTAGGCCAAGACCATTCTATGTAGGCATTTTGTGCATTTTGGCCAAAAAACAAGTTTGTCGGTACCGGCATATTCAAACTTGCTGGACATGCGGCTTTTTCTACCATGCCACCATCACCTTGCAAGCGGTAAACGTTAGCTGAGTTCTTTGCTGAGGTCGCCTGAAGACAATACGTGTTTGTCGCTGCGTAATACGTGTAGGTAATCGTTGCATTTGGCCCAGACTTGGGTTGGTAGCCACTCGGCGGATAGTTACCAGAACCCGCGCTTTCAATTTCGACTGAATTACCGCCACTCCGTAAATCGGACGCTATCGCAACCTCAACTGCCCTCTGTTGGATTCCATTATACGAAACAATGGTAATTGCGGCCAAAATACCAATCACAACAATGACGATTAAAATCTCGACAATCGTAAAGCCCTGGCGGCCTCGTGGCCTGCTTGATAGAAAAGACGAATAGCTGCTCATGTGTACCTATCTTATCACGCTTATGTTGGTTGGGCTTGTGAGCTAGCTCACCGTACTATGTAGCAAATTAAGGATTGCATCTACCGCTTCTTTGCGATGCCCGTCTTGATTAGTGACAACGTAATTAACGTTGGGGATAGTATTACTCCCTATGATGCGTTCTAGCTCGGCTTTACCCTTCTCAAGTCTTATTGGGTCGAACTGTTCCGATAGCTTCAGTCTGGTTGCCCATTCTTCGATAGTGTCTGGGCGTATATATACACTAATGAGCTTAAATGCAGGATTAATTAGAGTGTCTATCGTTATAAGCTGATAATCGAGCAGTGGCGTACGTCCCTGAGCGATTAAATCAACAATTGTGGTCTTTGGTGTACCGTATTTAAACCCGTAGTGCTCGTTGACGACGAGAAAGTCACCTCTTTTCTGCATTTCGGTAAAAACCTCTTCTGTGACGCTGATCTTATCGTGTTCGCCCTGCCGGAGGGGCCGAGTCATATACGGGCGAACGTATTCAAATTGGTCGGAACGTTTTAATAGTTCGTGTATAAGGGTCGTCTTGCCAACGCCAGACGGGCCGAGCAATACTACCAACGCATTAAGTGCCTTACCGTTCTGCATACTAGCGCTTTTTTCGATCACGCATACCAGCGAATTGCCGAATAGCAAATGCCAGGGCGATAACGAATACTGCGAGCACCAATGACGTTATAGCAACCTGGAGGTACGAACTTTGTACGGGGTTAAGAAATGGATACGGATACCAGTTAACGATAGCGCCCCGGATGAGACTGTAAACAACGTATAGTAGTGGGAATGTAATCCATAGCCAAATAGCACGTGTAGATATCTTCTTCTTAGGCGGACTTAATAGCCAGTCACCAACCACTACAAGCGGCATAATGTAATGAAGTACGAAATTGTTCCACGGGACGGCCGTAAGGCGAACACCCTCAAGACCGGCCAGTAGAACGGCAAAGATAACGCCTGTCATCGCCATATAGAGGGTTATCGCACCCCTCACAACAGCGGTCTTGTTCGACGTGTTGTTAGTGACGCCAAAGTAAATCAAAAAAACGCCGGCAAGTAAGTTACTCAAAACCGTGTAGTAACTAAAGAAGTTTACAGGGCGAAAGGCGCCCTCGCCCAGAAGCACAACTATCTCAAATGCAACCGATGATAGCGCAAGGAGGCCAAAGAAAATTCTTGTAATGCGTGCGAGTGAAATGTTCATAGTTTATATAGTACCAAAAAAATACAATGTTAAGCATAAGAATAGTAGTAGCGCAGGCCTCGGCTTACGTGCCGACAAGCCTACGCTACATCAGTTGAATATGGGTACTTACGTAGGGCTAGGCGATGACCTTACGAACAATATCAGCAATCTTAGCTTCAGATACTGAGTCTAGTTGCGTAAAATACCATGCAACATCAACGAGCCCTCGGCTCGGATCGCCAAACTCTGTTAGTGTCGTGCTATCGGTGAGCCCAAAGCTAATGTACTTATCCTCTCGGAAAAACAGTACCACTGGCCCTTGGGGCTTGAGCGCGTACCCCGGCATACCGTACCACAAACGCGGACACAGACTAGGCGCCGTTGTTGTAATGAGCTCGTGTAGTCGCAATGCCACATCGCGATAGGTATCACTAAATGCTTCTATTTTAGCTAGTACGTCCTGAGCACCAGCATCTTTCTTGTCTTCCATAAAAGACCCCTCTCGTTGAGATTTAGAATTATTTGGTGATCAGGCTGAAGAAACTTCAAGGTAATCAGTAGTTTTATTATACCTCAGCAACACGGCAAGTACACTAGCTGCGACTAGTCTAAAAGTCTACCAAATCTTGCAGACTATCAAGATAGGCCATGTCTTCATCGTTAAGTACAAAGTCTATGTCAGCATTCTGGATAATATATTCTTCGTGAGTAGATTTTGGCAACGTGACTGTCCCCTTTTGAATCGTGTATCTAATTGATACTTGGGCGACGGTTTTGCCGTACTTTTCGGCAATTGCCTGTACGTGAGGTTCGCCGAGTATTGCGCCGCTTGCCAGTGGCGAGTACGCTTCGATCAAAATATCGTTGCTCTGGCAAAATTGTGTTATTTCGTCTTGCGTGTTGCCTATGTAGAACTTGATTTGGTTAACAGCTGGCACAACTGTCCCCGCTTTAATAATCGCCTCAAGGCTCTTGACGTCGAAATTAGATACACCGATAGCTTTAGCGCGGCCCGTTGCGTAGATAGCTTCGAGCGCTTTCCATGCGAGGATGTTACCTTCGGTGTGATCACTGCCACGGTCGCTCCATGGCCATGGCGCATGAATAAGGTAAAGGTCAACGTAGTCGGTACCTAGATTCGCCATTGACGTTTCAAATGCCTCTAGTGCGCCTTCGTACGTCTTGATTTCGGCAGGAAGCTTAGTCGTAAGAAATATAGCTTCACGGGCAATGCCGCTATCTTTAATTGCCTGACCGACACTCTTTTCGTTGCCGTACACCAGCGCCGTATCGATATGTCGATAACCATTTTTAAGTGCAAGTGAAGTAGCTTCATAGGCCGCCTCACCATTCGGGATTTGCCAGGTACCAAAGCCAATCAGTGGAATAGTCGTGCCGTTGTTGAGTGTGTATGTATGTTCGAGAATGTTCATCCTCTTAGTATACAAGACTATTTTTGGACATAAAAAGAGGACAGTTTTAGTCTTGTCCAGGACTTGCATCAACGACGACGAGTCGCGTTATCTGCGGGTAGGTAGGAGGGGTCTGTCAGGAATACTGCGTTGACACTGCCATCGTCGTTTGTGGGTGACCACGAGGGCGATGATGACGCCGGGAACAGCGCTTCTTGTCCAGCTTCGCTCGAGCGATCTGCGTCAGGGGGCGCGACTCGATCCTTGCAGTTGTTGCACGATGTATGCTTGTTACACACATCTTTGCTACATGCATCTACGTGGTGCACCATGCCTCCTTGAGTGAAGTACCAGAGTACAAAACGGATGTTCTGCTACCATAAATATATACTGGTTTGAGGGATTGTCAAACCATCACCACCCCACCGCTTACCTCGTAAAAACAAATCGCCTCATGCGCCGAGCTCGCATAAACGCCCGCATTCGCGCCTCAAGAATAGAATCTATTTTTACAGGAGCTGCGTGTGCTCGAGGTGTTTCGATATAGTTCATTTGGTCTTTTTGCGTCATCTTCATATACATCTCCAAGGTTTCAATAAAATAAAAAACAACTAAAACAGAGTGTTCAGTTGTGACGGATTTAGATTGAAGCTAACTGGTGGAGGCCACTAACCGTTGATAGTGCATCTCGCGACAGGGAGCTAGATATGTATAAAAGACTTCCAGGGACGCTTTGCCAGAGCCAGTGTGTATGTCGTCTGTATCTAGTATATACCTGCTAGATCGTTTTGTGCAGCAAAGAACGACTATTTACCCTGGAGTAGTTCAGCGATACTTTTACCGTGTATTGGCGTTATTTCGTGCGGCCCAAGGGCAGTATCTTCAGTAATATATTTCTTATTTCTTCGAGCAGCAGATGAAAGGTTCTTTTTAATCACAAAGAAATCAAGGTGCCCATATATAAGGTGGGTTTTTGTTTTGAGCTGGATAAGGTCTTTATAGGACTGCGTCTGCATGATGGTATTTTGAAGGCTACGCTTAAACGCCGGCCAAGTATCCTCATTAATCTCCATACCCTTAACAAGTGGCATAAACTGCGACACACCCTGCGCGGCGGTGAGCGTAAGGTCTTTTTTACGCGAGATGAGACGGAATATTTTCGAGTAAACGTCTTCCCTTTTCCAAAACCTAAATCGAGCAAACCGATTTGGCATTCGTCGAAATAATGGAGCGCCCAAGAGTACGAGGCTATCGGCTAGCCCGGGGCGCTGTCGAGCAACTTCAATAGCCACAAGCGCACCCATCGAATGGCCGGCAATGCGACCTTTCTCAATAGAAAGCTCGTCGAGAGTCTTAATGACCGCCTGAGCGTGATCGCCTACCGTATAGTCGCAATCTTTAGGCTTATCGGCATCACCAAACCCTAGAAGCTCCAAAGCAATAATACGATTTTTTGAGTAATCGAAGTTCTCCAAGACATACGTCCAGCTCTCGTAGGAATTACCAAGGCCATGAATGAGTACGATCGGATCGCCGGTGCCTTTGTCGACTTTTATTGGAAGCGTGTAGTTCATGTTTCGTGTGTTATTAGTATACCAGCCATTGGGCTATTGTCGGTTTTTAGCCCACGCGCATACCAAATAACGTGACGATAAGCCCACTCAGCCTCTCACCTAATTCAAGGTTTCGCACTTCGATATGGGTGCAGGTAGCTTTGTAGTGTATCGTTATTCCGAAGAACCTCTTCGTCAAGCGAGATAGAGCTACCTGATACTCTGTCGGGCTTGGTATCAATAGTAACCAGCGTTGATATCGCGATTTGACTCATAAGATCCATCCCACTGTAATGAAGTTCTTGCCCCATACGCCCCACTCTTTCAACTTGCACCCGATCGTCACCCCTGTTATAATAACTATCTTCATGTACACCTATGGTGCGATCCGCCTTTGCGGAATGAAGCCTAAGCCAATACCTGCCCGCTGCGTCTATTACTGGCATACCGTGATTAATAGTGGGTACCCCATCAGCTACGAACGGCGTCCAGAGCCTCTCTTCGTACCGCTTCCATACTTCGCCGTCCTTCGAAAGGGCAAAGCCATCAGCAAAACCTACGCGGGTGGTTGGGCGAGCTAAATCGCTCGCGTCTTTCCAGTTAATAACCCAGCCCTCTTTTTTTTCGGCAGGTCGTGTGTAGACCTCGTTTGCAATGGAGTGCTCGTCAACGTTCTCAAGATTCTTATAGCTCATTATAATATGGGCAGCTAGCCCTCTCCGTGCGACTGCGGCAGCTAGCTCCACGCCCCAGTTAGGAATTGTCTTTTCCATGTCTTGCTTCTCTAGACGCTGTTTAGCGTGCAAGTCACCACGTTCTTTTTCGCGGCGAGCTTCACTCTCGGCCGCGGCTATCATTGCTGCATGTTCAAAACTCATACAACAGTTATTACCATAAGCTATCGTCTTTACGCAAGCATAACAAATATAAGTTCCTTTATAGACGTAGCGGAATGAATTACTTTTAGATAGTAAAAGAGTCAGTTTTAAGTCTTGACTCAGGACTCCTGTTGCGACTTAGTAGTCGCGAACGCTGCATTGGTTTGCGGACATGCCGCAGTGGTTGCCACGCTTACAGCCTGGACATCCACACCTGCAAGAACCTGGGGCCCTCGTCAGCATTCTATTCATTTCAATCACCTCCTCGGATCATGAAGCAGGCATATGATAATATAACTACATGCTACCTGTCAACCCATTGTTTTACTCCGACAAAAGTAAGATGAAATTAGCCAAAATAGACCTTCAGAGAACTACGTCGATAGTTGAAAAAACGAGCCTTCTTTCGATTGCAGAAAAAATTAACATTATTTCACTACTCGTTGGCTATAAATGGGTAACGGATGTTGCTATCGATAGCAGCGCAGATCAAAAACCTATCAAGTCGCTTCTAGATACACTTGGTCTTTTTCATGCAAGCAATCACTATACCTACCAGGGAGAAACCCACACCTGGATACAAGTCGCAGCTACAGAAGCGCTGCTCGACTACGTCATTGAGCGCAGAAATGAGCTCTCTGTTGTTGAAGCCGGCGTACTATATGGCTATCCCGTATCCCATACTCTTGGGTACGTCGGTCTTATTGAGAAAAAATGGAAAAACAGGAAAACGATCGCAGAGTTCTATTTGTCAGGTGTTTACTCAGAAAAATACTCAGAGCGAGAGTCAGAATATTTCGAAAGCGTCTGGGCTGAAATCATAAAGACTTGCCCTGGCATCCAGCAGCAGGCTAACGACTTTTATAACTTATCGACTAGCGAATAGTCTAAAGCTAAAGATCTTACTTTGAGGTATTTCTAATACCAACAAACGAAACAACACCACCGAGCATAAGTAACGCTACACAGAGAGCCATTCCAATACGGAATCCTTCAAGATCAAGCGACGTTCCAGCGAAGACGCCAATGACGGCAATTGCAAGCAGCCCAGCGATACGGGAAACGGCGTTATTTACCGCAGACCCTATCCCCGCCTGTGCGGGTTTTATCGACCCGAGGATAGCAGATGTCAGCGGTGCGACGGTGATAGACAACCCAATACCGAACAAAATAACGCCAGGCAGCAGCTGCGTCCAATAATTAAGCGGCAGCTGGGCGGTGAGCATCCATACCATTCCAAGTGCCGAAACGATTGGGCCGAGCGTCATAAATAGACGTGGACCGTACGTGCCAGCAAGTGCTCCAAACCGTGAAGATAAGAGAAGCATTAAGATTGTTACCGGCAGCGACGCGAGACCCGCAAGTGTTGCGGAGAATCCAGCAACTTGCTGTAAAAAGATAACAAGTACAAAGCCTTGTAGCGAAAGTGCTGAGTAAATAAGGAACGTTGCAATGTTCCCTGCACTAAAATTACGAACAGAAAAGAGACTTAAGGGAAGCATTGGATTTTTAGTCTTTGCTTCGTGGTATATGAATCCGACAAATGACGCGATACCAACAGCAAAAGCACCCCATATAACAGGGCTACTCCAGCCATAGTTCCCCTGTTCAATAAGCGCAAAGACGATGCCGCCAAGCCCCAGCGCA